>Ga0224511_10000845_pt1 | contig 16535 bp, 11 predicted proteins | sample SF_May12_sed_USG_2_FD_169988 | JGI IMG/M metagenome (GOLD analysis project Ga0224511, IMG submission 169988) | Sediment microbial communities from San Francisco Bay, California, United States - SF_May12_sed_USGS_8_1 | ecosystem: Environmental > Aquatic > Marine > Sediment | place: USA...
CTTCAGTATAAGTACAGTCGATGTTTATCGTTTGCAGCTCGACTGTCAGGTTGTTATCACAGGCAGTATAGACCATCCGAAGGGAGGACTGGTATACCAGCAGTATATAGATCATCTGTACCGTGTACAGGAACCCGCCGACTCAGTTACCACCTTCGCCAAGGGTTATGAAGACTTCCTCCAATGCCCTTTACAGGTCAGTTTGGGATGGCTCACTAGTAGACCTCTGGGCGTGCAAGAGTGAGAACCTCGGTTGAAACTTCAGTCATGGTGCACTCCCGCTGTGAGTATGAGCTCGTCACTTTAATAATAGCTGAAAAAATAAAACAAGCCTCACTATAAGGTGGATCATTTATATTGACTCGCGAAAGTTGGCTGAAGGTACACTACTAATGCAGTTTTTCTAGCGCCCTTATCAAAATATCAGAATGATTGATTTTTCAGTTCGCACTCTGATACCCACATCCTACTGATCCATTTGTTATCTCTGAAAAGCCGCTTGACATCGTAAAGTAAACTTTGCTCAATAGACGATTTATTGGCGGCTAATCCGCTATTAATCCCTGCCGGGTCGAATCCTGTTTATCCGATAATACTGAGAAGAACTCCTCACTGAAAACGTCTAATCCTCACGTGGAACTGAGTAAGCCGTTGACCCGAGCATACGCGGATATAAAATCATAGGAAATCGCCTCGCGTCATGTCCTGTCTGTTCTAGCCAGTGATGTCATGCCGCAACCGATACCAGCAAGTATGATCTTGTTAGAGTTTTATCAGATATGTAAACGAGCTAGGACATGATTTATAATACTTATTCAAATTATTTTAATTTTGTCAAGAAAAGCTTTCGTAGTTTTGTGTCATGATCACACACCAGCATGATGAATGTTGTGTCGTTTGGTGGATGCTAATGTCAGTCTATTTTACAGCCTTTGATGGATAACTTAGAGTCTCAGACGTATGAAACGTTCGAGAAGGACCCAATAAAGTATGCCAAATATCAGGAGGCTGTGTATAAGGCTCTTCTGGATCGGGTACCTGATACAGAGAAAAACTCTCGCACGACGTAAGTCCTAGCCATGGCTACACATGTGTAATCCATTCACAATTGATATCCAGCCCCTTGCAGCTAACATACCATCAATGCTTCAGCTATATTCAAAAAGCGTAATGCTATGGGGTTGTCCTGCCAGAAAAGCACTTGTATCACGCAATTTAAGAAAACACGTGTCACTTTGGTGAATTACGAATCGATATATCGGATCCTCACTGATAGTTTGATATTATGATGAAAGTGCAACAGAAAACTTTAACGGTTTAGTAAGAAGGTTACCTAGCGGATAGCGCACAGCACTTAGAATCAATGATACCCCAATTACCTGCAGGAGTCAACAACTATTTAGCCTTTAGTCCCATTCTCAACCATCCCCTGTTAAAGAAATCCTGAAGGACTGTGCCGGTTCTTCACTTGGCCAGAGATTTCCTGCCTTAAGCCCTATTACCACACATCCTGTCTCTTATCACTGCGTCATTGGTGAGAGACTCCCGTCAAATGAGTTGTTTGTTGTGCTATTTATTATAGCTTAAGTCCTCGTGAACATAATAGTCACTATCTGAGGCCTCACACGCGATGCAAATTTTGTTTTTTATCTACATTGACGTATGAAAGCATGGTCAGGTTATGCCCTAGTCTGTAATAGAACGTAGCATCTGTATTCCTGGCAGTAGTTGTCTCTCATTTTTGATTAATGTCTACATTCCTAGCGAGAGGTCTGTGGAGTTGTAATCCTTCACATATTTTTCCTGTATCTTAAGTAAATGGGCAGCATTACAATATTATATGGTTCAGTCTGCACGCGCTAAAATTTCGAATCCGAGTGAACCACAAGCATTCAATCCTAATATTCATTCTTCATTTTGAAGGACTTTCGAAGAGACGCCGAAGTCTGGTCTCTGGCATTGTTCAGTATAGGACTCCGTCTTGGACCATTTGAGTCTGAGTCCTCCTTGTTTCCTTTGACTTCGAGGCTCATTGTAAACCCGTGCCCTCTTCGCTGAGCTTGGCGACTCATTGCATTCTTACAGGGTGCTGATGGTGGTCGGTGCGGGACGAGGCCCACTGGTCAGGGCAAGTTTGGAGGCTGCGCGCAAGGCCGACAGGAAGGTGCAGGTGTTTGCCGTAGAGAAGAATCCTAACGCGGTCATCACGTAAGCAGCGAAAACACAACCGCCCTCTGGTCTCAATATAACCCCTAGCTCCAGCTGATTGTAAGGCAAAGTGAACGCTTGTTCGGATATTTTTGTTGATTTCCCGGAGGGTGCTACTACTTCCAAGCTTCTCGAAAGAAATCAATACACTTGTACAATCCGTTAGTGTCAGTTTTCTCATCCCCACTTTTCCACATCCGTTTCAACGCATTTTAAACATGTAGTAAACCTTTAATACAATGTAACCCAATCCTCATCATATGTGACTCCCATCATTCGCTTATGCTTATTGTGTGCAATAGCATATCAAAGCTATGAGACTGCCTGTCATACTGCAGACATGTTCAGGGGAAATGGTTACCAGCAAATCATGCCAACTGCTTAAAAAGGTTTCCTTGAAACCGCCGGCGTTTGACGAAGTGAAACTCTCCGCACCAGATTGTGCCAGACTAGTATACTAGTAACCTCTCTTCAATACACTCTGCAGGCTGGAGAACATGAAGTATGATGAGTGGGGCGATCAGGTGACCGTTGTGTCATGTGACATGCGAGAATGGGAAGCGCCAGTCATGGCCGATATCTTAGTCAGCGAACTTCTCGGTTCGTTCAGTGATAATGAGCTTTCCCCGGAATGCCTGGATGGAGCTCAGCGTTATCTCAAACGTAAGTCAGGATGAACCGTATACGTGGTGGAATTAATGGCTAGGTCATACCTGCCAATAGGTTAGACTAGATATCAGATGAGGTTTTTGCTGAAGGCAGGTTTCTCATGACCTGCTATTATGATGGTGATGTAGTATGGTGCTGGGGTGGTTTTCCATTGCCTTCCTTATCCACTGGTTGAGACCTATACTATTTATACCATGGTAACCCAAACCCACCAGGCTAGCGATTCAGAGTGAGAGGCTTGCTAAAGGCCTGAACCAAGGAAAAACTCCGCCAGCTCTGGGCAGCGAACTCACAACAATTAGATTGTAATTCTGTGCTTTTTGTTGACTGGGCTACCCTGGCCCCGAGGATGTTAATAGAGAGAAACATGGATTAACTATTGGTCTTTTACAGACCCCAGACTATCTAGGAGCTACCATACATTCATGGTATAATCTACCTAGGTTCTACTACACACTGTGAGCGTAATCTAACTAGGACTGGCTCGGAGTGTGATTTGTTTTTGCAGCTGATGGCATTAGCATTCCATGCTCATACACTTCATGGATAGCCCCTCTACAATCGCCGAAGCTTCACTCAGAAGTTACCGGCACCAGAGAAAAGGACAAACACCCTGAGGTGAGAAGAATTTTATACTTTAGGTATTTATGTCAACGCCTGCATGATTGTGATCCATGGTACACTGGCTGTTTTCTGTTTGACTGTCGCCGTATGATGTAGTTGGTCACTGTTCCCAGTTGTCCTCTAATTTTAACAACTGACAGATATGGAATGATTGTCGACTTATTTGCAGGCCTGCTTTGAAACTCCGTATGTTGTGCGTTTGCATAACTGCCAGGTACTGGCCCCGCCGCAACCCGTCTTCACATTCATACATCCAAACAAAGGTAGAGATCTACAATGCAATTGAACTTATTTCATCTGTGCTAACAAACTTATCATTTTAACAAATGAAAGCTTCACTGTTGTCCCAACAGCGGCTTCAGCTCTCAAATGACATTGTAAAACGAAATATTTCATTGTTTTGTTTCACAATAAAAAAGATTAGCTTTTTCACAGCTTATTTAGATTTGGTGCCCTTTCTAACTAAATATCATGGTCGCACAACTCCTTTTTCAATTCTGCTGTCGTCTTGGAGAATTATTATTCGACGTAGAAACATAACTCCTAGTCGCCGCTCGCTAAATGTTGGGAGTTGTCTTTTCTTTCCGAATATCCTTCATGGGAACACAACTCTTTGTTACAGATAATCCCATAGACAACGAGAGATACGGTTGCTACAGATTCAATGTTGAGCTGGAGACTGTCATGCATGGCTTTGCTGGATATTTTGACACAGTTCTTTACAAGGATGCCGTACTCAGTGAGTTGATTGTATTTGTACGACTATACAGTGTAACCAGTCTAACTGAGTGAAGTGACAAGGCAAAGGTTTCACACTCTTCGCTATTCCTATTTGTTGTTCAGTTCAGTACATTATCTGCTAAACTGTAAATCTATAGTGTTCCTTGTCCTTCATAAAATGGTGACGAGTGCGCTTTATTATTTTAATGCATTCATTCCTGTGCCAGTCACATAAGCATGTAGTTGCATTGATACTACACATGATTGAATCACTCTGATTACAGGCATAGTACCGGAGACACATTCCCCTGGTATGTTCAGCTGGTTCCCTATCTTCTTTCCACTGAAGGTAAGCTTGACTATCAGAAACGTGAAAATCTCCCGCTGGGAGTTTGCCCGTCTTGCGTAATTCCCAGCTAGATGTCCACCGAATTGTTTGGCCAAATGCCTATTTAGCACAAATGAAAACTGAAACGCAGTGCTTGGTTGCGAGAGCCCGATATGGTGGCCTAAAACCTGAGGCTGAGGCTGTTGAAGTAAGTGCTCTAGCCGTATGAGCTATCCCGTGAGTACAATCTCTTTGGGGCAAACCATGGACCACCCTGAAAAACAGCCGTTGGTGTAGTGATGCCATTTATGTTAAACATGATGATCGTATCTTATTCCCATTGATTATTCTGATATGATAACATTAATTGGTTCATTCTAGGAACCTGTGCATCTGGCTGCTGGAAGCCGCGTGACGCTGCATATGTGGAGGCGAGTCACATCAAAAAACGTGTGGTACGAATGGACTATCACCGAACCATACCCCGTACCAATTCACAATCCGAAAGGGCGCTCCTATACGATAGGATTGTGATGAACTAGCCACAGCTCCCTCTCTTCGGTGATCTCTGTAAGGTCAACCATTCACTGGCTGAGTTAGATTAATGCTCAATCTGAGGGAGACCAAAACTTCCTGCAATCCGTTCAACTCTTAGGTTTCCGTGGCTGTATACAGTCGTGTCTGGCATCAGTTTGCCAGGGCTTTCATTCTAATGGTTTTATTTCTGTATTTTATGTTTCGTAACAAACGTGAAGCTGGACAAGTAATAATGTCCAGTCTTATTGCTGGTACAGTCCATTTAAACTGCACTCTAATACAGAAGACTCCCATCATGCCTACAGTTTGGAGCTCCTGTCCTCATTGGTCTTGTTCTGTTAGTTTGCAAGACAGGAAAACAACAACTACAAAATGCTTGAAGTAGGTACGCAATAGAACTATAAACGAAAATTGATTTATTTGTCAATTACCACCGAGAAAGGTCAGGAAATACAATCCAATTGGTGAGTTAGGTGCTAAATATGAATAAAAAGTATTACCAAAATAGCAATCGCATCAAACAAAATGCCAACAATAACATTAAACTCCGCAATAAAGTTCAGTAATTTACATGTACACTTAGAGCTATCAACCTAATCCCGTGCTCTACTAGTCCCTTATAATCTCGGTTAGATAGCCTAGTTGCCCTAGTACATGTGCATAGTGTTTAGATAGTAAAGAGTTCATACACCATTCCAGCAGTGTGCAGACAGTTAGTGGAGGGCTATACAAAGGCTTTATCTCACCATGCTTCACTCTGCACGCAGGGTTCAGATGTGGTAAACTGTAAAGGCACGAATGATCACCAGTTACCAACAGGGTAAAACGCGGACAGAGTATAAGGAAACCGACGTTACATAGGAAGACAAGCCACTCAGTTCGCTAAACTACAGCACCGCCCTTACCATATAGGTCCCTTCATCAGACCACCCATATTCACCTTGAAGATAGAATATGTTAGCTAACCGAAGAAAGGGTAGGGGTAGAATGGAGCATGCGAAAGCCAGCAAATGTCTAAAGCTCTACACAGCCAGTATATACCCGTATATACACCGGTCAATCTGCTGTGTATAGAGCATCACTGTACCCGACACTGCTGAGTCTGTGCTTGTGATGGGTGTGTGGTTACAGGCTCGATGGGTGGCTCAACTGGTGGTAACCGCCTCCCTAGAAGTACAAGTGAACCTCCCATCAGTCTAGGAGGACTCCCATCAATGCTTTTAAGTTCTATAGTGCTACCATAATGCACCCCAATCACCATAAGGAAACTGTGATAATTACCCCTAGAGCCCTAAAGGCAGGCCTCTAATCATTAACCAAGCAAAGCTATGACACTGTACAAAGCCGCAGTGTTAGTTTTCAAACTCAGAAGACAACCAGGGGGCACAAGAGTTTGCTAGGGAACTTTTCACTGCAAAACTAGCAGTATTTATGGGTGGTGGTGGCTGCAAACCTATCATGCATTTCTATCACAATACTATCGGAAACGCTTTACTTGTCTCTAAAATAGAGTTCTTTGATACGTGTATCACTGTCGTTTTCCTATATATTGTACCTGTCTCTTCGTCTACCTAGTAGACTCAGATCTGATGCTGAGTGATACACACCTTGGTCTACCTGACTGTCTTGGCGAGCTGTACGCGCTCGCTCTCTCCGCCTTTGACGTCTTAATGCATGTTCATCACCACCATCAAACGACCTCTGTGAACTCAAACGAGGAGCATCACCGCGCTCCTCGCTATCTCGTAAAGCCCGCCGTGATCGACGCGACTCCGGTACCTCATCCGTCTGTACATCCTCATCAACAGTACAAACTACAGATGTATTTATTCCACAGTCGCTCGTGTCTAAAGAGTCAGTCTGTGTGGCCATTTCGCATGGAAGCGCAAAGTCCTCTACTTGATTGGTGCGAGATAATGTAGGTCTTCGGCTGAGGTTTGGACGATCGCTGTCCAAAATGAAACCCATATCAACTGAGCCAGGCATAAAGGTTATCTTCTTTGATGCGGTGTTGGGTATCGAGGTGAGAATGCTTTGACTAAGGGTTTCTAATTTTGTTTGGACTTCTTTCTTCAGTAGAAGTAGCTCCATATCTTTACCTGGGCACGATAAAAAGGAAAATATACTGCAGGTAGAGCAGCATATGCTTTCTCTTCCTTTCAGTTTATTATCCACATATATTTTTCACTGTTCGGGATCTCCAAGATGGCTCGTTGGTAATCCATGAAACTTTGTCAGAGCTCAGGCAAAATTCAGGTCAGAATTGAGTTACAACCATACATTCTAACCACAGTTGTTTCCCTGCAGAAGTGCATGATTGTCTCCTAGCGATTATCTTGACAGCTCTTTTTTTTGTTTTTATGTTACCCTGGATTTGGACTTCAACTGTCTTCTAGACTCTGTTTTTGGCACTTGCCTTTGTTTGACTAAATGGGTTCTCTAATTTCCATGAAAAACCCCTAGGGTTTTATTAAAGTTATCTTTGTGAAATAAAATTTTCAACTCAAACTCCAAACAATTAGGTCATCCCACTGTATTCTATTAGCTGAGCAAAGGACAACTCAACCCTTAATCTTGAAAGAGAATACATTATAACTCTGTTTCCATCAAAAATCTGTTTCTGGCGCATGGTTTTGTTTGACTGAATAGAACCTTTGATAAATAGAATCTCTATAAAATCTTCATAAAAAATTCCCACGCTTTCCAATTTCCATGTAAAATAAATCAAATCAAATAACAAACCTTTCAGAATGATTTCCGTGAGATTGACCGTGGACTTCAGGGCATCCAGATCAGTGCTGAGCGCATCTTTCCTCTTAATAAGTTCCATTGTCTCCGAACCATAGATGTTCTGAATCTCCTCCAGTAGAATCCGTTCTCGAGTACGGATATCAGAAATCATATCTATCGAAACATCGCGAATCTTCTGCTCCGCGGATCGAATACATGACTCACACTCACTGATCACTCCGAGCTGTTCGGTAAATCTGTCGAGTTGTTCTTGACATCCATGTAGTAGTTCCTCGATGGTTGACTTGTATTTGATAACGGCGTCGCTAAATTGAGCCACTTCGTGGTCTTTATGGTCATTGAATGTGCAGAGAATACAGATGGCGGTTTCGCAAGTCTCGCAGTAAAAGCGAACGACTTCATCCGTGTGTTCTTTACATTCAATCTCCTTCTCTATCTCCACATCAAACACATTATGGTTCTTGGTGACCTACAAATAGAGTGAGAGTATGCAGCGGTCGCCATCCACTGCTCGATATGCGGGTCACCGGCGAAAAATCATGGGTCAGGTATTGTCTCAAAGGGTACCTAAGACAGCTTAGTACTGCCCCCGCGCAGTGGGCATACATAAGACAGCTTAGTACTGCCCCCGCGCAATGGGCATACTGAGTTCCTTGCTGCCTGATAGAGTTAGCAGCATGCTGTTTGTTTGCAGCAACCGCAAGTTCCACACCTCTATATCAGTTTCAGGTCAAATTATAACAACTTCTACAAGTAAAGTAGAATGATGCTCTACAAGGAAATTCTTGATACACACACAGTACCAAGAGCAAATATTAAAAACGAATACCATTCTACTTTGAGATAAGCTTAAGCAAGGGCATTCGGATTGAGGATTGAATGTCCTTTGAATCGAAAGATTGGCGAATGGTGGATTGGAAATAGGAAACTTTTAATAAATAATTAACCTAAACCTGGGTATACCAACTTAGTCTCCCTTCACAAGTTTATATGTCTTCAATTCAAATCGCTACACATTTGAATTCAACCTCTAAATTCATATGAATTGACCCTGTAGGCATGGTTTACCCCCATTACTGATATTGAATCAATTTATATACAGCAGATAGATAGATAGATTTTGCCTACCATCCAGTGTATAGTGAGATGTGAATGTTCTTACATGAATTTCCACCTGGCGGTCACTAACTAGTATGCAATTGCTTATAGCTGTCTGGTAGTAATAAAGCAAGTTTGCAATTAAATAATGCTATTCAGATTCTATCCGCTGTATGCAGACAGATGGCGCTAGAGGACAAGCATCAGAAAGGGAATATCATAGCGATTGCCCTCAGTATAGGACCCACCACACGATGGGGAATTCGTGATTTGCGAAATGTAAATTCGCGGTTGCTGTCACACAATTGCTATAAAACTTTGCAAACTAATAGGTGTTTCTTCCAAATCACATGACCATGCACTGCCATTGAGACTGCATACTTGGTGCCACATGATACTAAATGCTAGGTTCATATCAAACCAATCAAGCTAGAAGCTTAGTCCTACTACATGGCTAGGAAAACTTTCCAACTGGTTTAATACAGTTAAAAAATTTCTGCTCAAAAAGAAATTATTTGATTTGAAGGATACCAACAACTGTATGACTCAATTTCCATTACAAGATTCCTGCTGCCTACTTTCAGGCAATATTCAACTTTAATGAGAAGTCATGGTGAGTTTATTTTCGCTGGATAAAGGAGAGCGGATAGTGGGATAGCAGGAACTGCAGGATAGCTCAACGTACGGCTTGGCTTGGCTCAAGTTCGAAAGATCCTGGGCGCAAATCCTAGTCATGCTAAGCATCCAGTGTGAGAGTGAGCTCTTGTCATATATCCCAGCCAATACCGCTCCTACAAGGCTCAGGCTTAGGAGGTCCAACGGCCATAGGACGGCCAAGTGCCCGAGTGAGCAGTAGACAGTAAATTTAAAATAGAATCTGCACTCGTCCATACCTTGGTTTCTAAATGTTGGTCCACACATGACTGGCAGAGCAGCTTGTTACAGTCGAGACACTTCGACGAAGCTTCTTTATGTTTCCGACTCACTAATTTACAAATGTCACAGAACGGATACTGGGACGGTTTCTGTCTTTCGATTACTGCACCCAACGATGCCACCAGGAAATTATCCGGAAGTTTCTTAACGCCACCTACTGGCAGAGTGGTTCGTTTACGACACAGAGGGCAGGTGAACTCGCGATAGTCACTGTATTTCTTGTACGAACTTTCCGAGTTAGCATGATTTTCTACACATTCCTCACAGAAAGTATGAAGACAGCTGAGACTCTTGGGATTTTTAAAACCTTCCAGGCAGATTTTACAAATGAGAAATTCCTCATGGATTTGCTGAGCCAAAACTCCACTCTTGCTTCCAGAAGATGTCATGTTTTTTTGCTAAAATAATCAAAAAAACAATAAACTAAAAAGTCACATAAACAATTATAGTAAATGGCAGTATATATAGGGTTTGCCCAAAGTCTTGTCAATAACCTTATTACGCATTCAACGTGCATTCAATGCACACAAGGCAGGGTCTGAGCCTTTTAGTCTCAAAACTATTAGATCATCCCTGGATTGCGGCGTTCTTACAATGAGTCGAGCTGGTTGTCCCTAGCTTTGCTACCTCCCAAGCAAGCCATCCAATCATGTTAAAAATGCTTTCCCAATTCAACAGACTTCGCTATTGAGAACAAAACCAGGCTATGAATCTGTCTATGTCATGGAGTTATCCTCTCCTAACTTTAGGATAACTATGATCTACACAAACTCATTCTAGGTATCTGTAGCAGTAAAGGTGAGCAGCGCAGACAGCATGCATACAATCACACGCTATCCATGGCACACTGTATGGCTAGTATGACAATAGCTATAGGAGATGCTTGGCCTCGTTAACTCGGTGGATGATCTCAACTCAGAGCTACTCTTACTAACTCAGGGAAATATCCAGGGCATGAAAACCTAACCAGTACAGAATAGCAGCTCAACTCCAGCAGATTCCAATTCAAAGAGTAGCTTGGTTTATATGACCCTATCGGGGTGTTCTTTGAAATTTTAATATAGGGTCTACTTTTACCTGTTCAGGCTCGGTTGGCTACAAAGAACAACATAGGACAACATAGGGAATGACAGTGTCAGTAGGGAAACAGTGCTTTATAACACATTATTATAGCATTTATAGTCAATCTGGGATAGCGAGATAGCTCAGTGGTAGAGCGTTGAGGTCTCAACCATGATAACCTGGGTTCCAACCCCGGTTATGGTGGGTTCCTCTTGTATGAGCTTCTCACTTCAACTATAGTGTTTATAATCAAGCCGTCTTGGTCTATAGAAATTAACATGAAAAGATGCACACGATACAAATGGGGTGATCGAGTCATATTAGTAGGCACACAGCAATTGCATTCATCTGTCTCAGGAGTTGGCAGCACAGCTTCTACTGAAGAGTACAAGGGTTGGTATAGTGAAAGTTGATTACTCTCAGGGCCAATTCCTCTCTACTAGAGAACCCGTGAAAAACAGTGCATTGTAAGACTGGGCGAATAGTCTTGGGAGACTGATAGTCATAAACCATATTTTACACACGCAGGAAAAATATAAACCCATTATATACCTGTAGTTAGATTGAAAAACCTTATAAGTACCTCATGAATGACTGGAGGTGGGGAAATTCTCACTGCCTCTCGAATTACTGTCGGTGAGAAACGATACTCGGCACGATAGCGATTAGATTCAACAGAGTCTACTCTCCTGGATGGGACATCTGTGGTGTTATTCCTATGAAAAGAAAATACACTGTACTCTCTATGACAAAACATATGATTGAATTCAGCATCGGAAAGAGGTGAAGGGCGATGGAGAAGTGGTTTAATGGATAGGACACTCCAAATAGAATCAGAGTTGCTGGTTCAATTCCTGTTTCGAGCACCCCTCGGCATTTTACTCTCATCAGATTAGATTGCGAGCATGACTAGGCTCATCAATAGAATCATGGACCTTCTCTATGAGACTAACCATATATCATCCTAGAAACAGGGCTGTGGTTTAGTTACATCTGCAATGCTCTTCCCCTATCTTACAGAGAAATTAGCATACAGATTACATAGAATATCCAACTCAAAAAGGCAAGAAGCTCGATAAAGTATGCGGCGACTGATGGACGCATCTGCTAAGCCTAGACATTGTACATAATTCATCTTGTATGCTGCACATTCCATACAGGTAATTAATTAGGCAGCTGCCAGTCCATGGACATACATGAATGTAGGTAATCTCATTTGGTACCTTACCCCTGTTAGCTTGCTACTGTATATATAGCTGGGATAATCGAATAGCTCAGTAGTAGAGTGCTAGGCTAGCAACTATATATATGAGGACCTAGATTGGAATCCCAGTCATAGTGGGTTCTTAATCCTAGTTCTAAAGTCTCACTATGAGGTGGAGCGTTGATACTGACTCGCTGGTGGCACTCAATGCTAAGCCGTAACTAGTGAAAAACAAGTATCTTACTTGCCAGCTTCACACAACAGTGCTGATGTCATACAAAGAAATCTGTATATAGCTGTCTACAGAGTGAGACGAAGTTGGAAAGATGGTCGAGAACGTGTGTGCTGCTCTTAAAAGTAGAGGGTATTTCCTATGATTTTGATATGGTTGAGTACCTTTGATTGCAGCTTGAACATGTATGACTTGTATATGGTGTATGCTGGAGGTAAACAGAATGGAATTTTTAGGGAGAAACCTAACCCGACAGAACAAACTCTCTATTTGAATTACAGTCTGGGCGGAGATTGTATGCCAAACAACTCCAAAGTGCTACTGATGTGACCATGTGTACACATATAGGATGCATATTTTTTCCAGGGGCAAATAGACAGTGCTCATTGCAACAAGTGTTCAAGTCAGTCATGAGGTCTAAAGCCCTGTAGAGTCTGGAGGGACTCTGATGAGGCTGAATGAGAGTTAGTCTTCATAATCTTATAGTAATCCCCAATAATAAAGCGCGTGTCAAACTCTTCTAAGTTACATGTATTAGAAATCCACAATAACCAAGCCATGGCAAAATTAATAACGAGTGTTAGTAGCAGTGGTCAGCAGCAGCAAACGAACAGGGATGTGAGTGGAGCGAATTTTAGCTACCGAGTCATTCAGTCAGCTAGTGTTGCCTAGGGCGCATTAACAAAAACTTTTTTCTTACACCTGTTTTATTTAATGTCGTCGTGGTCTGGTGAAAGTCTATTGGCTCCTGAGAGGGAAATCTAACCAGGAACCTTTAGCCCGAAGCCTAGTTTGATCTCTATTAAGACTACCAACCATTTGTCTAGTCTTTGATGATTTCAAGGTTATTTATTCCTGTTATGTGCAGACAAGCAAAGATTATACCAAGATAAGGAACTCGATACATCGGAACACACCGCTGTATTCCCCCAACCTTTGCTGTGTGGACTAGGCCAGCTCTAACTAGAGAGTTAACACAGAACACACTCAACAATTTAACGTGCCAAGAACCAAACAAAATGGAACAAATTTTAAGCTGTTTTTGTAGAGATGAAAGATTTGGACTCGCTGTCTGAAAATTAGCACGACCCGCTGCCATGCAGATGAAAAGCAGTTTAAGTGTGGCAAAACTACAGTATCGCTGATTTCGGGGTCTACGGTATAAATTATAACCCGATTAGTCCACCCAGTCGCTGAGTGGTTTCCAATGGTTATATTAAGTAGTACTATTGGAAGCCACTCAGCCAATCAGCGAATGGGTGGACTAATCGGGCGAACGAGTACAGCGACGGGTACACCGGGCCCCTCACCTCACCCTCACCTGTTTCCGTTGGTTTGAATGAGAGATAGTTATCTTGGTATAGTCTTTGGACACGCCTTTTCTTTTACACAGGGTAGCAATCTAAATGCTATAATTCATATCCAGCCCAATGACCCAAACAACAGGGTGAATCGATCAGTTCAGAGATATGGTTAAGTTAGCCCTTCGGTTGGGAATATTTGACAGTCCAGGGAAATTTCTGCAATATTTAAATGACTTTTCAACCTGAGGTTGTAACGATTACATATCAAATGACAAGGACTACAAGTGCTTGAGACATTCGCAAGTGAGTCCACAATGACTGTGAATCTGATTCTATGGAATGAGGTTACGACTACCTAATGCCACTGTTATATGGGAGGTAACGCTCTTGGCTTGAACCTAGTGCTCAAGTGTGAAACTAGTACCCTTCCTGAGGAGTTTAACAACTTAAAACAATTTAAAAAAATTAAGTTGTTCGAGTTTTTAAAATACTCAAAAAAGTTCTCATATCCCACAGTATAGCCGTGAGTCTCACATCATTTAGTAAACAGGCATATTGAATGCGTCATTAACCGTCGGCAGGTAACCCTATGTGGGCCTCGTGTGTACAGATGTTTTCATGCAGGGATGCATGTTATTGAAGCTGAAACTACTCTCTCAGAATCAGGTCAAACTTTCTTTGAGTAGTTATGGTCGCAAAGATTATCAATGTATCTATTGTTATTTATTTAAAACTTTTCAGGCACTTGACCATCCCATTAAATTGATCTCCTAAGCCTGAGATTTTTTGGTGTGAGGAGCTTATATTGCAACGGTGGACCACCATCACCTGCATAGATCTAAATTCAGGTATTCACGGTTGCAAGCCCAGCGCTCTACCACCGAGCTATCCTATTATCCTTGTATTACTCAGCCTGTAATCTGAAACCTACACTGATCTTGCTTCAGTCCAACTAAGATGTGTCACGCCTCCATGAATGCCTAGTGAATAACTCAGAGCCTCGATGAATGCCTGACTATCAGAAACTTACCTGGCTGTAGAGGCGATTGAATCCGCAGTGTACGCGTTAGCTCAAGGTACTTCAGTATGTGGGCATACGGTGATATTAATATCATATACATGGGATACAGCCTATTAAATACGGTCAGTGTATTACCTCTAATTGACTGCACACAGTAATAAGAACAGACCTACGCTGACGAATACTCCGACGAACAAGTTCTGATCGCCGCAACACAGACTCAGTTTCATCATCCTGTAAATTGACATCTGCCATCGCCCACTTCTCTCCTATTTCCTACTTTATAACGAAACGCAATGCACAACCTTATTCACAATGCGATGCAGGCTTAATGTCTGACTGACTGACTCAATACCTAAAGCTTATTAATAGGCGCGAGGTTGCAGGAATTCTTCATAAGTGATGTAAGGATCATGTTATTTTCTATTTGTAGATAAATAGCGTGCCCCAAGGATGAATGGTTGTTTGTGTTGATGCTGTTATACTCTGATAGTTATGGCGAGTTATTCTGGCCACTTATAGCGCGTTAAAAGATCAACATAGCCAATATAAGGAAGCTTTAGGATATAGGACATGGGATAGTAGTGGAATAGGTCAGCATTGAAGGACTGGGCTCGCAATTGTGAGAACCTGGGTTGAAATCTTGGTCATGGCGGACATCCGTTGTGAGTACAAGCTCCTCACGTTAATGCAATTTAACTCAAAACAAATTTAGGCCTCTGTATGAGGTGTAGCATTGATACTGATCAGCCTGTGGTGCTCCATGGTAACTCGTAACTGACGAAAAACAATTATCTAACCCGGGAGCTTCACCATGATGGTGAAGACATCTTACAAAAAAGAAAGAATAGGACATGAATGAGTTGCAGAGTAAAATATCACCACTCGGGATGGGAGCTGAGATCTGAACTATAGAGTACCCATCTAGTTTGGACGATTGTGACTAATTCAGTTAAGACAACACCACAGGACCATAACCATTGCTGTGAATAATGAATCAGAAATCAGTCTGCTGTACAAGGCTGACACCCTCCTAAGTCTAATTGAGTTTCGATGTCATCAACACGGAACAGTTCGTTCGACTCTCTGCAAATTTTATGGAGAAGGTGGACAACTCCCCAAATCAATGAATATACTGCACTACCTGTATATCCTCTGATTCAGCTCAGTCATCAAGTGAAATAGGATAAATTCGTTTATCAAAGTGACCAGAGGTCTCGTTAAGTTATTAATTGTACAATGCAGGCGCTTGCCCATCCTATCTAGCAAACCTCCCAAGTCTGAGGCCTGTTTTGAAGCAGTAGGAGATAGGAATGTCGCAAGGAATCTCACAGTGGGAGATTGGGAACTCGCCGAGACCAGGGGCTGAACCCAGGATCCCAAGATCTCAGACTCGGCACATAAGTTTGGGATATAAATCTCTTGAGCACCATGCATAGTCAACGATCCAACCACACAAACCTACAACAGACTTCTTGACTCGCTATAATACCGCTGACATAATCATGTCACGTTATTATCGTTACAATGCAAAGTGTTCAAAATGCTGAGGACTCGAGGAATAAGATGTTTTAAAGATAACCGCCATGCCTGGATGTTATGATAACTTTTACATTCCTTTTGTCAGTGCACTGGGCAGTTGTTACTTTCCACAATGTGATGGATTGAACCAGACAAAAATGTACCAGAGGCTACTTTATCTGAACTCTGGTGTTATTTAGAGAATAGATACTCTTCCCTGACCATAGTGTGGAATGAGATTGGGGTCTGCTTGTCTGTGTCTCATTATAGAAAATTAGTATGGAATTGGTTTTGATTATTATTAGGCCAATATTTTTTTT
>Ga0224511_10000846_pt1 | contig 16532 bp, 13 predicted proteins | sample SF_May12_sed_USG_2_FD_169988 | JGI IMG/M metagenome (GOLD analysis project Ga0224511, IMG submission 169988) | Sediment microbial communities from San Francisco Bay, California, United States - SF_May12_sed_USGS_8_1 | ecosystem: Environmental > Aquatic > Marine > Sediment | place: USA...
ACATTTAGCAGCCAACTCAAACGCAACTGGACTGGATTATTACCTCAGGTTTCCCTTTGGCGTGACAGGTCCAGTCAAACCTTTGTCCTTCATCTAAATGTTGGTTCTCAAGATTGTTGGCTCCAAAGAATGGTTTGGCTGAAAAAAGATGATCAGATTTGTTCTTGTAAAATTACAGACGGCAGAGAGGTGAACTATTATAAGTGCGTCGATAAGCCTTTACGGTGCATCTCTTAAGGCAAAGTTACTGTAGATTGGCCCTAAAGAGAAGTTCTTTGATGCAAAGAGTCTGTGGCATTTGATTGAAAACCTCATCTGAAACTGGAATCCATTTACTGGTACACCTCTTCGTTCGCTGTGCTGAACATCAAAGGCGGTATCCTAGCGCGGACCAGAGCGAATAGCTGATGCCGTGCTATCTGCCATGGCTCGCACTAGGATACCGCCTTTGTTGTTCAGCTTAACCTGAGTGAATGTTTTAATGGAATCGGCACAAAATTTTAAAGTAAGGCATAAAGGAAGGGTAACTCCACATTAACATATGGGATCTTCGATCTTTCAACAAAGAGTTGTTTCTCCTTGCAGGTCAATGTAATGATTCAAATTTAGCTGCTTCAAAGCGCGAGCTTTACTGACCTGTGCTAGAACACCTCTGGGTTCGGCCGTATAATGTGGCCATTACTGATGCTATCCATGTAAGATCTTATCTATTTATACATAAGTTTCCACCACCTACCGGAGATTTCCAGTGTGATGTCAGCGCTGTCTCCAGCGGATCTAAACTCGGATATGCATCTGTAAACTCCCTCATCAGCAAAGTCTACGTTCGGGATAATCATTCGTCTGTTATAGTCTGTGATCTCATACGAGTCGGGAATTGGACGACCGTCCACACGACTCCACGTATATATCGGAGATTCAGCTGTCTTCGATCTAAACAATTTTCAAATATGTTCACGGATAAGCCTTGGTTTAACCCATTCCAGATTAGGGTGAAGCGGGGTTTTTGCAGATAGTGCACTGGGTTAAAAACACATCTTTGTCATTTCATCTCTTCATCCCATGATCGTGGTTTTACATAGAGGCCCACTCGCAGAGTAACCCTATCTATTGGGGGCACACCATGGACCACCCTGAAAAGAATCCATTTGTATAGCGATGCTTTCCTTGTAAAAAATCTCAACTTATTGTAAACAAAATACAAACAAGTCGCCAACTACTGGTAGGGTCGACCTCTTCCACTGTGAATCAAGGGATGAGAGCTGACTCACGTGAATCTGGCGAAACATTCCAGGAAAACGCGATCACCCTTCATGGGTCGTTCCGGAATTATCCGAGGGAAGTCATTATGAATCAGTGGACCAATCGGTGTGAAATCTAAAATACATTTAATTGGGATTAGTAAAATTAAACTAGAGCGGTAACAATCAGCTGCGTTACTGGTGTGAAAGCTAATACAGGAACCGGTAGAAGTCAACTAGTGTTCACCTACAATCACACCATAACAGGAGTAAGATAACAATAATATGCATGCGAATGAAATAACTCACTGGGGTTCGTCATTACTTCGAGTTTGTACGCAGGGCTACTTCTGCCTTCTCCCTCTATGCCTTCCAGCTGGATAGAACAGTGGTAATCTGCTGCATCCGACAGAAACACGGATCCAAAATACAGACTGCCTGACGCCGATGCGAACACGTGATTGTTATAGACGGAGCTCACGTGATTCGTAGGATCGTTATTCAAAAACCAGGAGAATGTCAGGCCTGCAAAAACAGTAGCGAACAATGAACATTTCTAATTTTTGTGGCTGAGTGAACGTATCATAACATCAGTTTCATAGACACATGACAGGGGCAACGAACTCCCACTATGACAGAATAAGCAGAGTTGTCTTACGTGTGTTAGATGGGTTGGTGTGATCACAAACAATGACTGCAGAGTCCCACTCCTTGGCTGGTACAGTCTTCTGAGTCTTAGGGAATTCTTCCAGACCTGAATAAGGTTTTACAATTCAGTGTCATTTATTCATACATACAAAGAGCTTTCTAACAGGGTACAGTAAAACTTGGATAACTCAAACTGCAGGGGACTACCAAAAAAGTCTGTTTTGAGTTATGCTCTCCCTTTGCTTTAGCCATGTGGCCACCGTAGCGAGTCCATTTCCCTCTAGTGTATTCAATTTCCTGGCTAAATTTTCTAAATTTTTCTTCTCATGTGAAAAAAACAATGAAGTAAAGCTTGTTACACAATAATGTAAACATATCCAGTCACAGAAAAGGCAATTTGATGGCAATAACCGCAGCTTGTCAGTTTGAGTTATGACTAAAAGTTCAAGATATGTTCAGCAAATTATCATTTGCCCAGGCAGGGACCACGAAACTTGGTCTGAGTTAAGCAAGTTTCCGAGTTATCCGCGTTTCACTGTACATTACAGTGTGAATGACAGAAAAGATTCCATGTTGAATAAGAGAAATGATTTCTTACTGATGTAGTTGATTCTTCCTGCTTCGCTGCGTACTGTGCCGAATTGGTTATGGGCTTTGCACCAGTATGCGAACACATCAAGCTCCTTTACAGGATTGTGAATGGTCAATCTGCCATTGGTTATAGTGAAGCGAGGCCGACTCGATGGTTCGACCAAAATTGTCTACAACACACAGAATGCTACGCAATGAAGTTTAGCATTTGCTGCATACAAGACAAACCGACAATGAGCGACAGTCATCTGAACCTCATCATTTTGGCAGTTAATCAGAGCTGTTGGACCTCTTCTTGCCTTGTATCTTACATGGGGAAGATATGTTCGAAGAGCCTCTGTCATACCCAGAGTCACATAATTACAAAGCATTCCAGTATCCCCAGTGAGAGGGTAGCTATCTCCATTCTGAGAGTAAATTCAAAGACTTCTTTCTTTGCCACTTTAATCAGATTTGGATTGTAAACGGCTATGTCTATGTCCGAATACTTCACCAGATCTCCAGTTATTTTGATTGAGAAAAACCCCAGCCTCACCCCTGAGTTGCGGTCCTCGAACCATTCATAGGTTGGCTGTGGGTAGCCGCTGGCGTCGCACTCGAATGAAGTTGTAACGTCGCAGGGTCCTATGCAGGCCTGCGGATCAACGCTCAAATGGAAAAACGTGTCCTGCGGTTGTGTCACAAAGTACGGTCCACGGAATATCTTGTCTGGGTGAATGTTATCTGCCCCGAAGACTACAACAAGACAGCATTGCTTACAACACAGGCCTAAAACTAATTCCTAGTTGTTGGCACCCGTCAGTCTCAGGAGACCATAGTAAAGTTTCACGTAAAGCTACCACCCCGGGAACGAATGGTAGTTGATTGTGCCAAAGGTCAACTCCTTTCTACCATATTACCCACTATTTGTGAAGTGTTACTACAAGACTCAACAGGTAATCCTACAAGAAGACAACTAGGTCCTTAATATTGTGCGTAGGATTTTACTACAACACCAACTGTAAACAATACAGAATGGTGATAGCTTCCTTGAACCGGGCACACTTACTAAAGTCTCTTTCATCTTTGATGAGATTGCCCGCATTGGTTACTTTTACTTCACATATATATTTGGCAGGATAGTTTCCTAGTGTCCGTTCCCACATCCAGCGAGGACTCTGTACTTGCAGGCCCTGGTCGTGGTATCTGTACAGTACATGGTTGCCAATACCATCTCGATCCTGTGTGCCCTGTTAAAATGATTATTTGCATGAGTTAGATAAGTTGCCATCAAGTATGAACCTTCAAACTTAGTTTGAGAATATAATGGCACATGCATGCAGCTTGGGTTTCCTTTCGGATAAGGCTATCACAGGTAGCGTGTGAGACAGGGATTGAGCGACGGCGGGAGTTGGCGATCGTTATAAACCACCCACTTACTCTAGTCACTGAAAAATTTTACTATTACAGGCAGGAAGATGTATTACTTACCCTCCACCAGGTGTCCGAGCCGAATCGTCTGCCATCCTCCCAGGTCCAATCATTACCATTGGCAGTGGCCCCGATGTACCACTCGCTTGGCTCTGTGTTGTCATTTGCTTTAAAGTACACATCAAGGATCTGGTCCTCTGCCGCACTGTTCACACTAATTAGTTGCGCTCCCCATTTCTGAAAGAAATTCTCTGAATTCAACTGTGTTTAATGGGAGTAATTGGCCAACCTATTTAGCAGCCCCTAAGTCAGAGGGCTGCTTAAGACCTAGGAGTTATGTGACAAGCTGAGGGTCGCAGAGGGAGCCCAACAGGACTGAGTCTTGAACCCACAATCTGTCAACCCTGAGTCAAGGGCTCCGGCCACTCGGCTACACCATCATCACCTAAAGGGGTCAAGCCATGGCCAAAGGTTCGTTCACTTGCTTTTAGATTCTGAAGCCTACCACGCAGAAATGGGCCCAATACCCAGCTCAAATGGGTGCTTAGATAAAGCCCTATTCAATGCCCTTACTAAGAGCCCTTGGCACGCACTTTTCAGACTGGCCTTGAGATAGGAAATTAACACAGAGCTGTTGATGTTTGCATTGATTTCTCCGCTCATGTGCTGATGTTTGAAAAGATCTCTCGCAGATGCATGTACTAGATTTGTAGTTACGCAAGTCTGAATAGAGAAAATGTGCAATAAAAATATAGATTTCTATATTTCGGTTGCACACTTTCTCTAAGGTTTTAGAGTGCAGTTTTTCACCTCTGTCATCAAACGTCATTGCCATTATTGTGCAATGATCGAGGCCCAAACGCAATGATCTCTATTTAGCGCAAGGGAAAGCCCGGTAAAGCACTTCTTATAACTTAAGTTTTCTTCAATATTACGTTCATTTTCGAGTTCTACTCGGTGTTCTGAGGGAGTAAAAATCATTAGGTTACTAAGTTCGGATCGTGGTTATTTGAGTGACTGGTACTCGCTTTTTGTTGTTGAAAAAGACCACTTACTATCGCTGCAATGAATGAGTTGCCTCCATTTAAAAATGGGGAACACAACTCCGAAAGTATGTCTACCCTTTAATTTTAAATCACTTCAGTCATTCATACAACATTTAAGCTAGAAATATCTTTTTCACATTGATTACATCTACTGTTTGATGGTTTATTTTAGTAGTTTTAACTGGGAGGCATCACGGATATAACTTACAGCGCATTGAATTTTGGCATCATCCCAAGTCATCAGTTCGCTTCCCTCCTCCAACTCAGGATCAAACTCCATCACTTTGTCTGAGAAGAGATAGCATGACCCGGCGCTGCCTATCCACGGGTCTGGACACTCCGGAGCTGCCAAACATAAAAAGATTCGAGGTTATCGCTAAAACAACCAAAAAGCTAAGTGGCAAGAATGCTTGGGTCTAGAGTAGATAATTAAATCTTTGGTTCAAGCCCAATTCCAAAACACGTCAGGCTCCTGCTATTACTGCGAGTTACTCATAGAATTCCTAGCTCTAGCCGCTTCAGAACAACCCTCAGGGTTATAAGACATGCACAGGGACGGCTAAATAGGATCCATGGCCGAAAACCCGTAACACGAGAACAATTCCTGTTTCTCATTGAATTACAACAGGAAATGAGTATTGATGTAGGACCTACTCTGACTGTATGAAGACCCAAGGAAGGCGCAGAAGACCAATAGTTGAAGCATGGCATCGGTATAACCTACAAAACAAATGAAATGACATTTACATAGCGTTAGGTTCCATGGTGTCTTAAGGTGCTTTTTCATTCCACCGGACGTCCGGTCCGCCTCGGGCCGGACACAGTTTGCGTCTGATTTGGAGTCGGACCTTAGATCCGAGGCCCCTTTTCACTCCAAACAGATCCATCAGACGCACGATGATGAGCCAATTTGTCTCTGGGAGACAAACGGTCGGACGTTCGAGAGAGCGTCCGAGGTTAATCAGACAAAGCCTTTTCACTCCATGTCTGGGGACGTCCGGTCCGAGGCGAACCGAACATCCAATGGAGTGAAAAAACACCCTTAGTTATCTGTTAATGTTATGTTATGTTTTTTCGAAACCGCGCACATGTGCTATATTCTCTCAGTCTCACTCCCAAGTTCCAATCTTTGGTTTAACCATGGACAGTAGTAAACTCAGATTGGCAAATAGTACTAGTAATGGTAGCCACAACAACTAACTTCTATCTCTTAGCTATTACCAAGTAACTAACTAGTTGCTACTAGCTACGTACAAACTAAAGAGTAACTAAGTCAGTGCCAAACTCAGTTTTGTTTGTGAGTGTGACTCATTCAGTCAAAATTCAAAAGATATTCTTTTATTTACTACTTTAGTAATAGTTGGTATCGTTATCGCATCATCAATATGAATGATATCTGCCATATGATATTACTCTGTTTCTGCAGTGGCATAAATGATAAAGCCTAAGGCAGGCTGTTACTTTGTAATTTGTACTTGTAGTTGGAGGTTTGTTTTCCTACGGCTACAGTCTACACTAACTAGTAACTAACATTAATGATTAACAGTTTTCTTTTATGTCACTAGTTTCTGGGGTACTTTGACTGTTCTTGTAGGTATACCTTACTGTGAGTGTGATTACTGGCAATTGTGACTCACTCGGTCGTTCACTCACTGACTGGCAGTGACAGTGACAGAGTGACTGAGAGTGAGACTGACTGAGAATGACCGAACGATCGAGTCGACTGTCTACACTACACTCTACAGGCTAGTTTTCCATTTGATTGCAGCGATTCATTGCAAGGCTCGGTCAACATTAATCGTCTCGATGCCCGGGAACGAATAGAGGCGTACAACTTACCACGCATATTAAATAATATATCAACTCTCAGGAACAACCGGCCATTAAAATAGAAAAGCGCCTTGCGAGTTTGACTTGACGGATGCTCTTGAAGTTCGACCCAGCTTTTTCTGACCTACTTGGTACAGAGCCCTTCAGGGCTCTGTCTTGGTCACCCGTAGTACTGCGCCGGCGCCAAATATCATGAGGAGGCTAACACAAATAAAGCATGCGGTGTTGCGGGTGAAGCGAGCGAAATTCTGTGTCCAATACAGTTATAGGGAAGGATAACTCCGTGCTTAGCCCAGTGTTTTCGAGACGCTCTTTCCAGGGACCATGGAGCTATCTTTCCTGGGGAAGCAACGCTGCCGTGGACTATCTTTCAGGGCAAAATTCTGAGGGTAACCAGCATAAAAGTACAGGTAAAAAAGCGACAGGAATAAATGTCGACAGAGAAAAGAATAAAAGTAAACACGCCATTGGAACAAAGGGTGACAGCTCCTAAGCGATCATCATTGCCAACAGGGAGCACCAGGCATAGGAAAATGTGTATACATGTCAATTTATTTATTTTGGTGCCGGTTGTATCTTTCCCCCTAGTTCTGTTTTACGACAATCCAGAGGGTATTTATTTTACCCCCTAGTTATCAATTGTCATGTTAGGGCTACTAAAATGTTAAATGTATATAAAAAAAGTGTACATAAATTGGATTCAACAGATAGTGTTGAGTATTAAAACTATGCACATTTCACCATCTGAAAAGCGGAAATGCTCCCAGCTTCCGCCCCCCATAGACACTCTGACAACTAGTGTAAGTGCATTGGCATTGGAAAATATGAGTCTTTTTTTACATATTGCAAGTATTTTCTACTCTGTTAAAAAGACTAAATTAGTAAATATCATTGAATGGGTTGTCATAGGCCAGGCTCTGCTACAGTAATTTGAACGAAGTGAGCTTCCCCCTGGGTTCCGAAACTGCCAAAACACCACTGCATGGTACCAGGGGTACTTTTACACACTACATGTACATGTAGTACTACACTGTATACTCCACTGCCCTACTACATGTAGTACATGACGTTGCTGGTATTCTTGGGCTGCAACCCTTCATATATGTAGGCTACCATGTATACGTCATAATATATGTTTATATGACACTGATGGGGCTGTATCCATTTGCACAAATTGATTGCATTGCCGCCCTTGCCTCCCCATGTAGCCATTTCTTCCTAATTATGCCGCCCGTGCTGCCTTTTATTCCCGTCGCCTTTTATTCTTGTCTACCATCGTACTGTAATTCAATTCTGAGTTGCCCTGTAATGGACCTGTTACACGATGGTGAATCTGAAATGTATAGGGATACAGGCTTTTTCGAGTGGAGGCCATTCCTTCACATATTTTTTGTGCGCGTAAGCCTCAAGAGACTGAATATTTTCCGAGACAGCGTCACATCATAAACACAATCACGGCATCACATATACCCCACAGTGACATTATGTCAGTGTAGCACATTGTTTCAAAAGTACTGATCACTTTATCATGCTTTCATTATTAATATAACCAAGAAGAATTCAATAAGAACCAGTATTGGTAGAAATACAATTATGTCGCTTATCTGACCTCTGTACACATGTTGATGCAGCCATTATGACATTATATGAGTGAATGTTCTGTCACACAGTGATTGAGCTAGCTAAATTCTGTAAGAAAGATTATCTCTCGCTTTGCTCAATCACAGATGCAGTTGACATAACTATATACCGATCAGACCTGGCAGGGACTGGAAACCTAATAGAACATAAAATCAGGGTACCATAGTGGTTAGTCTAGGGTTTTCACGGATATCTCGATATTTTACTAAAAAACATCGAAATCAGAGAAAAAAGTGAGCACACTACGCATCTGGAGGAATTCCCTTGCGTTTCTCAATCTTCACAGTAAGCTCGAATGTTAGAGACCATGCCATACAGAGACCTGAACTATGGAATCAGAAGCTGGGAGACCCATTTGGGGACTTCCTCACACCAGCGAGTCAGATAACCACAGTATATAACCACAAGTCTCTCACTGATATAACTAGAATACAGATTTCTGCTTCCGTTTTTTAGCTGGAACTGGTTTAGCTGCGAGTCTCTCGATCTCAGCGCGACGCTGCTCCTCTAGAGATTTCTCATCAGGAATGTGCTACAGCAACGAAGGTCATACACATTTATACCCTATTTTACCTGTAGTTTATACCCCCACCATTCTACTCACCTGTGTGCTAGCGTACATACAAGGTCTAGCATGCATGATGCAGCTGCATACAGACAGACACGCGCGCCCATGCACCTGCTTGCCTGCAGGCACCCAGACAAGTGAGCATATATACAAAATTATTCTAGAAATTGTTTGTGGATTGGTAACGCATTAGTTAATTAAGTGACTTACTTGTTCCGGTGTCGTGGCTAGAACTGGTTTTACCGGAGAACATTTTGGATTATTGCTGTTCAACGTCGGACTCGCACCTGCTAAAACATGAAATGACACTAAATTATACTTGCCGCAAGAACAGATGTAGGTAGATAAAGACAACTCCATGAGGGAGAGAGAAAATTATATCTCCTTTACATTAAATAGTATTATTCGGCAAGACGGATTTCTTTGTGCTATGTCTGGGTGTCCTTTATACAATGTCGCCATCTAAATTTGACAAGGATGAAAGATTTTTATTAGAAATTGAAAGAGGACCTTCGGCTTAAGAATTGAACGAGAGACCCCTCAGTGTGCTGTCGACTAAGCCATGGCTTCAACCTAACCTAGGATAACATCCATTCCAAAAATAGCGCCGACACCATAGAGTTAGAGGAGGATTACTCTATGACTAGTACTAAAACATGATACCATTAGTAAAATAGAACCTCCGATTTTCTACGGTCTTATTTGAGTTATCCACGTAAAATAAAATTATCAAATCTAATAGAATAATATAGAAAATTATGTAAACACCTACTCTTCTCGGGATCATTCTTGCAATCTTTTAACGATCCTATCAAGGTAGCAGAATAAAATCCTATCGAACTCAAAGAACCAACCATTTGTGGGTTGCCTAATGTCATATATTTACATTGCAAAGGGGGGGGTTACTGTAGGGATTGATCTACAGCTGAGCTGCCCACCTGTGGTGATCAAGTCTGAGTCATCCTCCAGTCGTGTGATCAGCTGACTAGCTCTGGGGTGTGAGCACAGCGAAACCACAGGGCTGTATAGAGCTGATTTGGCAACCTGGAACCACAGTCACATGGACTCATGCCAAGTGACACCAAGTGTACGGGCAATGAGTGACAGATAGCAAGTACATGAGCAGTGTGAATTGTAACTATAGTCAGGGATTGGGAATTCACTTAGGATGGAGTTCTTCGAAAATTTAAACATTGACTTGCACTCTCAGGTGCAAAGAATAAATAGAACAAACGACGGTATCAAATCAGCGACTTGGGCAGCAAAGGAGATCGAACCCAGGACTTTAGAATTACAGATCCAATGCCATAACTCTGGCTCATATGTACAGTCCATGTATACACACAGAACAAGCATGAGGGACACATAGAGGTAACACACCTGTGTGTTGAGAGAATCAGCATAAAATGCATCAGCATCAAACTTCCTAGTCTCCAGATGACCTACAACCACAGTAGAGTGTGATCACAGGATCACTAAAATAGCGTAAAGTGATATCGATGCTTTGATAAAAATGCTCAATCTGAGTAGTCCCAAACGAGATAGACATTCCCAAGCTGCTCAGCATTCTGATTTGACCGTGAACTGGCATTCATACTAGCTATTGTCCACCATTCTACCCAATACGCGATCTGGCTATGATAGGGTAAAAGGGTGAAGTGGAGCTTGAACTGCAAATTGAAACAGACACCCTGGGAGCTCAGTGCGCTATGTCACCCGTTCACCCTACTGATCTGACAAGCCTGTCTCATAGGGAAGGTTACGCTTTAATGGACTGATGACTCTAAAGTTGTCATAAACTATACAGTATGTACCTCGTTTGACCACAGAGCCATTAGCAACGTGCTCAGCGATCTCTCTGTCCTTCCTCTGTAAGATGGCCTCCATCAGGTCTGTTTGGTGAGACAAAGCGACAGTCATTGTGAACAGAGGCAGCACAAACTGCTGACTGTACTTCTCAGCGCTCATCAGCGTGCACTCAAAGCGCCAGGTGAATTTGGATAGTCCATGACGACCAAGTGGTGACTCCACTGTCAGTGTTCTCTCCTCGCTGCCGTCTGAAAGCCAAGCATCCCAATGTGGAGTTGCCCTATCGTGTGAGGAGTGACTCCCACTGTTGCAATTACCGATATAGAAAAGGCATACATTGTAATGAGCGAGTCCATTAAATCTTTATTGAATCTGAGTCAGCAAGTACAGTCAGTACTAGTTCACGGTGTACACTGGGCGACAGGTACCATCACCAACTTTGCTTGCTACGTACATCGTGAATCTTGAGACGCAGCTTATCATGGCCATTACAGACAGCTTGCGGATGTCTTACTGCAGCCAGTCACAACAGTTTGCTAATAAAGCTTACTGTATTAGATGTCAGTTGTGCGACCAGCAGACTACAGGCATTTCATTGTATATAGAGTTATCCTCTCCTGGTAACTCTATTGGTGGTTGTGCCAGCTTACCGGAGCCAGTGAGTGTTTTCTCAGTATCCAAGCCACCAAGGGCTGACTTGAGCTTGTCCATCAGCACTGTTGTTTCAGCCTCTATGTTTGGGTTATACGTCTGTAAGAGGACGGCTCATCATACTCTGTTACTCACTCACTGGGCAGCTCAGTACCTAACGCGTCAGGTGGTCAGCTCTATACGAAATGCGTTGAGATTACGTGTAGTAACAAATGTTTTCAAGCCGAATTACCTAGGTTTGATTTCCATTTAGCAGTACTGCGGTGTGTGCATGCATACCGGGAACGCGCAGCGACCGCAGTAGCCACAAGATCAAATTATTTTCCTCTCTATTGGTAGCATGGTGGCAATCCTATACAGTGATCTCTAGAGGGAATATGTAAGAAAATCAGATTCCTGTGTTAATAACTACTATTGCATTGTTCCATCTCCACAGAAATCAAACTATCGCAGTAAAATTGGGAAATTTCTTCAAGATCAAAATCAATTGAATGTGACACCCCGCGTGCATACCTTAGCATAAATCTGAAAGTCCTCGATGGAGCAGTGTTGATGCCAGCCTTTAGCCATTACAGGCTTTCCACTTTGGCAAGGCGTCAGGGAAATTTGATAAGAACCATCAGAAAAGCGAGACCTGATGAGGTACTCCCCTTTATCAGTTGGCAAAACTTTCCAGATTGCCATGTCAGGTATGAGTCATTCATGAACAGATGATCACAGTGTCTCACATCTCGTTACCATCAGTGAGGTGTGATGGAGGTTGATGCGCTCACCATGCCAGCTTAAATCCTGAAATCCTGAACAATGTTTATTTCACTTTATTCAGACAACGACAATTAGAAGAATAGAGGACACTAAGCTCAGGATCTAAACACCAGGGAGCGGAGATCGGTAATTTTATGGCACGCATTAGTCATTTATGTGCTCATCACAGACAAGTGACTTGCACAGATAGTGAGACACGCAAACACGCTAATGGAATGAATTCATAATGTTCACAAAGCGACACTTCGTCTACTGAATCAGACTCACTCAAGTCACTTATTGAATTGTCCACTACTTCAGCTGAGTTTCTGGTTTTCAGGGTTAGCCTTACAGTTAGTAATTACACTAGTTAGTTTCTTACAGTTACAGGAACGACCAGGGTCAACCAGTCCCTGTGAATGCACTAGTATTATAGTCACTAGGCGACTAGTAGTAGTATATAAATATAAGTGAGTAGTAACGGCGGGTCACTAAATAGAAGATGAAAAAAAGTATAGCTAAGTACTAAACTCAATTAGACTAAAGTAGTAAGTAAATAAGGCAAGCAGCTCCAGCTGAGTATGTCACTACCATATGTGACTACCACTGACTATCACTATGTCAGTATGTGGCTGTGACTGTGAGTATGTCAAATGTCAATTGACTTGACACTTGTCCGTTGCAATGAATTAGTATTACAATTTACATAGTACATAATGATCATAGTCAATAAGTCATACTGATGCTCCTCACTCACTAGCAGTAGAGTAACTCGGTAAGTGAGTAACCTAACTCAGTAAGTGAGTAATTCACTAACTCAGTAACGGTAACCTAACTCAGTAACTGACCGTGAGGCGTGACTCGTGAGTGACTGACGCGACGGATTGACTGTGACAGACTCACTGACTGAGTCAGTGAGCGACTGGCTGTCACCGACTGCACCAGTGAATCACAGTCACTCACTCTCGACGAGTCAGTCACTCTTCAGTCGTCACTCAGGAGCCAAATCACTGACTTGACTGGTGTAACTCACTGTAAGTTATAACTCGCTTCCCACCATCGTTGCTTGAACTGAACTTACCTGCCGAACTGCCTTGTGGCGAATCCAGCTACAGCATTTGTTACACTGTTCCGGTCAATGCTTCAGTTCGAACAAGCTGAAAAAAGAAACTAGAAACTAGAAACGAAGAAAGGTACTGAAAATTTTCCAGTCGTGAGTTCATTCCTGCTCAGAATAAATGGGTTTCACTAATAAGTAGAAAATCACTCCTGCATTCTCTCAAGTCATATCATCTGATTGAAAATGATTTGACAGAGTAGACTGAGCATGTGACTCCCACTCCCAGTCCCACTCAGGCCACTCACAGTCACTGTCAGTCACTGACTACTGAGTCAGTGACTGAGTGACTGTGAGTCACTGACCGTGACTCACTGACTGAGTCTGAATCCACTGACTATCCATTCCAGTCTGATACTGATAGTGATAGTGAACTGAATCAGTGAATGTGATAGCACCAGACCAGTCTCTAACTCGGCCAAACTGAGTCAATTACTGAATTAGTGAATTACTCATTCACTGGGTCACCCCCAGACTCACAACTCACACTGACACTGTCACTCACTCTGAGTCTGTCCTATCACTATCAGTATCAGTGAGTATGACTATGAGTATGTATCACTCACTACTCAGTCACTCAGAGTCAGAGCACTCCCTCCACTTACACTGACTTTCACTTTACACCGTGTGACTCACAGTCACAGTCACACTCAGTGAGACGAGTGAGTCACATCGCTTCACTCTCTCACTGAGTACTGACTCACTCTGTCAGTGTGAGTCACTAACTGACAGTGACTGTGACTGTCAGTCACATGGTGTGACTGCCGCTGACAGATAGGACAGTGTGAATTGTGACTCTGGGGGTGACCCAGTAAGTGAGTAATTGACTCAGTTTGGCCGAGTCAGTGACTGGTCTGGTGCTATCAGACTGGATAGTGGTTTGGAGCTCTGTGAGTTTGTTTACTGCCTGGCTGTTGACTCACTTGAGTTGTTGGTTGTCAACAGTGTGTACTGACTCGATGACTGGCTCAGTCAGTGACAGCCTCATGCGTGTTTCTGTTTAAATAAACCATTACTCATGTCATCCAGTCAATAATTTTCCTGTTCTAGACCTAAGCCTTTAGTTATGTTTGATAGCAGTCATGCTTCGTGCTGAAGCTTGGTTTGGATGAGATAAGTTGGCCTTTTCATCAATTAGTTTTAAATTTTCTCTGGAGTTTCTCATAATTTATGGTAGACCGGTTGTGATGGCTATAGCTATTAACTCTGATGTGGTTCCACTTCACTAACGTGTGCATTCTATGTATTTTTTTTTCCAGTCACATGATGCAGCCATTATTATTGGTTAACCATGATTGTGTGGTGATCACTTCTATGACTGGGAAATGCAGTGTGGCTTCACTCAATGAACCTGACACAGCCCCTATAAACCTGCTGGCAGATGTCAAGTCAGGCGATGACAAAAAGGATCGTGATAGTGAAGCCAAGGGCTTGGTGCTCGCGGGTGCCTTCTCACGTGACGGCAAATACCTTGCAATCACCAATGACTATAAACAGGTATGTGAATGGTCACATGCCTGATTAGCGAGAAAATGATCACCACACATCCAGCCGAGGGAATCTTCTCACATCAAGTGCTAAGAGCACCGTAGTTACCAGCTCACTAGACCTCAGACATTTCATTATTTTCTCTATACCTGTTGACCCTGTAATAACCGCTGCCTTGTCGCTGTCTTCTCTCCAGGTGCTGCTGTTCTCTACCCCTTCCGAATCCGGGCCCTCCGCTTGGAAACTGGTCAGCACAAGGGACACACCCAAAAAAGGAATGAAGATTGTATTCAATAGTGATAACTCCGCCTTCTTTATGGCTGATAAATTCGGTTAGTGAAATCAGATGAGTTCCATTCCTGTCCACTGCCAGACTAAATGGAACAGACGAAATTTGCTAGTCTGGGACATCTTCCATGTGATTGCGGGTCTCGGTACCAACATTAGCACCAATATAGAGCGCGTTCTGGAATTCCAACTAGTCAACATAAAAATAAACTAGAACCTTTATTCTGAGCTGTTTTTCCCATGAAGATATCAATTTATCAGCTTAAAGCATGGAGAGGATCACTCCGCCACTTAATAGAAAGCCAGCATAGTCTAAATCCGGATTGCTGGTCTAGAAAACCATGCAATTTAGGTAGTCTGGTAGTACCAAAGCCACCCCTAATCACATAATCAGCCAGCCATCGCGAGTGCATAACATTCATAATCATAGACAACACAGATTTCCACACATATTCAGCTTGGACTCTGAAACACTCTTGATTGAGATGTTGAGGCTTAAAATTTTATTTGCTATAATAAAAAAGTAATCTTTGTATATTGACATTCCAACAAACCCAGTTGCATCGCCGGATCTTGCTGCCAGCTGGGATCACCTCAAGCCGAAGCCGCCTCGCTAGTGGGTAACTGATGACCCTTTTTGACGGTGCCCGAGACAGCATACCATGTATGGCTCTAGAGGGTCCATACAACGGCTGACATAGAGGCTTTCACAAAAGTGCAATGCATCTGGGTTTGACTTTTATCTCTTCGTCATCGCATGGTGAATATAGCCCTACTTCGACAAAAGTCTCTCCTGCTATAAAAGAAGAATATATGTTACTTTTGTGGTCTTCACATGCTACAAATGAAAGTATTACCTAACATTTCAATGGAAAAATAGCCTTGTGCGCAACGCAATGTCATAGTGCAAGCATGGTGCTTACCGATTGATAGAATCTGGTGCCTTGTGAGTCAGCATAGTACTCCAATGACGATGATTGAAGAGGTCTCATGCTTTATTTAGAACACTGTTTATCCAGGCCATGTCTCCAGTGGTGATTAGCGTAGTGGATGAATAGAAGACTCATTATAGACGGTTGTATCTTTTCTTGTAATTGTATACAATACATGTATGACCTCCCCGGTTTTGCTGTAATGGTGAAGCTGCCGGTGTAGATAAAGGTCTTTCACCAGTTGTGGTTTAGCATGGGTGCCATACACAAACGGATCAGTATCAGCACTCTACCTCATAGTTACAGTTGTATTGATGACTATTGATCAATTGAGTTATTGACGCTCGCTCGCTTAGTTGTTTGGTTTCATCTTTGTCTTGTATAGCCTCTGTCTGCCACCAAACGCTTCTGCAGGATTATTATATTTTGTTTCTCTCGTGGCTAACCACCAAATCTGAAAGATGGGTAGATTGCCCAGATGTACAGCAGCTGACTGACCTACTGAGTGACTCATCCACCCCCCCCCCA
>Ga0224511_10000847_pt1 | contig 16531 bp, 9 predicted proteins | sample SF_May12_sed_USG_2_FD_169988 | JGI IMG/M metagenome (GOLD analysis project Ga0224511, IMG submission 169988) | Sediment microbial communities from San Francisco Bay, California, United States - SF_May12_sed_USGS_8_1 | ecosystem: Environmental > Aquatic > Marine > Sediment | place: USA...
CGTCCGACGCCGTTTCGAATTCTCCCCGCGTCCTGCCACGTCCATAAATCGACTTTAGCTCGTCTTAAACTCGACATCAAGACGAACAACATTGTCTGCTTCACGGGAGACCACTTTTTGACGGTTTGTTTGCCGTGATTAAGCCGTAAATCGCTGTGTGACCGGGCCTTAAGGTAAGTCGACTTGTCATGATATTAAAAGAAAATTAACTCCACCGGTTGTCTACGTAAACTAATCTTTCTGACATAAGTAAGTGCAACATTATTTTAAAATACGTCATGTCGACGTATGCTATGTCACCTTATCCAAATAATTTGTACATCGATCTTTTCTTACTTACCTAATTCTAGTAAGCATGTTGACAAAACCCCATTATTTCTTTCCTACATCAATATTTTGGTCAAAAAGAAATAAGTCGCCATCACGTGATAGTCAATAATCTGGAATATATATTTCACCTACTTGAACATTTATATCAGCTTAGTGTCATAACCAACGACGAAAAGTCAACATAATTTGGTAAGTCGACATAGGGACTTCAACTTCATATAATAATGCCAGTTTTAAATGACATAAATATATTGTCATGATATGTACGTGTCGTCGAAAACAAAAAATGACAAGACCGTAAAATCCGACATGTCGACCAATAGCAAGACATAAAGTCATAAACAACGAGCATAGTCAACATAGCAGTTTTTACAATACACGTTATTATGTATTAAGCCGTTTTATTTTAAGATGACAAGTCGAGTTCTGTTATTCAGTAATGACCCGATTAAGGCAGCAAATCGAGTTCTGTTATTACGTCATGATGAGATTATCATATTTTTTTAAATATTTTATGATAACTTGGTGTGATAATGTAGTCCTACAAGCACACATCTTCGCATGAAATGACATCATAATGGTGTACCATATACGTTTCCATACTTAATTCTACAAAAGTAATGACCATTCTTTACCAGAAGAATACTTTTAAAACCATTAAAACATGACTTGTTTTCAACACTTTGTTTGTTACAGTTTTATGTTTTACTTACTGCACACATACAAACGCAGTTCGTTGCGCCCCCGCCTCCAGTTTAAAAAAACCCAAAACACTTCACTTAAAATATTTATGCATTATAAGACTCAGGTGAAAATGATGCCCTGTAAAATATTAACAACAGCAGTGTCCAGTGAATCATTAGTTATAAAACGGATCCGCGTGCACCCCACTTTTTCTAACGGCCGCTGACCTATGGTTTTCATGCCCAAAACGCTAAATTTTCTTAATTTTATATTGCTTGCTTTTTATTTTTTAAACCAAATGCTTATAAGAATATGCCCGAAACATGCAAAAAAACTAAATAACATAATTTAACCGTTAACCATTGCAATGATTTTCTAATGCTTTCACTCACTTCCCCCACCCCCTCCGGTTGACAAAGTGACACAGTTAGGCCCCGTAAGGTCAAATCATGTGTCCGCAACTAGATCTATGACCGTTTTTTCAGTTGCTTTGCTAACATCTTTCAGATTTTAGTCAAGGCGAGGCAGAACACGTTTTAAAGGAAAATCAAAGTAAAACCTGTTAAATGTTTAAGACTTTATTCCATTGGTCGCTTGAATGGAACGTTAACCATGCTGGTAAACGGCAAAATGGTCTTAACATGTTTTTGAATTAATAATGAAAATGAACTTAGCTCAGTAACATATTTATTTTCAAGTGTCTCCAAATAACACATGAAGTCTTTTATTCCTATATGTGTGGTTGGTTTTCTTGAATAATTAATATAATATGCTTCTTTCACCAAAGTGATCAGCGATGTAATTACGATAAAAAAAACTCGTGTAACGCATATAATCAAAAGTGGGAAACTATAAGGCTGATGGTTGACTTCACATATTTCAAATACGCCGTTTGACTTTTTGTTTTAGTCGGGTGTACTCAAAGCCATGCACTTAGAAAGGCTTACTAGCATACCATTGTTTCGTTTGAACAACTTTTCTTGAACAATTTCGTGAATCTATTTAGGAGCGAAAATAGTATAACTGACTAAACATAAGACAGCTAATATTACAAATGAATTAACAGATGAATGAACAAAAACATGTTTGAAAAAAAATATGCATGGTTTAATCGCGTTATCTGCACGCGCTGCAGGACGGCAAAAATGTTTTATTAAAGACGCTGTACATGTATCGATATGATTTTGAACACGCCGAACAGCCATGTAAATAATGTTTGCAACATTGTTCTGTAAACATCTCTCCAATTTATATTACTAATTATCAAATGCCGACAATATATGTATATATGTTAGAGCGAAGCCAATGCGCGCTGCGCAATTCACTTTACATTTTATGCAAAACGTTTTCTTTACTTTATCTTTTACGTTAAAAGATTACAGTTTTCTTTACACACAAGACCTCAGTGGGGTCCCTTTAAAGTTTTCAGCCATATCAATACAAAGCAGTCGTTTTGGGGCAATTACATATATAGGATATCGTTTAATAAGAAAATTCAGGCTAGAAATTGTTAAAAACGGTCGATTTGTTCAGTTCTACTGCACTTGTCGACAAGATCTTTGAGTGTTCTAGGAAGCTATACCAGAGATTCACATTCAATATTTTAACCGTAGGTAGATACATGATTGCGCCACAACATGAGCATAGTCCTTAATTCTACAAAAGTAATGACCATTCTTTACCAGCAGAAAACTTTTAAAACCATTAAAACATGACTTGTTTTCAACACATTGATTGTTACAGTTTCATGATTATAAGACCCAGGTGAAAATTGTGCCCTGTAAAAGTATTAACAACAGCAGTGTTCAGTCAATCAGGAGTTATAAAGCGGATCCGCAACTTGATCAATGGCCGAATTTTCAGTTGCTTTCCAAACATTTTTCATATTTAAGTCAAGGCGAAGCAGAACACGTTTTAAAGGAAAATCAAAGTGAAATCAGTTGAATATTTAAGACTTTATTCCATTGGTCGCTTGAATGGAACGTTTACCATGCTGATAAACGGCAAAATGGTCTTCACATGTTTTTGAATTAATAATGAAAATGAACTTAGCTCAGTAACCTGTTTATTTTCAAGTGTCTCCAAATAACACATGAAGCCTTTCATTCCTATATGTGTGGTTGGTTTTCTTGAATAATTGAGATCATATGCTTCTTTCACCAAAGTGATCAGCGATGTAATTACGATAACAAATTCGTGTAACGCATATAATCAAAAGTGGGAAACTATAAGGCTGATGGTTGACTTCAAATATTTCAAATATGCTGTTTGACGTTTTGTCTTATTCAGGCGAACTCAAAGCCATCTACTTAAAAAGGCTTACTAACATACCGTTGTTTCGTTTGATCAATTTCGTGAATCTATTTAGGAGCGAAAATAGTATAACTGACTAAACATAAGACAGCTAATATTACAAATGAATTAACAGATGAATGAACAAAAACATGTTTGAAAAAAAATATGCATTGTTTAATCGCGTTATCTGCACGCGCTGCCGGACGGCAATAATGTTTTATTAAAGACGCTGTACATGTATCGATATGATTTTGAACACGCCGAACAGCCATGTAAATATTGTTTGCAACATTGTTCTGTAAACAACTCTCCAATCTATATTACTAATTATCAAATGCCGACAATACATGTATGTTAGATTGAGGCCAATGCGCGCTGCGCAATTTACTTTACATTTATGTAAAACGTTTTCTTTACTTTATCTTTTACGTAAAACGATTTCAGTTTTCTTAACACACCAGATCTCAGTGGAGTCCCGTTAACGTTTTCAGTCATATCAATACAAAGCAGTCGTTTTTGGCAATTACATATATAGGATGTCGTTTAATCAGAAATTTCAGGCAAGAAATTGTTAAATATGGTCGACAAGATCTTTGAGTGTTCTAGGAAGCTATACTAGAGATTCACATTCAATATTTTAACCGTAGGTAGATACATGATTGCGCCACTACATGAGCATAGTCCTTAATTCTACAAAAGTAATGACCATTCTTTATCAGCAGAAAACTTTTAAAACCATTAAACCATGACTTGTTTTCAACACATTGATTGTTACAGTTTCATGATTATATGATTATAAGACCTAGGTGAAAATGGTGCCCTGTAAAATATTAAAAACAGCTGTATTCAGTCAACCATGAGTTATAAAGCGGATCCGCAACTGGATCAATGGCCGTATTTTCAGTTGCTTTGCAATCATCTTTCAGATTTTAGTCAAGGCGAGGCAGAACACGTTTTAAAGGAAAATCAAAGTAAAATCCGTTAAATATTTAAGACTTTATTCAATTGGTCGCTTGAATGGAACGTTTACCATGCTGGTAAACGGCAAAATGGTCTTAACATGTTTTTGAATTAATAATGAAAATGAACTTAGCTCAGTAACCTATTTATTTTCAAGTGTCTCTAAATAACACATGGAGCCTTTTATTCCTATATGTGTGGTTGGTTTTCTTGAATAATTGAGATAATATGCTTCTTTCACCAAAGTGATCAGCGATGTAATCACGATAAAAAAAACTCGTGTAACGCATATAATCCAAAGTGGGACACTTTAAGGCTGATGGTTGACTTCACATTTTTCAAATATGCCTTTTGATTTTCAGTCTTAGTCAGGCGTATTCACAGCCATCCACTTAAAAGACTAACTAGCATACCGTTGTTTCGTTTAAACAATTTCGTGAATCTATTTAGGAGCGAAAAGGCGAAAATAGTATAACTGACTGAACATAGACAACTAATATTACATATGAACTAACAGGTGAATGAACAAAAACATGTTTGAAAAAATGATGCATTGTTTAAACGCGTTCTCTGCACGCGCTGTCGGACGGCACTGATGTTTTTTAAGACGCTGTACAGGTATCGATATGATTTTGAACACGCCGAAAAGCAAACCGGTTCGGCTTCCTTGTGTTTGAGCATGTGTTCACGTTAATGTTGTTCTGTGTTTAATGCCTTGACAAAACCGCCACACATACATTTGAGATTTTGTTTATGGTCTTTGCGTTCATGCGGCATGAGCAATTTCTTCGATTCGAATGAACTACCCCACTTACTACATTCATGCTTTGGTTATGCATACGTTCGCTGACGTTGGGAGGGTGGATAGATTTGACAAAATACCTTTTACTCTGTGCGCAGTCAAAACTGGCTGCTGTATATTGTGTTAAGTGGGATTCAAATAGTTCTTATTTGCAAAGGTCTTTTCACATATTGCACATGCGTGTATATGACTTAGCGATCCCATTTTTTAGTCTTTTTTATTCTTGCGATGTACAGCATTTTAGTAATGATGATCTGTTTACCGACTACAATTATCTATAGGCTAGTCAGCCTATATTTTGACCTTCAAAAAATTGTAACAGAATTTATTTTGTGATTATTATTATTGAGTTAATGGGTATTTTACAGGAATTGCCAAACTCGATCGAAAAAAATTTTCATCGGCAACCAATGAGAATAATTTTACTTTTTTCTTTAATTTTGTTAAAGTATTTACATATGACAATATGTTAAGGCATATGTCCGCGCACAAATGCTTATTTTTGTTTTGTTACGAATACAGAAAGAGGATTACGTCAAGCTAATAATAAACATAATAGCACTAAATCTTCAAACATAAAACATACTATATTTCCCATAAGACTAACGTTATTTTTTCTTTTAATTATGAAAAACTATTACATGTTTAGTATTTAGTAGACATTTGTTATCATTTTAGGCTTTGGAGATATTTAAGTTTTAGCATTAAAGTTGCTCTATAGTTAGATTCTATGCATAAAACTTTTATTTTTCGCACTACATTCACTTTCTGTCATCACATTTTTCGGTTAATTGTATGTAAAGAATATAACTTATGATTGCCATATACAAGTTTAAACAATTTACTATTGTATATTTAAGTAGCAACAGAAATTCTGGTGCGTTGCGGTAATGACATGGCGTTGCGGTAATGACAATCAATGCTTATTTGTTGGCTTAATTCTACTAGACTAGTTAATATAAGAAAGTTTTAAGATATATATTCAATAATTTAAAGACTTTTCCCAAACTATTTTGGAAAAAAACCTTGCATAGCACAGTTATGGTCCGAATTCTAAATCTTATAACTAGGAATACAGTTTTTGAGCACGGAACATTTCTTAATCAACTGCAAACGTTTTGCTCTTTTTTGTTTAAAATTCCAAATAATCTTAGTACATTTATTGGCTTATTAAGCCAGATCCGGATGCAGTGCCGCAGGGTCGGTCGCACGGACGGACTCCCACACACAGAGTCAGAAAAATGTGTCGAATAAGTCGAGCTCACTACAAGAAGGTTCGGCAAATTGTACATTACTTCAGTTATGCATCTATTGGCTCTTCAAGGTAACTTAAGTCATAAGTCATTTTGCGCTTGTTGCGGTAACGACCGTTGCGGTAATGGCATTTTTTATTAATTTTTAAATATTCTTTATTTGAAGCAGTCTGCGCGTTAATTATTTTTCGACTATAGCCCTTCGGGCTATTCAAATGTAATTTTCTATAGCCCGACTGAAATGTAAATAGCCCAAAACTTTTGTTGTGGTCACAATTCATTTAATTCTTAATAAAAATGGGTTGACTTGCACTAATTTTAATTTTGGTTGTGTTGTTTACGAACAAATAACTCCACGATGAGTATTTTTGTTAATTTGTTCCTTTGTTTAGAATTTTACTCCAAAATTTTAATCGACCGGTCGGGCTATTTTGTATACAATTATAATCGACCGACCGGCCGTTTACTCAACTCGGGCTTCGGGCGTATAGACTAATTCACAGACTGATTTGAAGGACATTATATACCTTTTTTGTAAGTTATTTTCAACGTGTACATCAGATCAATATAACATGTATACTTAAACTGTCTGCAATACATAATCAAAGCAGGTAGACACTGTTCGGTAATGACATGGTAAAAACATACGCGATCAAATTTCGAACTTTCCTTTCTTAGTGTGAACGTATGTAAATAATATCAGAAATAAACAACAGGTAAAAACGTTGTTCACTGGCTGGTCTATATATAATGAACATCAATAGACTGTTTGCGCTTTTTAATTTTATAAACATTTGCATTTTGTGTTGTCGTTGCGGTAATGACAAAAAAGAGGGACATTTTTAAACAAATCAAAACATTATCAAAATATCTTAATATAGTTATCATATTGGGCACGTTTATGCATTAGACATCTGTGCTTTGTATTATGCCAAACACCAGTTCATGGCGATGTAACTTCAGTACAATATTGTATGACAAAAATGCAAAATTGTGCCAGGGACACGTGAAAAAGATACCCCTTGCCTGAATAAAACCAAAATCGCTTCCTTGCCTTTAATAAAATAACCAGTTTTAAAATTGTAAATATGCACATACAGATTGATATACATAAACCACTAAGACTTTTTGAAATATTCCAACATCGAAACCCGTAGTGAGACATCAAAGTCTGGGGACAGGAGTTTGGCAATTCCTGTAGAATTGCCCTATAAATACATTTATGAATACTTCCAAAATCTACAAAAATCTAAGCATGGGAAATGAGTAAATAATAAGACTGTTTTATAGAAATTTTCATTTAGCTTTACACCATACATATGTATTTCGTTTAACGTCATTCACATGTGTGAAATAACCAATGGCTCTTACTCATTGGTGTTATGTATGGACATGAAATTATGGGAGCACATTAACGCATTAAAATATTCAACCGGTAATTCATTGTAATGACAAGCGTTACTGACTATTTGATTAACTCATAAGCTTCTATAGAATTTTTGAGTGAATATCAAGTTACATTAAATTAGATTATTGATACGTTTCTCACTCAAAGAAACGTCACTATAGACTTGTATTAGCACATTTATTTTGCTTATAACTGCTTTATTTTGTGAACATTGCTCTAACATTAGATCGATCCGTGCGGTGCTATTTCGACTAGACACACTTATTTTCATTTTATCAGCCACACCCAGGTCCGGGGTATATATGCACATTTTACAGCTCAAATTTATAAGGAGTTATGTTTAAAGTGACTGTATTTGTTTAACATGGCATTTTCCTTAAAATCAAATACTATTTTTACATCTTCAAATGGGTGATGACATGACCCAACCCCACAAAAAGCCCTGTCCAAATCCTTAATTGTTGAACTCAACTTGCTCATAGTATTTTAATCGGGTTTAAAGAGGCATTATCATTGCAAAATACTGAAATATTAACATTATTTAACTTATTAAGAGTCATAATAAGAATATGCATAAACATATCTTTTTTAATTTTGCTTTTATATTTTGTCCTTGAAAATTGTGTATTTTACGTAACCATGAAAAAGATACTATCAGAAAAAGAAACACAGGCATTGTTATTTATATTGGAATTTCAACAAAAAGAAAACAAATGTGTTTACATACATTTATTTGGTTCTTATGGCATATATTGTTTTATTTGCGTTATGTGCTGTATTCCCAGGAATAGTGTTATGTTTATTTTGTTATTATGTGTGCATCTGTTTTACTGAATATGATGTTCAATATATTGTGTTAAATGTATAATATGTGACGTCACGTAGAATTCACTGCAGAAAATTGTTATACTGCTATACCAACGAATCAACATTTTTTCAGTGGGCAACATCTTAATATGAATATATACCCTAAGTCTGTGGCAGTTATTGTGCCTTTTCAGTGAAAAAAATCGCCATTTCTTGAGCTAAATTTGGTAGATGAAATAATAATGAGTGATCTCGTAAGGTGCGCGTCGAAGGGAATTCCGTTATATTTATAAACCGAGGGACGCGTGTGTTTGTTTCACATACTTCTAACGACACCAAGGAATTTTAATGAAATTCAAAGAAGTATTCTATTGATAATGATTATCCGTGAAAATATATTGAATACAATATAGTCGATCTTATATCACAAATATTTGAAGAAATATAGTGACACCAACCATAACATTACCATGACTAATACCGGGGTAAAGAGTAGTGTAAATAGCACTGCATGAGTATTTGTGACAACACATAGATAATGAAAAATGTAAGAAATAGAGAAAAGCCGTTGTTTTATTTTCTATTTTTATTTTGACAAAAGAACGACATTTTAACCGGCGCATAAATTAAATGTTATCTGTACTATTTGTTTTAAGGTGTTAACACACTTTAGATAAACATTTCATATTTCAACACAGCAAGGCCCTATTAGGGCGTCAATATATTAAGAAATTGGTGAACGTTGACAAAACCCATTATACTAAATAAGAAATAGTGTATAAGAGGACTTTTTCCTTCTAAGTAAGTCATTTTTTTTAATTTTTAACTTTAATGTAACCAAATTCATCATATTAACGAAAATACACTATATTCGTAACAATATATACCATAAGTATATAAGCACGTGTCACCATTCTGGAAGGGGTTGGGCCAAAACTCGTTAACATCTGTCCAATAACTGTTTAAAATATGGTGTAAGTTATGTTATCATGTCATAAAATATATCATAATTATTTGCAATATCAGTGGCATTGTAATTTCCAGGTTTATTTTATTTTATTTAAAATTAAGTCAACCCTCATTAATTAAGATAAAATAATTAAAGACAACATGGTTTCATTCTTTTTATCTACTCATTTTGGTAGATGTTAAGTTAAAATCCATTGCTTTGTCGAACTTAATTTTGTCTAGTATGTGCACAAAATTGCTTCATGTTCAACTTTCTTTAAGTTTTCGCTCAAAATATAGCATATCACATCTATGCCACAATCCTTACATCATTTTTATTATGAATGTTACATATACTCAACCTACTCATCTCCAAAATGTTTGTGGTTAACATAATAGTACCTAGTTGTAATAATATTTTTGCGTTTTCATTGACATTATTATAACTCAAAGTTTCGTACTTTTGGCGTTATTGCATTTTGTTAATTATTCATTTTTGAATTTTGTCCGGAGCATAACTAAAAAAGTATTCAAGCTACTGACTTGACATTTCATAGGCAGATAGATCTCATTGAGTTGTTCTTTGTTGATTTTCATACTAACATAATTTTTATGTAGGCATTATCAGTGCAAAGTAAAAAATTGTTAGCTATGGAATACAATTTTAGATCTTCTAATTACTGTAGAAGGCAGTTGCCATTTTTCGGATGTAATCCTCTAAAAAACAAATTTAAAAACACACAGTTTTAGTACACTGTGTCCCTAATCTTGTTTTATTTCTGCAGTCGGGGGAATAGTCACATTCTATGACAAAGCTCTTGTTTATAGATAGTGGGGAAAAGTAGGGGCCACGATAAAAAGAAGGGACAAGTTGGAAAAAAAGAAGGAAAGGTAGGACCAGCTGGAAAGCCTACACAAAGTAAAAGAACATTGACAAGGTCTCTACCATTCGTATCAAAAGTATCTATTTTATGGTATAGTAAATTACTGAGTTATCATCGTGGTTTATAAAAAATAAAAAGTAGTTTACTGCTATGTTGCGCTGGAAATACATAAGCAAGATTAAAACTGCCATAGAATGCGCACGCATATTTAAATTGTGATATACGAACCGATGACGAACACGCCAGACATCTCATCTTCAACGTCCACTAAGTCTTGCTGACTGCTAACGCCCAGCTGGCACTTCTGCGAGGTTGCGTTGTACCCAGCAACGTTGCACACGCCTTTACGCCATTCTTCCATACATTCCCAAACACATTTTATTTGAGAATCATGTTCGATTGATCTAAAGCTTGATGCAACCGTTTTCCCACTGATGAAGTTGGCGTACCTTGTTAAAAACGTTGCGCCACACACTATTACTTGAATGACAACAAACACCATAAGAAATGATGATAATTGTGTTGGCGAAACCATATCGTTATTTGTCTTACGAATTTTGTAAGCGATAAAACGTCCGCCTTCTGTCGCTTTCAATTCCTTAATAAATGTTGTTCTATTAACTTAAACGTATAGCCGAAGTTTTCGGTCACATGTTTAGTCACATGACGTTGATGCAGTTTAGCTCGAGAGAAGGAAAACCAATCAAAACAATGTTTCAACAAGTGAACTGACTTGATTGACACATACATTCGGCATTCGTGCGAAGCATTTATAATGAATGAACATTACGCCAGCGGGTAGATTGCTCCGCCCACCGACTCACTCGCTCGATTACTCTAAACTTAGAAACCTTGTAATTTCCTTTGACTGGAGCTCTTGTGTTGATACCGATATATGTAAGTATGCTGAAAACTTAACTAATCATACTTATTGTACAGTTATCTGTAGTATCAGCGGAGATATATAAAGCGATTTTAAAATTTTCGGCTTTATTTGCAGAAAAAGCACACGGGACAATAAATAAAAAAATTAACATAGCATACCTTTTTCTACACTTTTCCATTGAGCAACACACCAAGAAGAAAATAGTATCCTAATGTGACGGCTTGGTATTAGCACAGCATGCAAGACAGTTCGCAGTGTGGACGCTTTGGCAGCACTCTAGGGTCTTTAAGAGAGTTGTAAGCGTGCATGGTGTGAGGACGCTTTGTAAATCTTGTATCTGGAGACGCCGTTTGCAATAAGTATTCAAATTTGACTAGGCCAAATAAAAAATGTGTCTGGTTCCGGTGACATGCCCCCCCCCAAAAAAAAAATTAATAAAATAGGTAGGGTTAGTTGGGAGTTCTTTTTATTTTATTTAATTATTTTATTTTATTGTGTTGCTGATGCTGAGTGAGTGGTGATATAATGACGTTATTTCAATGTATAGTTTGTGTGATTTAAGTCTCCTGTGTGGGCAACACTAAGCTTTTTGTGTACTGAAAACAACATGCATTGTGTAACATAGCTGCAAGTTGGTGGGGTTTTATGCACATTTAACCATATAGGTTTAATAATTGTTTCTTTGTGTAAGTGTTATATATTTAAAATATCACTCGCTATAAACGAGAACATTTTCGGTGCATGCTATGACTAGTACAGTATTTATGCAATTTTATGGCAAAATCATGGGTTGTAGAACATTATAGAGTTGATTGAATATCAGCGTAAAAATTATTCGCAAAGAATGCAAGATGTTGAATTCTATAGGGCCGCGATAATTCGTTATTTCATATAAAGGCAGTTAATATGAGGTTTGGTTCGATCCTTGCCACAAGATCTAGTGAGTACTGTAGACCAGTCAGTCTACCAGAAATATGGACCTAACCTTCAAACAATTGCAACAGAAATGAAACCTTTTGATTTAACACCGTATATTTATTGGTTATAACATGTAAAAAATCTAGAAAAATCTAAACATGGCAAATACCTCAAAAACACCAAGTTCACAAGTAGGTAAAGAACTACATTTTTGTTCTATTTAACTGATAGTAACAGCTAAATAACGTTTAGTGTTGGTATTTTTATGTCAACAATATGACTGAATAACATTTAAAAGAGGGAACAACTGAGAAAAGGGAAAACCGTCAGGTAGCACTAAGCCTGCATGAGGAAATCGCAGCCTCTGTTTTATTGAAGCTATTCGTCAATAGTAATGAAAGATGCCACACCACTGACTGAGTGTATATCAATGTACATGCATGTAGATATATTTCCATGCGTTTTCACTCCTGAACTTGGAAATAAATACTGAACCTGTGGTAATTGGCAGATACAGTTGTGAATGGCAACATTTGAAAGGTCACATATGTTGAATTTGTCCTAAGCTTTTATTGTAAATTTTAATCTGCATTGTTTGAATCAATCTGCCTTGCACATCTACAGTTAGAAAATTACATAGGTAAATAGGTCGGAAAAGTCTTTTAGCCAGAGCGGAGATCGAACCCACGACCACCTGCTTGCAAGTCTGGTGCTCTACCAACTGAGCTACCCGGGATCACATTTCTGTCTTAAGTTCGTATCTATATATCACAGTGAATGCAGCGTCGTACACACACCCGGTTAAAATTAGTCCTCGATTTTTTTTTAAAATATTGATACATCAACTAAAGCAACCCCATGGCAGATCTGTGTAGGTCCTGCCGAGATCGCCATTTGTAGACAGGCCAGAAGTCATTTACCCATGGTGGTGATCGAAACCGCGACTCCTGCTTGCAAGTCAGGTGATCTACCAATTGAGCTACCCGGGTAGTTCTTTCTGGGGTGCGTTACTGTACATCACAGTGAACTCATCGTGCCACAGATTGACCAGGTTTCATCTCAATCACATAATAAGTGTAAACGAAGTTTGTTGCACAAACTTGAAAAAATATATGCGGACAAACCAACAGGACACAGACAACGACCCAAAGCCTGTGACTGACATATTGGCTGTTATACTTTTGTACATGTAGACAATTGTTGTCAAGACCCCGAATTCGACATCTCTCTGAAAACTGCAAGCAAAATACTGTTGTGTATACGGAAAAACACATGTTTCTGCAAAACTTTTATTTTTAATTGATCTTTTGAGCTTATCAAATAGTCAGTAACGCTTGCTATTGCAAATGAATTACAAGTATTGTGTTTTAACGTGTTAATGTGCTCCCATACTTTCATGTGCCTACATAGCCCAAACTGAGTAGAATACATTGTTTATGTCACACATGTGAATGCCGTTTAACCATATGCTTATGCATGGTGTCACAATAACGCTAAATGAAAATGTCTATAAAACAGTCTTATTATTTTCTCATTTCCCATACTTAGATTTTTCTAGATTTTGAAGATAATATTTATAAATGTATAAACTCAATACTAATCGCAAAATAAATTATGTTGCAATTTTTTGAAGGTCAAAATACAGGCTGACTGGCCTCCAGGCAATGTCTTTTACACCACTCATCTTGCTAAATTGAAAAACCCTCACTGAGTCATTTGTTCTGGACGCTGTTTTCGGACACGGATATATGAAGATACTGATACGCACGATAGTAATAGCCCCAACGTTTTTCAATTTGTTCGATTTTCATCCGGATACGATTATGCGGATGCGGACCCTAATACGGAGACGTGGAAAAGCGATCTAAATATACAACGACGTCTTATATAAAGTCCATTATTATATATTTTAACAACCAAATGCTTTGTAAGTATATTTTCTTTAAATATAATAAGGTTTACCAGCTTTACACTGTATTATACTATATACTTTGAGTTTGAAATGCCTGTACACGAGTGCATGTATAGTGTACATAGGGAAATAAGCTTTTATGTAACTGAAAATATATAATTATCAATTTAAAGTATGCTGTTACATATTTATGTTGAAAGTATAAAAATACGTGCTTTTCCTGATCTAGCCAACTCATGCCCAATATTGTTCGAACCCTTGAGAATCCGCTCACGTGGACAATGGCACGATTTACAATGACCGGAAAGACAAGCTTATCAAAAAAAGCGAAACAAACGGATTGTGACGAGGCATGATAATGAAAAACAACAACGGGGGATGCTTCATGGAAACGATATTCATGGTAACGGGATATATGCGTGTATCATTGTTTCATCCCGGAAGACGGAAATTATGTAAAACACTCATAAAAAGAGGCTGCTCTCGTCGCTCATGCTGTCACTAGAGTCGGGACTCAAGCGGTGGAAGTAAGTGTTAATCTGTTTAAAATAATATTTCTATAAAAAGACAGTTAAGACATATTGAAAAGATAATATAATTAATAATAATTATTTTTCAAATTTAAAAATGTTTAATCATTAAATAAATTAAACTGTGTTGGCATGTTTACAATATATTGATGTTTGTAGTTTAACTGCTTCACACTAACAGTCATATACGATATATACATTTCGTGTAATGGTCGAAATTCACGTTTTTAAACTTCTGCTATGATCTTGTTATTACTATAATACATTTTATGAGCTTTAAACTTATAGATACACCTAATTTACATTTCAATACCCGACACTTCACGAAGCGAGTCGACATATTGCCTGTACATATAGGGCACGATATATATAGGATTTTTTTATATACAAATATAACTAAACGATAAAATTCAACTTACAGGACGGATAACTACAAGGACCCGGAAGTTAGTTTACGAAAGTGACGCCATGGATACCGTAAACGCTATTCTCATAATCACGTCAGTCTTAGCGTTGACTGGCGCACAGACGGCGAAGGAACAGAAAAGCGACCTTCTGTTGGACACAGACTTAGCCGTAGACCAGTTGTTTGAAAAGTTCAAGTCGGGGCATGGTATTTTATTACTGTTTCTTTAATTATTATAGAACAATAAAACATTCTAGTGACATATTGCCACACACATATAAGAAGGGTAAGATCTCTGTATTAATTCTTGGCAAGGATTTATTCTACTTTGCAAACTAAGAACATTTGTGTATAATAACAATCGTCACCACGTGGTTGCAGGCAGGCGGTACGGGAGCGAGTGGGAGGAGAGTGTGCGACGGCGCGTGTTCGCCGCTAACGTCGGTGACATAATCGCACACAACGTCCGTTACCTGCTGGGCAACGAGTCGTATTACATGGACATCAACCACTTCTCCGATCTGGTGAGTGATAGTCAAGTATCTTTTTTCTTTAAAAGAACTTTAAACAAGGAAGTTTAAGGAATTTTATATTACGATATAACTAAAAACAATTGACTCCCCTTAACTTTCTGACCCAAGAAATCGTTCATACGAAACTTGTTATTACTACCGGTCATTATCAATATTGGTTTTCTGGTGGTTTCTACGATGTCTTTACTATGAATGGTTATGTGATAAATAAAATAAATGTGCGCGTAGACTATTATCCTACTTACCGACATTTTACTAATATTCTAAATCGGTGTAAAACAACCTCTAACAGTTACAAGTTAAGAACGAACTCGTTATTGAACTTTCACACAACTTACTTACTTTATCGTTTAGACCACTGACGAGTTTATGAGCCAGATGACGTCAAACATAACGATGGGGGCTTCTAACGCTGACGTCTATGACGTCAGTCCCTCTGCAGCACTCCCAAGGGCCGTGGACTGGCGCTCCAAGGGTTACGTCACCCAGGTCAAAAACCAGGTAAGAGAGCCAAGAGGTATATGTATGTACTTCTTGTGGTTAACAAATTTTGCTAGAAATTATTCAATAAATTATTACTTATTTGTTACATTCTTGTGTAAATACATTCATTTTATATACGTATCCTTTTTATATAATTTAAAGTTGTGTGGCGGCGTTTTTCTTTTGGCGTTTGTTGCCACACATATATGTATTTCGAAAAAAACAATCCTTATTGTTAAAACAATTGCTACATGGCATAAATAATATTTATGCCATTTCCCGTCAAAATGAGTTATATTTTACTTCAATGCATACTAGTACGCTCAGTCATTAGCCATACCATCTTGATCAATACATAAATAATGTTTGCTATTTCAGGGGAGGTGCGGCTCCTGTTGGGCTTTCAGTGCAGTAAGTCCAAATCCTAAGATATAACTAAAAACAAAAGGCAGTTTTAAAGCAAAGTTGCAGGATTATTAACTGGATTATAAA
>Ga0224511_10000849_pt1 | contig 16505 bp, 17 predicted proteins | sample SF_May12_sed_USG_2_FD_169988 | JGI IMG/M metagenome (GOLD analysis project Ga0224511, IMG submission 169988) | Sediment microbial communities from San Francisco Bay, California, United States - SF_May12_sed_USGS_8_1 | ecosystem: Environmental > Aquatic > Marine > Sediment | place: USA...
ATAATCATTGGCATCTTCAACAAAGGTCAGGCCATATTGCATGCCACCACAACCGCCGCCGCCGACAAACACCCTGATACCCAAAAGACCGGGGTCCGCCTGGCTCATCAATTCGGCCATTTTTTCTGTGGCGGTCGATGTCAATTTTAATTCCAGATCGGTTAATTCGGCGGGATAATCGACGCTTGTCTGGCTCATAGGATGCTCCTGAAGTTACAAAAATTAATATGCCCCCTAATCTAGGGTGACTTAAGGGTATGCTAGTTTAGCATTTTGTTTCAGGATTGGTTACGATAGTCTTATAAAGATAACCATATCAAGGGTGCAATCATTACGATTGTCCTCAACTAACTTTATGAAAGGTAAAGAAAATGTCCAGAACCATATACTGCCTGGTGCTGAAAAAGGAAGCCGAAGGACTTGACCGGCCACCCCATCCCGGTGATTTGGGGAAACGGATTTATGACAACATCTCCCGGGAGGGCTGGAGCAAATGGCTGGAACGTCTCACCATGATTATCAATGAAAATGGCCTGAGCACCGCCGACCCCAGAAGCATTGATTTAATAGAACAACACATGCTTGGTTTTCTGTTCGGAGAGGGAAGCATGGGAGCAGCCCCCGCAGGATTTACGCCGCCAGGCAGAAAAAAATAACATCCAGCCCTAACCGGACAAGACTACCAGCTTGGCAGGCTCAAGAAGTTTTGGGGCTGCAATATACATTCCTTGGGCGTAGTCTATACCGATATCTGTCACCTGACGATAAATCGCGTCTGTCTCAACATACTCGGCAATGGTTTTAATTCCCATAATATGGGAAACCTGATTAATGGATTTGACCATAGCCAAATCTGCCGCATCCGTGGCGATATCACGCACAAAAGTACCATCAATCTTTACATAGTCCACGGAAAGATTTTTCAGGTAGCCAAAAGAACTCAGGCCGCTCCCAAAATCATCCAATGCGAAGCGGCAACCGATATCTTTCAGACTTTTTATCAGTAATGACGCCCTGGTCATGTTGGCAATGGCAGCAGTTTCCGTGATTTCAAAACAGACATGATCAGGAGAAATCTGGCTCTTATTAAATTCTTCAGCAATAAACGGCAGCAGGTCCTTCTCTGACAAGGATTGCCCTGAGAGGTTGATATTGAAGCAATCGATATTAAATCCCTGTGTACGGTTACACTCGCTGATGATGGAAAATGCCTGCCTTATTACCCATTTATCCAGCAACGGCATCAGATTATAGCGTTCCGCCGCAGGCAAGAAAGACATGGGAGGAATCAACTTTCCGCCCTCGCCCATCATCCGTATCAATAGTTCGTATTGGTGACCCAGGTTGTTAACTGGATCCAATGGACGAATCTCCTGAGCATGAAGGCAAAACAGTCCCGCCTCCAGGGCATTATTGATTTTCTTGACCCAGTTAATCTCGCCCTGGCGTTGTTTAAGCGTACGATCATCGGGATAAAAAACGTGTATGCGGTTGCGCCCCCGGTCTTTGGCAGCGTAGCAGGCAATATCAGCAGCACGAAACAAGTCAGAAATATTGCCGCTAGCAGGCGTAACCGCTACCACGCCAATACTTACCCCAAGCTCAAAGGACTTGTCTTCCCATATAAATCGGAAGTTTCGTATGCTCTGGCGAATATCCTCTGATATGCATTGAGCAGCACCCAGATCACAGGCCTCCAATAACATACCAAATTCATCGCCACCCAGGCGGGCAAGTATGTCCTGTTTTCGTACCTTGTTTTTTAGGATCATTGACACCTGCCGAAGCAGCTCATCACCGGCAGCGTGGCCACAGGTATCATTTACCACCTTGAACATATCCAGATCGATATAACACAAGGCGTGTTGGGTATCATTATTTCTGGCGTGCTCGATCGCATTGGTCAGCCGCTGCTCAAACTCCCGCCGGTTATAAAGCCCGGTTAACACATCATGACAAGCCTGGTAACCCAGCTCACGACTTAAGGCACGCATTTCAGTAACATCGTGAAATACCAACACAGCACCTGCGCTTTGAGCCTCAGTTGACAATATGGGCGCTGCTGTCGCCTCGATGGCGTGATCTTCGCCTCCCCTGGTTTTTAGCACAACATCATTGGAGATCGTTACGACTTCTCCTTTCTCCAGCGCATTCCTTACCAGGTTGGGTTCAGATTCATAATTGCTGTCATGGACGATGTTAAATACTTCTGTAATATCTACGCCAAGCGCATCACCGTGTTTCCAGCCCGTGAGGATTTCCGCTGCATAGTTTAACGACTCCACTCTTCCCTGCGAGTCAGTAGTAATTACACCGTCGCCGATACTGTATAACGTGACCTGAGCTCTTTCCTTTTCATGGCGCAACTTCTTATCTATTTTACTGGTACGGCGCACCACGACGATAGCGATCATCAAACTCAAGCCGATGGCGGAGGCTGTCATAACCACCATCCATGACCGTGTCCGCTCATAGCTCGCCAGAGTATTTTCTGATGCCCTTTTAGCGGCCTTTTCCTGTGTTGCCGATAATAGATCAAGTTGCTCGAGTACCGCTTCCTGTAGTGGCACCACCCGGCCCACCAGTAATTTTCGTGCTTCGCTAATTTTCCCGTCCAGCGTCAATCCAGCGGCGCGTTCCTGAAGTGGCACAACTCTCTGGGTGGAATCATTCTGGCGATCAAGAATCTCCTGCTCCTGTTGTGTCATTGATAACGATAAAAGCTTTAAACGTGCGTCTGTAAAATTACTGGCATTGTTATTAAACTGCGTCCATTCATGGTCGCGCTCGAACAGATCGCCTAACAACACCATCCTGTGCAGGCTCAACGTTCTTTCCCTGGCAGCAACACGCATACGTGTTACCAGCATGATTTTCTCCATGTGATTACTGACAATGCTATCGAGACGCTTTTGCATCATATCCATGCGCCCTAACCCCACGAGAGTCATGGTCACCATTAACACAAGGATGGCAAAAAACCCGGTCAGCAGTCCCAGTCCGGGACCGGAAACCCATATTCGGCTCAGGGACCTAAAGCAAAACAGACATTTCTGAACGCAGCTCATAGACCAAATATGCAACCAGCTTCCTTATTGAAATATCGACACAAGGCATGGCGATACGCGCTAACTTCCTGCGCGCCCTGACCCCTCTTCACCCCCTTCCGCTAAAGGGGCTCTGGATCAATAACATTGCAATTAACATGCCTAGAGCGGGATCACCGGGTTATAGGCATAAGCTACTGATAAATATCGCTGTTTGGTTTCAGTTTGAGTCAAATAGAAGAGAAGAAATGAGCCCGGAGCGGCCACAAATGCCCGGGTGCGGCATTAAAGGCGGCAGGCCCCCAGGAGGGGCCTCTATTAACGAGGCCCTGCCTGCCGTTAGCGACGTATCAGGGTTTGGCAAACACGCGTTTAAACAATTTACTCATTTCCTTCCAGGAGGCTTTATCCGCCTTTTTGTTATACGCCAGCGGCAAATTGAATTTTTTGCCATTGGCGTCAGCGCCAGGGTTGGTGAAAGAGTGCTTAGCGCCCGGATAAGATATGAAACGGTAATCCACGCCCGCCTGATCCATCTCTTTCTTGAAGGCAGCGATCTGCTCCTTAGGGACAAAAGGATCATCAGCGCCATTGGCCACCAGGATTTTTGCTTTGATTTTTCCTTTTTGTGCAGGTGAGTTGGTTCCAAGACTTCCATGAAAACTGGCTACTGCATCCAAATCAACACCCCGTCTTGCCATTTCCAGAACAATCGCCCCGCCAAAGCAATATCCGATCGCGGCAATCCTTTCCGGGTCTGTAGTAGAGTGTTTCTGTAACAACTTGAGCGCGGCGTCGAATCTTGCCTGAGCAACGTCCATATTCTTTTTTACTTCCCCGGAAAACTTTCCGGCATCGTCAGGGTGATGGGCCTGTTTACCACCGCCATACATATCCAGCGCCAGAGCGGTATAACCCATTTTGGCCAATGCCTCGGCACGGTTTCGCGCATGTTCGTTGTGCCCCCACCATTCATGCACCACCAACACGCCGGGTCGCTTTCCTTTTGCACTATCGTCATAAGCCAAATACCCTTTCATTTGGGTGCCATTGGCTTCGTAGGTAACATCCTCGGTTTGCAGCGCTGCCTGCGCAGCCGTCCAAATAAAACAACTTACAAAAATAAGTACACGTAACAACTGTTGCTTCATTTTGCTCTCCCATCCAAATAAAGGAGAAGCATTCTAACGCCAATGAAATAAATTGCGAATTGGCTGTTTATTTTCCTTACTGAATCTGACCATTTTTCATGCCGGCAGGCAAGGAATGTGCGATCCCCTGGTGACAATCGATGCAGGTTTTATCAGACTCCAGTCCTTCCTGGTGCAGGCGGCTGGCACGGCGTCCCTGGGCGCTATAATCCATGGACTCAAACTCGTGACAGTTACGGCATTCCCTTGAGTCAGTTTTCTTCATGGATGCCCAAACATGTTGGGCCAACTCCAGACGCTTGGCCTCAAACTTCTCCGGAGTGCTCACGCTACGCAACACCTTATGAAACAGCTCATTTGATGCCTGAATCTTCCGTAAAAATTTATGTGTCCACTCTTTCGGAACATGGCAGTCCGGGCAAGTCGCCCTTACACCGGTACGGTTAGTGTAGTGAATTGTCCCCCGGTACTCCCTGTAAACATTTTCTTCCATCTCATGACAGGAGATGCAGAACGTCTCGGTATTGGTGGCCTCCATCGCTGTATTAAAACCACCCCAGAAAATAATACCTGCGACGAATCCGACACTCAGTAGTGCCCCCAGGGAATATTTCGTGCTTGGCCGCTTCGAGACCTCCCACAACTGAACAACGAGTTTACCAAGCTTACTATCTTTTAACATGGTCACCACCTGATTCGAAATTATTATCCACTTTACATTGCGCTTTTACGAGACTACTGCTGTTTGACCGCCTGTATAGGGTCAAAGGTATTCTCGACAAGGGGTTTGGCATCTACTTGCGGTACGTGACACTGGTCACAGAAATAACGTCTAGGTGATACATTGGCCATATCGGTTCCTGCTCTGTCCTTGAAATGCGTCAAACTGATCTTGGTGGCACCCACTTCTTTATAACGGCTCCAGCTATGACAGCTGAGGCATTTATTATTTTTGGCCGTAATCTCATAGGTATCCGTCTTATGAGGAATCAGTGGAGGTTGCTGTACATAATCCCTTGGAATCGGATCACGATCCCGCTGCCATTGTTTCATAGCTGGCGCACCGTTTTCCTCTGCTATCGGTACTTTTCCGCGTAAAGACTGTACAACCTGGTCCGCCGCGTTCGCATTCAACACTGAATTAGTAAACTGAACAATAACGGCACCAAACGCGATGACCAAAGTCAGCATCATGGGCTTCTTCATGGCATTGCCTCCATCTGATTATTGAAACGACTGCTAAATTGAAAAACTTTCTTGGAACATACATCTATACATCGTCCGCAATTGGTACATTGCGGTGATAAAATAACCGGTCCAATATTCTTTTCCACACCCTTCAATGCAGGCGAGATTACCTTTGGTTCCGGGCAAACTGCAAAACAATCCAAACAGTCGTTGCACGCATTACGGCGGCTAGCGCTGATACGTAACGGACTGTAGCTTGCCAGTAAACTGTAAAACGCGCCAACTGGACATAAATGACCACACCATCCTCTACGACTGACAACCAGATCAAACAAAAAGACTGCCAGAACTATCGTCCATGCGAAACCCATGCCGAAGATCACTCCCCGATGCAACATGGAAACCGGATTAACCAGTTCCCATGCTATAACACCTGACGCAACCGCTACGATGAAAGTGGCAGCCAATAACCAATAGCGAAGAGAGCTTCTCAGAGATACGCTGCTTGACAATCCAAGTTGGCGCCTTAACCATTCTGATAAATCAGTAATAATATTCACCGGACATACCCAGGAACAATAGCTGCGGCCACCGATTAAAATATAGAATCCCGCAACCACCACTGCGCCAATAACGACATCGGCCATCAGGCTCTGGCCCGCCAACAAAGACTGTAGTGCAACATAGGGATCCGTCAGTGGTAAAATATCCAGCGTCAAACTTGAATTAAGGTTGCCTTTAACAACCCAAATGTCGGCCCATGGACCTGCCAAAAATAACAAAAGAATGCCGATTTGACTTGAGCGCCTCAATAACAGCCATTGATGGCTCTTCCACCAGCCTTTCTCTTTTACTGCATCAGCACCAGGCATTGGTTTCATTGATAGGACTCCGGCAAACGATCCGGCAAATCAATGATGCCCGGGACCAGGGGCTTTCCGGCCTTCTCTTTTTCTTCCCAACCGAGCCGATAGTGTTGCCCGGGGGCGCCTTTGGCAAGATGTAATGGCAACACCTTGATAGCGGCTTGCTCAAGAACACAGGACTTCTCACACTTGCCGCAGCCGGTACAATACTCTGAGTGGACGACAGGAATAAAGCGGGAATGCTTTCCAGTTCTGACATTGTGTTGAAGATCCAATGTGATGGCCTTATCAATTACCGGACACACTCGATAACAAACATCGCAGCGCAAGCCAAGAAAATTCAGGCAGTTCTCCTGGTCCACGAGCACTGCCAACCCCATTTTGGCATTATCAATGTCCGTCAAACTCTTATCCAACGCACCAGTGGGGCAGGCTGCTACACAGGGGATATCCTCGCACATCTCGCAGGGTATATCTCGCGCAACAAAATAAGGAGAGCCGGTTGCCACCTGACTGCCAAATTCCGATAAACGCAAGGTATCGAAAGGGCAAGCCCTGACACACAGGCCGCAACGCACACAGGCACCGAGAAACTGATCCTCGTTCAACGCACCCGGAGGTCGAATGGCATCTGCCGGTAAGGCACGCGCCTTGCGCGCTAACATAGCCAATGGTAAACCGAACAGCACCACCCCGCAGGTGACCTTAACCGCGTCAGACAGAAATTTTCGCCTGCCATAAAACGCGGAGCGCTCTGCCGCTTGAAAAAGCCCCCGGGTGTTCACCAACTACTCCTAGACCCTGCTTACCTTTACAGCGCATTTCTTGAAGTCCGTTTCCTTGGAAATGGGACAGGTAGCATCCAGCGTTAACTTATTAATCAGTCGGCTGGCATCAAACCATGGAACAAAAACAACGCCTTTCGGAGGTTTGTTGCGTCCACGTGTTTCTACCCGAACAGTTATGGCGCCACGTCGCGACTGTAGCTTCGCTTCCATGCCCCGGCGCAGGCCCTTGGCCTTAGCATCTTCCGGGTTCATAAAAACAAGCGCATCGGGGAACGCACGATACAACTCCGGCACACGCCGGGTCATTGATCCGGAATGCCAATGCTCCAACACACGACCGGTCACCAGCCACAAATCAAAATCAGCGTCTGGCATTTCAGCAGGCGGCTCATAAGGAAGCGCGAAAATAATGGCCTTTCCATCGGGCTTACCATAAAACTTGACCCCTTCACCTTTTTTAACATAGGGATCATAGCCCTCTCGGAAACGCCACAAGGTTTCTTTGCCATTCACTACCGGCCAACGTAGGCCACGCGCTTGATGATAGACATCGAAGTCTGCCAGATCATGGGCCTTGCCCCGGCCGAACGAAGCATATTCCTCAAACAGCCCTTTCTGAATGTAATAACCAAAATGCCTGGCTTCATCATTGTCATGGCCCTTCTGTAAATCGCTTAGTGGATACTTGTTCACCTGACCATTTTCGAACAGCACCTCGTATACGGTTTTATTTTCGTAGGCCGGTTTTTTCTTGATCAGCTCCGCAGGCCAAACATCCTTTATCTTGAGGCGTTTACTGAATTCAACGATTTGCCACAAATCGGATTTAGCCTGTCCGGGAGGCGGTACTTGCTGACGCCAGAACTGGGTACGGCGTTCCGCATTGCCATAGGCGCCCTCTTTCTCTACCCACATGGCTGTGGGCAAAATCAGATCAGCGGCCTGAGCCGTCACTGTAGGATAGGGATCGGAAACAATAATAAAGTTAGCCGGATTGCGGTAGCCCGGATAACCTTCCTCATTCATATTGGCCGCCGCTTGCATATTATTGTTACACATTACCCAATACACATTAAGCTTGCCATCCTTGAGCATGCGGTTTTGCAGCACTGCATGATAGCCGGGCTTGTCCGGTATGGTGCCTTCCGGCAGTTTCCAGGTTTTCTCCGCCTTGTCCCGATGTTCCTTTTTCATAACCACCATGTCTGCCGGCAAGCGATGGGCAAATGTTCCCACTTCACGCGCCGTACCACAGGCAGACGGCTGACCTGTCAGGGAAAACGGGCTATTACCCGGTTCGGAAATCTTGCCGGTTAGCAGGTGAATATTATAGATAAGATTATTGGCCCAGGTGCCGCGAGTATGCTGATTAAAGCCCATGGTCCAGAACGATGTTACCTTGCGTTTTGGATCAGCATACAATTTTGCCAGCGCTAACAGATCCTTTTCAGGAACACCGCTATGCTTGGAGGTGTACGCAAGAGAATAGGTAGAAACAAACTTGGCATACTCCTCAAAGGTCATCGGTTTCGAGCCGATAGTATCGTCACGATTCTTACTGTTCTTGGCTTTGACTTCCAATGGGTGATTTGGCCTTAAGCCATAACCAATATCAGTATTACCTAGACGAATATTCGTGTACTTCTGAACAAATTCCTTATTAACATTCCCGGACTCAATAATATAGTTGGCGATATAATTGAGAATCATCAGGTCCGTCTGTGGTTTAAATACAATACCAATATCAGCCAGATCGAAATTCCTGTTTTCGAAAGTCGATAACACGGCTACTTTTACGTGATCCGCCGTGAGTCGCCTGTCAGTTAAACGTGACCATAATATGGGGTGCATCTCTGCCATGTTAGAACCCCATAGGACAAATGCATCGGCATTTTCCAGATCGTCGTAACATCCCATTGGCTCATCAATGCCGAAGGTACGCATAAATCCAGCCACCGCTGACGCCATACAGTGGCGGGCATTGGGGTCGATATTATTGGAACGTAAGCCAGCCTTCATAAATTTGGCGGCAGCATAACCCTCCCACACGGTCCATTGCCCGGACCCAAACATACCTACTGATGTTGGGCCGTTTTTCTTGAGAGATTCAGTGTATTTCTCGGCCATAACGTCGAATGCCTCATCCCAGGAAATAGGCGTGAATTCACCATTCTTGTCGTACTTTCCATTTTTTTTGCGCAGCAATGGCGTAGTCAGGCGATCCTTACCGTACATAATTTTCGATAGAAAATATCCCTTGATGCAGTTGAGTCCCTTGTTGACCGGGGCGTCAGGATCACCCTGGGTCGCCACTACCCTGTCATTCCGGGTTCCCACCAAGACACTGCATCCCGTGCCGCAAAAACGACAGGGCGCCTTATCCCATCGTATGGTGGCATCAGTTTTGGCAAGAGCAGTACTCATTCCAGGGATTTGCAAACCGGCTGCGGCCGCAGTTGCGGCAACGGCATTGGTTTTCATAAATTGGCGTCTGGTTAATTTCATTGCGACATCTCCAATTGCTAGTGATCAGTTTCGGATTCTTCATAAACCATAGATGAGGATAAAACATACTTGAGACTGTCCAGCTTAAAAATGCTGTCTGCTACCTCTTGTCTTTCCTCTCCCTCAATAGTAACTACCAGTCTTCCGTCGTTGTCGACAGCATGGAGCTCTACACCCTCAAGACCGGTCATGCTCTTGCATACTTCTTCAATACGTTGCGGCTGAACACGCAGCACCACACCGGCTATATGCATAACGACTCCTTATCATTATTTGATAAACCTATTAAGCTTTCCTTTGGTGCACCAATAGAGATGGCAGAGACGGGGCACACTGCCAAACAAAAGCCGCAGCCGGTGCATTTGTCCATCTTGATCGTCGGCACAGCAACTGAACCCACCTTGTGCACCAGGGCAATTGCACCTTGATCGCATTGCTCGCGGCATACCTGACAGACGACATGCTGATGGGTCAAGCAGTTATTTTCGATGTTAATGCTAATTGACCAGGGTCTGGTACTTGCTGATTTATCCAGTGCTTTGGGTGCGCAGTGGTCAACACATTCTCCACAAAAACTGCAACCACCCTTTTGAAAATCCACACGCGGAAACCCGGAGAAATCCGTTACTAAAATGTTTTCGGGGCATTGATGAATACAGGCGTGACAGCGATCACACATTTCCAAAAATCGATCACCCATCAAGGCCCAAGGAGGGCGGACTTCCTGATGCTTCCGATTAAGGTCACCGCGCAAGAATTGTCTTCGACTTAACGACACTGCTAAAACTTTTTCCCGATAAACCCAGAATTGCCGTGAGTCTAAGACAATAAGGATTATCTAATATTGATATAGATCAATTAGAAAAGTGGGTTGCCTACCCACATAACCGGATGCCCTACTCGGGTTTTGTTTCGACTGGCACCCTGCGCTATAAAATAGCGCATGAATATAGGGATTTAGCGCTGGCGATTCAATTGATCAGGACTTATTATCCAAGTCCTGATTTGCAACATTGTTTAAGGAAGTGCCGCAATGGGATCCAGTAAAAAGAGAGAATTTTCACCCTTAACCATGGCCGTACTCACTGTGTCGGATACCCGAACTGAAGAGACTGACAGCTCCGGAAAAACCCTGGTAGACAAACTCACCGAGGCCGGGCACATACTTGGAGAAAAAGTTATCCTACACGATAACATTTATGAAATCCGGGCGGTGGTGGCACGCTGGATTGCCGATCCTGCCATTAAGGTTGTATTAATTACCGGCGGCACCGGCATGACGGGGCGAGATGTCACTCCCGAGGCCGTAGCGCCGTTATTTGACAAGGAAATTGTCGGCTTTGGCGAACTCTTCCGCTGGCTATCCTACGAAGAAATCAAGACATCCACTATTCAGTCACGCGCCATCGGCGGCTTGTCCGGCGGCACCTTGATTTTTTGCTTACCCGGATCCACGGGGGCCTGCAGAACCGCATGGGACAAGATTCTCAACGATCAATTTGATTCCCGGCATGGTCCCTGTAATTTCGTGGAACTGCTTCCGCGGCTACAGGAAAAATAACCTCTCTCCCGTTTCAAAATAAAAGGTACACGGCAATCAATTATGTCCGATCCCTGCTTCTCTTCGTCAAAGCTTATGAATGTTGACCAGGCTATCTCGTTTTTACTGGATAATGCCAAGCCCACGACTAAAACCGAAAAAATTCGAATTGAACACGCACTGGGCCGAACGTTAGCTGAATCACTTGTCTCGAGTATTAACGTGCCACCCTGGGACAATAGCGCCATGGACGGTTACGCTGTCAGGGTAGCCGATTTGCATCTGGAAGGCAGCACGTCGTTACCGATCAGTCAGCGCATTCCGGCGGGCACTATTGGTTTACCGCTGCAACCAGGCACGGCTGCGCGCATCTTTACCGGTGCCCCTGTGCCCGAACATGCCGATACCGTCATTATGCAGGAACATTGTCAACAGACCGGTGAAACAGTACTTATCAACAAGCCGGCACCAGCGGGCAATAACATTCGCCGGGCCGGTGACGATATCGCAATAGGTGACACTGTACTGACAACCGGCACCAAGATGCGCCCGCAGGAGATGGGTCTGGCCGCCTCCGTCGGCGCCGCCGAAATTTCTGTGTACCGGAAATTGCGTGTTGCTATTTTTTCCACAGGCGATGAATTGGCGCTACCGGGGGAAGCCGCGAAGGCAGGACAAATTTACAATTCCAACCGCTACACACTCACGGGCCTGCTTCAGGCGCTGGGCATGGACATCATTGATCTCGGCACAATTGCTGATGATTTAGCGGTAACACGCAAAACACTGGAGTCTGCCGCCCTGCAGGCGGATATTGTCATGACTACGGGCGGGGTTTCCGTCGGCGAAGAAGACTACGTTAAAGCCGCCATTGAACAACTAGGTGCAGTGGAAATGTGGCGTATTGCGATGAAACCGGGCAAGCCGCTGGCTTACGGGCACGTCAACCACATACCTTTCATAGGACTGCCGGGAAATCCGGTTTCGGTATTTGTCACTTTTTGCCTGTTCGCCCGCCCCTATTTGCTTAAAACCCAGGGACGTACAGATATTATGCCCGCTCGCCTAAAAATAAGTGCTGCCTTCGACTGGAATAAATCAGGACCGCGAAGAGAGTTCCTGCGCGCGCGCTTAATGCCCACTGTTAATGGTGAACCCGCCCGGGTTGATGTCTTCCGCAAACAAGGTTCCGGCGTCCTTACCTCCACCAGTTGGGCCAATGGCCTGGTGGAACTGCCTGAACACCACACTATTACAAAAGGTGAGGACGTTACCTTTATTCCATTTAACGAACTCCTGGGGTGACGATTACACAAAAAGACATTACCGGTGTCATTCTTGCCGGTGGCAAAGGTAGCCGTTTTGATGGCAAGGATAAGGGTCTGATTGTCATCGCCGGGCGCCCTATGGTTGCCCACATCATCGACCAGCTGGCTCCCCAGGTAGGAAGCATTATCATCAATGCTAATCGCTCTCTCGAACAGTATAGCGCTTACGGTTTTCCGGTGATTGCGGATGACACAACGGATTACCGGGGACCACTGGCCGGGGTGGCCAGCGCCATGAAACGGGCGGTGACACCGTATATACTCACCGTACCCTGCGACTCCCCCAGACTCCCCAAGGATCTCTCTGTCCGGTTTATGAATTGCATGAACACGAAGAACCCGGACATATGCGTTGCCCATGATGGCCAGCGAATGCAGCCTGTTACGGCGCTCTACCGCTGCACGCTGCTGTCTGATTTAACAACTGCCATAGACAAAGGAGAACTGGGCGTGCAGCGATGGATTAGCAGTCAAAACCATGCCACAGCAGATTTCAGTGATCAGATCTCGACGTTCGCCAATATCAATACACGGGTCGAGAAAGAGGAATTCGAGGCTGGAGGGAATAATCCGCAATAGGCTTTCGGTCAACCCGCCACAGAGGGAGGAGCTGGCACCAGCGCGATTTCATCGTTGTTTCGGATTATGGCCTCCGGATCGACAAACTGCTTATTAATCGTAATCTTTAACGGGTGTTTGCTTAAGGCCTTGTTCCATTTTTCGCCGCGCCCCTTTATCCAGTCAATCAATTCTTTAACGGTCTTCACCGAATCCGGAACATCTGTATGTTCCGACTCCAGTCCCAACTCACCGGGCAAGTTAACAAAATATAATATACGTACACGTATGGGGCCGGACACTTCGGGTGACTTAACACCTGCAAGTTTCTTTTGATAGCTTGACCAGTTGTTCTGCTGATTCTTTCCCAGTTCATACAGTGTTTCCCAGGAATAAACACCGGTGTCATGTCCATCATCAAACGTGAGCTGTACAGCATAATGGCCTATGGGGGTGATCGTTGTGATATTGACGTTCTGTTTTCCCTTTACTATATCGCCACGATTCGTCATCGCCTTCACTTCCGCCGACGGCGAGAAAACACGCAAGTACTCGCAGGGTAACTGAAAGTGAGCACCGTCATCAAAGACAACCTCCAGCATTCGAGACTTCTGATGCAGCTTTATTTCTACAGGAACAAGATCAGATGAAGTACTTGACATGCCAATTATTCCGGTTCGATGCCTATCGATTAGCGATGGAATAAAAATAGGGGAACCATAATGTTGCGACACCTAAAACAAATACCAAGTCCATCATTATAATAAATTTGAACTTTTTCTTTCCTTCCCCTTCCGCATCAGCCATGAACACCCCGCTCATCAGCATATCCAGCAACAGCACGAAAAAAACTATTGGCACAATAGCCGGCACAATCAGGGTGGGGACCATGCGCCAGCCTTCATAGACAGCGCGGTCACCAGTAAACTGGGACATGACAACAATAGATATGGCGACAAAGGCCAAAACCGCTCTCAGCACACCAATTCTACTAACAATATTCATTAAGGCTGATCTCCTGCAAATGGTCCAACTAATGATCGCGATGGAAAGGAATCACGCCGCCATCACTTTCCGGTGCCAGAGAATCAAGCGCTTCACCCAGAAGCATCTCCATAGCCTCCAGGGTTCGTCCCAGTATAATGTTTCCGTGGGCGTGATACAGCTTCTTCCGGCATTTAATAGGTTCGTACAAGTTATCGCGTTTTTTCACTTCAAAATCTGTCCAGGCGGCTATGGGTATATCATTAAAGGCCCGATCGACAATCACCCAGGCATCATCCTGCAATATAAGATCCAGTGTTTTTAATTTCGGAATAGAAAGCCTGATTGGCCCGCCCAGACGTTTTAACGCTACCTGCACATGGTTGTAGTAATTGGCATTCAGTGTAACGCCCTGGTTTTCAAATACCGGCACTTCCAGATGTCTTGTAAACCGATTAGTCATCATCTCCTGCCAAATTGCCGTCCGGGTTCCAGTCGCCCTTTTTGGCTTGCATCATTGCCAGTTGCTGTATGCGATCTAATTTCCGTCCAAGACCAGTTTGTTCCCTCATAGAGCATGGCTACTGTCGTGTGTCTCAATTAAGGTCCGGGTCATAACTCTGTCGGTATAGGCCATCGCCAAGGCCGAGAGCAAGAACGTAATATGAATGGCCACTTGCCACATAATGGTATCAGACTTCATTTGGTCGGCGTTAATAAAGGTCTTTAATAAATGTATGGACGAAATTCCAATCAACGCCATGGATAACTTGATTTTCATGGTGGCCGCATTAACATGCGACAACCACTCAGGCTGATCGGGATGCTCTCTAAGATTCAACCGGGAAACAAAGGTCTCATAGCCACCGATTATCACCATAATCAATAAGTTAGCTATCATCACAACATCGATCAGCCCCAGCACTATCAGCATGATTTCCGTCTCACCTATAGATGCGGCCTTGTGTACCAGGTGATACAGCTCAATCATGAAGTGATAGACATAAACCGCCTGAGCCACAATCAGTCCGAGATAAAGAGGGGCTTGGAGCCACCTGCTCCAGAAAATCAGCTGGGCCATAACGGCTAATGACGGATTTCTTTTATACGTTGAATTTCCTTCCACAGTTTCCTCTCTTCGACGGATTAGGAACCGGCTAGCTTGTCAGACTGGCAAACAGCTGGGGTAGTTTTTCGGGCAGTCTTTGTACATTATCGATAATAGTGTAGTGGTTTTCACCGAAAATGCGTTTTACGTAATTGTCAGCATAAGGATCAAGAGTCAAACAATAGGTAAGAATTCCCTTGGTATACAGCTCTTCCACGGCTTTTTTAGTGTCGTGGCGCAGATGCTGTGGATCTCTTTCATCTATATCAGAAGGTTCGCCATCTGTCACAACCAATAGCAATTTACGTCGTTCAGGTTGTCTTAACAAATGTTGGCCAGCGTGACGTATGGCCGCGCCCATGCGTGTAGAAAGCCCGCCTTGCATTCCCGCCAGTCGCCCTTTGACCTCATCATCGAAGTGCTGATTGAAATCTTTGAAACGATAATACTGCACATCGTGCCGACCATCTGAAGCAAACCCATGAACCGCGAAGGGATCCCCGATTCCATTAATGGCAGTGGACACCAGAGTAGCGGCTTCCTTCGTTAACTGCAAAATAGTCTTGTCGGTGCCTCGCACCATTTCATTGGTCGATTCAGACAGATCCATCAGCACCACTACAGCCAGGTCACGTGTTTTCAGGACATTACGCATAGTAATACGCGGGTTTGGCTGTTCACCCATACGAATAGCTACCATGGCATCAATGGCCGCATTTATATCGATCTCATCACCGTCTTCCATATTGCGTACCCGCTGAACACCTTCTGGCGTCAGCAAGTCAATAATCTGCTTGATACGGTAAGCAACGGGTTTGTACTCGGAAAGAATACTTTCAATATCTTCCGGATTGCCTCTTGATTGGCGACGTTCATACACCGTGGTCCAATCAGGACGATGTAGTTGAATCTGGTAGTCCCATTCATGGTAATGAAAAGGATCAGAAACCGGTTCTTTTCCCCACATATCATTAAAACTAACCTGACTGTCAGTCAAATCATCTTCATAGGGACGCATATTGTCAGAACATATCCATATTTCCTGGGCATCGTCGCCGGCCAACTCACAATCCACCTCGTTTGCCATTTCGATTACACTAACATGCTTACGCACCTGCCGCTGACTGGCAGCCATATACTCAATACCCTGATTCCAATCGAATTCCGCGAACTCCCAAACATAGCGGTTATCGTCACGATAAGGGATACGAATCCGTTCCAGGATACGCAGGCTTGGCACTTCCTTGCGCTTACTGAATAAGTTGAACAGCTCCACACCCATGTGCCAGGAATAATTATTATTATCCTGTTTCTCCTCGATTTCCGCATGAAAGCGCTTAACAAAATCTGCGATTTCCAAGTCATCAATACTAACACTCTCGTCCATGAGCATGAGGGCTATTCGTTCCAGAACAAGCATAGTGGGATGTTCAACGTCGGCG
>Ga0224511_10000850_pt1 | contig 16497 bp, 7 predicted proteins | sample SF_May12_sed_USG_2_FD_169988 | JGI IMG/M metagenome (GOLD analysis project Ga0224511, IMG submission 169988) | Sediment microbial communities from San Francisco Bay, California, United States - SF_May12_sed_USGS_8_1 | ecosystem: Environmental > Aquatic > Marine > Sediment | place: USA...
TTACAAACAACTATTATTTAATAATGTTGTTCTCAAACAGAGTTTCCGAGTTATATAATCAAGAAGGGTTTTGTTACCAGCTTATTATGTAATGGACGTAAGTATGGTAAAAGATGAACAAATGCAACAGACTGATACAAATGTTTTTATGCAATATTGTAATGCGATTTTATCAACCGCGTCATGACAAAATTAGCATTATAATTATATAATAAGTTGCAGATACAATTTTTTAGCGATTTGTTTTGCAAATTGGCTTTTTGTTTCATTTTTGTATTTGTATATAATAAAGTTATTAAAGCTAGAACGTCTTTATTAGAAGGAAGGTAACGTTTCCCTCTATATATATCGCATATATGTGCACCCCCAAATAGGCTTCATTGGTTTAAATACTGAGTACTGCAATAGTATATTTTTCCTTCTATTGACTAAACATTATCGATGTCACCAGAATGTCATCTGGTAAAATGTCTTCCACCTTCATAATAAACATGATAATGACAAGGTTGAACACACAACCTTAATATTCGTAAATTGCAATCGTTCTAGAATACTTAAATCCAATTTCGAGCATGCAATTCATAATGTTGTTATACATTTTTTATACCATTGAATAGTTTCCTAACGTAACATTTAACATCTGCTTAGAATAGTCAAACTGATATTTTAGAGCCTAGAATACTGTGGTAATTAAATAAAGGCATGTAAACTATCAACCTAAATTACGTTATTTAACTAAAAAGTGCAGGTTATATACTTATTATCAAGAAAACAAACATGTTTACCACAACACATGTTGCGTGATTCACAGACTCGAGTGTGTGATCTTTTTTCTGCCAATGTTAAGTGGCCACATAAGATAATACATATACAATAAATAATAATTTCGATTATATAAACAACATATAGCCATCTCAAATACTAAGATGTACTCCATTTGGATTGCGCTGTCGAGATTAATAAATATAAGTGATTGTAACTTTCTTCGCAATCGACAGTTAAGACAATAGCATCAATTGAATACTAAACATTTTTGGAGTGATAAGACAGTTTTATACCTGACTCATGTGCAAAAGTACTAAGCCTTTTGCAGAATACAAGGACAGTTAGAGCCATAAAGAAGACAAACTATGACATGGTGTTATTTTTGCGAAACTTCAACAAGTCAAATTAACTACAAGTGTTATTTCTTTATCAAAAAAGTTTCTAATTATCATATACAAACATAGTACATGTATATGCGATATACTTGTTAGGAATGTTATGGCGTTTACGAATTAAGTGTGACGTCCTGCCTGACCTTATAACTTTTAAAGTGGATCTTGTGTTGTTAATTGAAAAAATAACTCATGATTCAACGGTAATCTATCTCCTTACTCCAAAACAAAAAGGAGGTGAAAAGTACGAAAATATACGAATATACATTTGATAAAAGGTTTCCATCCAAACCAAAATCTGTGTATGTTAACTGACTACGTCATGTTCGAATGTGTTTCGAAACTGCGTAAATTATTACGAGGATCATTCAAACAACAACAAACTAATCAACTGGTATTTCATTAAATATTTTTCCCATTCATAGGAACATACTTTTGTGCTTAATTCGTCGCTGCTTCCGAAAACATGTTATTGGCGCCAAGTATGCTTAATTGTTTTCGTCTGCGGTGATATCGTTATTGGAATAGTCGCGTATTGAAACAAATTACTTCCTGCTACATGACATAAGCAATAACGCTTTACTTAATGCCAGTCTTGCTCGAATTTTTATTGCGGAACACTGGCCTTGTTGATAAATTCGATAAATAAATGTAACTGTTCTGAGGTGCATTATCGAGAATTCTTAAAGAGTAATGACTAACGTTTACTGTTTACCAATTAGGTACAGTATATGGAGACTATGTTAATTTCTGGTAAAAGATACACACAATGCAACACGTATGTCGTAACTGTAAACGTATCGTTTCAGCAACACATCATCGATTAATCATATATACAAATGTACGAACATGTGTTATTTCAGATTAACAAAAATAGTAGTTGATGATTAATTGAGTATTCTTTAATAAACACATTTCTTCCAACGATGACTGCAATACGTGTTACATTGACAACGAAATGATGACACCAAATGCACATAATAACGTTTAATTATTGTGTGGGTTGTAGAAGAAAGTTACTATGATGACTGAAGCGGTTACTTGCGAGATTTGGGCAAAAACAATATTCTTCAAACTTTTACATGCTATTCTAAATTGATTTCTGTTTTTTTTATTACATGTATTAAACAATGTGTCAGTTTTTATCTTCACAAATGGCAGTTTGCATTAACCTGGTAGGAGTCAATGCATGCATGCGATTTCTGTAAATGTCGTACAAATCTCTAAAACATTAATCTTGAAAAAGTGCAGCATCCTACTAAGTAAAAAACGGTAGACATTACTGATCTTTATTTATAGATTTAAGCTGAAAACACAACTAACGTTTCCAAAAAAAAAAAAGATTTCTTATTATATAAACACACATTAGAAAGTGCATTAGATGCAGACAGGACATCTTGACATTGGTGGGGAATGCACACCAATACACTAAGGCTTTCGCCACGGCCACGGTATTTTCGCATATATGGTCACGTAGTGTTCTACAAATACAAATAATTAATTATTATATAAACACACAATAGAAAGTGCAGATGCAGAGATGACATTTTGACATTGATAGATAATGCTCACAAATGCACTTATTTTTTAGCAACAGCCACGCTTTTATCGCGTCTGCAGTCAAGTAGTGTTCATAAATATTAAATGTGATGCACGGCCTCTAGAAAAATTTGCTGTTGGTTTAACATTAACATTAACCAAGCCTCATTGTAGTCCCTTTAAGGTGCATATGTGCATGTACGTATAGATAAACACAAACCCAATTGATACCATATACAAACATGTATTGAATCGGCGATTTGTCATGAAAGAGCAGTACAGATAAATTTAACACGCAAACGTTACCATATAAACGAGCTGAACTGGGCTACCATTGGTATAAGGTAAATGTATAATATGACTAGAATCTAAAATAACGAGTTTTATATAAAAAGAGAAAAAATCTTACAACAAGCAAAACATACCGCTAATATTGACCACTGAAATCCGCTAGATTACACAATGTTTTCTTGCTAAGTTTTATAATACTTGAGTACCGAAACACAATTAAACGAAATGAATGATTATGTCTATGTTTTGAAGGGATGGATTAACATGTTTAACCTGAAATAGTGTTAAAATGAAACGAGAGGAAATATGAAACCACATGTATCTAATAATACATAGAACAATGTTGCATTTTGCAAACAAATCGCGTTTTATTTCCCCTATTGGTCATGGAAACCAATATCAAAATGAGTGTCGTATCCACGAGAGTGCAAATGTTAGATTTCTAGATCACGAGGTGAAATCAGTTTTCAAAAAAATTATTCGTGAGTGAACGTCTACCAACACAGCAAACTTGATTATGTTTGACTAGATAATTAGGTCAACGGGACTCTCAGGGCCCTCTTGTTTTATTATTATATTATTGCATGAACATGTTTATGTAAGTGCATCTTACATTCAAACTATAAACAATTGTGCTAGCAGGGCAATTAATAATATTGTAATTAACAAAACAAACAATATCCTTTTTAATTTTTGCTTACAATAACGCATCAGCGTTTCATTTTATCAGTGTAATATTTCTAAAAATGACCATGTTTTGGCCATAGCATAATGTATTGGTAATATTCATATTGATTACTAATATTTGGGAATTTAGTCTGATACGCCTGATCAGTGCATTGTATAGATTACAGCTTGTGAATACTAGCATACCATGGGGCTCAGTCTGCGCGCTAATTATTTTTCGACTGTAGCCCTTCAGGATATTCGAATATAATTTTCTATTGCCCGACATATATTTCAATAGCCCGAAGTTTTTGTGGTAGTCATAATTAATACAATACATATTAGAAATTAGGACAGTAACGAAGCCAAAAAAATGTTTGCGGATCCAGATCCGAATCCAAATGAGGTTTCTTTTAGATTTTCGGATCCGGATCCTAAAATTCATAAGCATTTATATAAGAATGTTAAAAATAATGATATTAGGGAGTTTTGTGTTAATAACTGTACTGTTAACTGCATTCTGGTTGGTATTGGACTTAAATATATCATATTCGAATAAACAATTATGTTTTAAGAACACTTAAAAAGTATTATCCTGTCAATAAAACCAACCACAATATGATTCTACAGTCTACACTGAGCTTTGTATTTTAAAGTCAATATACCAGTCACTATTAAGCATTTACACTCCATTGAGCATTGTAAAGGCCTAAAATGATAGTAATAAGGCAAAACCAAAGACATTTGTTTTAATGTCAGGAACAAGAATGTTAAAATTTATGAAAACATAACGGCTGAACTCGAAAAATGAGCTTTTGGAGTGCAGTGTATGTATGGAAAAGGAGGCCGTATACATTGAAGAAATGTCATTGAGCTTATTTAGACACAATCTGTACAAACTAAAAACTGGAGCATGTCGGATCTATACTTTTATCACAAACTACCAAATGAGATAAGCTACCATACATTAAACATAAAATCCCGGAATAAAGGGAATGATTGCAGACGTGTTTCTATCAGTCTCTTGACATATATTTATTCTGCATCATCGACGGTAGTCAATACAATAAATGGTAAAGGTTAAATTCGTATAAAAGTTAATTTGATTGAATCCGATAACGAAATGACTTTATTAGACAGGTTTAACAGTAGCGGAAATTACGTCATCATGTAAAAAGGAATTTGAGGACATTTAGATACATATAATGTAACCGTATTGACCTGGTTATGTTTTTTGCACGAAAAGACTGATTACTTAAACATAATCACAAGCAATTTTTTCAAGTAGAGTCACTTTATCGCAGCATGTGACATCAGTTTAGATGTTTATGTGTTGAAATAAAATGTCACATTGTTTCCTGTTTGTTTTAAACTTGGTTTAAACCCCCAATGAAAGTCGTTCACCGTACCAAAGCTGTAACTCAACATTTCTAGGAGAAATCATTTAAGAAATTATAAATAAAACAAATAACAAAGCAAACTCCGAAAAACAATAAGAAATAGTTTTTGTCTTCTAAATGTCTGTTGCGTCATGGTGTTGTACGTGTATTTTTGTCCTTCTCTGTGTTGATTTTTGTACGGGCCATTTTGTCATGGTGCCCTTAAACTTGACATATATACATTGTTTACAACATTCCTACTTTGAATATCAAATTGATCTTCAATTTATATTAATACATATTCGTTTACGAAACATTTACACTGATGTCACCAGGATACACTAACGTACACATGCTGTTTTTATGAAAGCTTATCAAAGTATTCTTATGTTATCACAATTAAACACAAATATTCAAATAATTCTGTCATTGTGACAATGCAACGTTCCGCAAAGCCGCATAATCATTCCGGTTCTCCCTTTATCACAAACAGGAAGTATGTTGTATTTTGTATTTACCATACTTCTTCTGACGTCGCACGTCGTTTTGGTTGCACGGAACGGACTATTTATCGTCTGTAACAGCGTGTACGACAGACAGGCAGCGTTAATGATCGGCCACGGTCAGGTAGACCGCGTAATATGAGAACACCACGGGAAAATAGGTACATGGTGACGTCATCACGCCGTCACCGCTTCATGACCGCGACAAAATTAATGCAGCGTCTCAGACAGGCTACGGGGACCAGCATCTCTATATACAGCAGGGAATAGACTCAGGGCCACTAGGCTACAAGCTCGACGACCATACAAAGGCGTTCCCCTAACGCAACGTCACAGAGTCGCACGCTTGGATTGGGCACGTCGACACAGACGTTGGGTTAGTCAGCGATGGAATAGAGTCGTCTTTACTGACAAATCAACGTTTAACCTTAATTGGCCCGATGGTAGGATTGGCGTATGCCGTCGTCGTGGTGAACGGCTAGATCCTGCCAACGTTGTGGAATATGACGGTTACGGTGGCGGAAGTGTCATGATCTGGGGCGGTATATCATATGATGGTAAAACTGAACTAAAAATTGTTCGAGGACGCCTTAAAGCCGCGCGCTATTGTGCTGACATCATCCTGCCTGCCGTTGTACCTTACATACACGACGGTACTGATGACGTTTTTAGCAGGATAATGCACGTTGGCGCACGGCTCTTTACACACGTAGTATCCTGGCAGCAAACAGCATTAACACGCTCGCATGGCCTTCCAGATTACCAGATATGTCACCTATAGAGCACATGTGGGACCATCTTGCCCGTCGATTGCGTAAACGAAATGACGTCAACAACGTTAATGACCTTGAGCGTGCATTGAAAGAGGAATGGGCGCATACACCCTTACGCGTCATCAGACGACTCATAAACAGTATGAGGCGACGTTGTTTCGCTGTTATCCAGGCAAGAAGAGGACACACGAAGTACTGACTTTATGGCGAATTTTGATTTTGACAACTATTGACTGAATATCTATCGTAAATGGCGTATGTTTTTGTTGGAATTGTTAAGATGTATTGGATATTAAATGAACTTTATGATGAGTGATTGTTTTGAATTTTGCAAGTAGTGTAATAAAAAATAAAACAAAACGTTTGCGTACTGACTAAACTTTATCATCTGAGTATAAAATACGCGAATATTAAACCGTGCGAAAATGATTTACACCAACTTGACATGTGTATCCTTGATTTTAGCGTGACCTGGTAGTCTGTATGCAAACCACATTTGCCCGTTCACAGGAACGCTTTCTCATTAACTGAAATAACTACGTAGCTATGTCTGTTTTGAACAAATGCCTTCTTATCTATAATTCTTCGTTTCAGCACGTTGTTGTTATTATGGTAAGAACACGACAGTTGCTTTCCTACAATTTAGAATTAATACCTTATTGTATTGCTATCTTCATTGTTTGATTTCTTGTTGGCTTGTAAGTTGCGGCAATCCACAATTACAAATACATCATGTCGATAACAGCACGACTTACAATTGTTTCTTTTAATACAACATGTCATGCAAAGGTAAACTTGGTTTAAAGTAAAATACAGCTTTTGTAACCGCGTAGGAGGATAAGGCTATTAACTAATTTCAAATTGACATGATGCATATTAGGAAGACGAAGCTTCACTAAGCTTTCAGTAAGCTTTTAAAGGAGAATGACATCAACGTCCTCTGCAGATTTTCCTTTAATTTAGTTAGGATGGATGTTTTGATACTATTTGTAGTATGTAATGCATATAATATCATATATAACATGATACATTATGCTGAACTTTTTCGCCGCAGCTTTTTAGGCTCGCTCTTGACACAGGGGTAATTTGGGCTTTAGCCAAAGAAACATATTGTAAGCGAAAATGCGTAAACTCAATAATTAAGAACAAGCTCTTCGATTCGTTCAATTTGGCTATGTACTCAGGTACATGTAGTCGTTCTAATGTCTATATTAAACATAAGAGAACTAGATTAGATAAAGTATTACGTTCTTTGTAGTTAGTTTTCATTTTAATTGTTTAATATACATTTCATTTACTCAAATTAAGCGCAGACTCTTTTTCTTCAAAACTTGTCCCTGTTTAAATTTTCTGTAACACTTAGTCGATCTAAACTGATAAACTAGTGTTTCTAAGTACTGATTAACTGCTTAACGTGATTAGGGGACACATGGGAAAATAACTGCATTACAACAAAGAAAGTGGCAATGGTTGGACAATTTCTAGACGAACTTCGGTGCTCATCTGAATAAGCTAGCACAGTTTCAAAGAATTAACCGCTTACACCTCTTACATTGTATGCATATTTCTTGTTTTACCTCTCATTGTGACTATATAGTCTGACAGATGTACCAGCCTTGTTACTCCGTTATTATATTACCTTTTTCTTACATAAATGAGCTGTGAGATACAACTGTATAAGGCTTAAAAAATGTCGACTGTAAGTCACGGAGCAGGATTGCCGCTTACGCTAGAACAAACACATATGTTTCAACTTTCTATAGAGTTATTGCGGAATCTAATCAGGAATAAGGCTTCTGCAATAAAACTATGTTCCAATGAAAAGCATCAATTATTTATTAGTGCATATTATAAATATATCTTAAATGCAAAGTAATATGGTTAATATCCTTACAATTATTTTACTACTATTGCAATGTAATTAGCGCAAGTGATATTACATGTTTTTTGTTCTATTTTAAGTTTGTAGTTGTAAGTGTTTGCGCAATGTGCATTTTTCGTAAAACACGCAAAAATATTTTCATATCTGCATAATTCGGTCATGAACAATCAAACGATGTCTTGCACAAGTATTTACGCCATCACCACAGAGATAATAACATTTGTGGACCTATAAATAAGTGCAGAATTATATTTATGCCAACTGGATATATTTGTAGATACGGTCTTCTGATTTTGTAGACTGGATTCGATTGTTTTGGCTTAGAATAAGAGAAAGTTTTGTTTTATGCAGAACTTTCCAATTTGCCAGGTGGAAATGTTTAGAGAGGCAGAACATAAACATTAAAAGATAACAATCTTTAGAGTGTACTGGGTTAAACAAAGATATATAAATATTCCTAGGCTAATTATCTACTATATCCTTGAAATTAATCAAGGTTATTTAATCCCAATAAAATGTTGACTTTAGTTGTCGGAATGATCTGTTTTTTATATTTGACAGTATAACCAATACCGCATTGATTTGTCTGTCCCAAACGACGCGCGGTAACTGAAATGCAGTTTATTTGCTTGCTACACAAACGCAATATGCTTGTTTAAGGTGCAACAAAACAAACTGCATGGTTGGTAAAATATTTGTTTCGGAAAAAAAATACAAATTGGTCAGAAATTGAACAATAACTTTTTATCTAAGATTTGAAAATAAATGAAATGCAATTATTACTATACTATTCTTTTTAGCAGACAGGAATTAAATTTCTCAACCGTTGCATGCTGCAATAGGAAAATGTATATTTATGCACGAACATGTCTTCAAAACTAGCAAATAATATCTTTATTTCATCCTAATTGGCTGTTGTGTTGTTTTCATTCCTATAATTTTAAAATATTTTATTGTCTTGTATTACGCAGAGCCTACTCCGGTTGACATACCGTGGATTTTAAACTGAAACGTGTATAGATCTCCGTTACATTCTAAATATGAATATTGTGCATATGGAATGCTGCAATAGTAAAATGTATATTTATGCACGAACATGTCTTCAAACTTAGCAAATACTATCTTTATTTCATCCTAATTGTCTGTTGTGTTGTTTTCATTCCTATAATTTTAAAATATTTTATTGTCTTGTATTACGCAGAGCCTACTCTGGCTGTCATGACGTTGAGGAATAATGGTATGGATTTGTTTATCTCGTTAAACACAATGATTTTATTGTGGGTGATTGGTGGTCATTACCTACATGTATCTTTTACTTTACAAATACAATGAAGTAAGTATATAGTTACCCGCTTTAATATAACGCATCAGCTTTAAAATCGAAGGGAATATAAATTGATGATATGTTCAAAGAAATAGTTGTACATGTAAGCAATGTAGACAGGTCAATTTTAAGGGGACCATGACAAAGTGACGCGTACACAAACGAACACATAGAATAGCACACAACACGGGAACAACATGACGTAACAGACATTCAGAATAATTTCGTGTTGTTTGTGTTTGATGTGTCAATTTACATTTTGTATTTGAGATTTCTTATAATGAATTCTTATAATCAATTAATTTACCTCCTTGGTACGACCAATGGCTTTCATGGGGAGTATAAACCAGTTTTAAGCTAAAACAAACGTTCACACTTTTTTAAAAAGTTATTGGAGAAGAAAAAAAGAAAATAAATGCATTTACTCTCCCTACCCAGGTCACTTAGAATATAAACAAAATGATAAGAAAGTGAAAGGAAGTCCAACCTAAAAGGAAGGGATGAAAAAGTACAAATATATTCTGCCTGTGAAAATCATCGCAGGTCCGCGTCAGAGGGTTTAGAACTGTGGCGTCATTCTTTTCCCTCCTAATTAGATTTCGGGGAAAACTGTTTTAATTCTTAAATGTACTATTTGTCTATTTGTTATTTAACGTGACCTATGCCGTATTCTATATGTGAACGATTACACCTTGGAGTTTAACGCTCTCTCATTCGCAGAAATGACGACCTTGATATGTATGTTAATGTTAGGACATTTCTTGACTTCTGGTCTATACCCCTTTTCAATGTGCTATTTTATATTGGTTTTAACACGCAAGTTGCCTTCTTACAACATTGCAGTCTTACAACTTTGCACCAACACCACAGTGTACTATTTCACTATACTAGATTTGTTTTGTTTGGAATTAACAGGAATTAAAAACTATAAGTTTGTTTTAAATTATGGAAGGTCATGTGACTTAATATGAGTTTATAACTACATATAAAAACTGACGCCCACACATAGAAATTGTAACTCAGTTAATTGTGTGAGAATGTGATTTTACGCGGTTTTAAACACTAGGTATATCAGACTACACTTTGCCTGGAAAATGTGTTCAGTCAAACGGTAACAAGTACCGATTGCGTAATTCTCTTGCCAGTTACTGACACCGTTCTGCTCAGTATGGTGGTCGTATGGGAATTATTAGATGACTAAATCACCACACAAAATATTTGTATGTGTATTATTTTCCATAGTGATAAAGACGTTTAAGCAATTAATATATTTAAACAAATATTGTTTAACTTCTAACAAATAAGTATAATTATGTGTACATGTCAATACTTTAGAATATTTGGTATTTTAAAGATTTTATCTACTGTGTTATTCTATATTAATATTTATAATGGTAATGCCAGTTTTACCATTGCGTTCAGGATCCCATCAACGCAACCAGAATGAAATTCAATCCTTAAATAAATATTAATATAGAATAATTATAGTAACTGACGCATTACCAGTAGATAAAATCTTTAAAATACCAAATATTCTAAAGTATTGACATGTACACATAATTATGGGATCACAAATGCCAATAGGTTTGTGTAACTACTCGTGGTAGACCGCATTTGATTATTCATGATATAATGTATCCCGTCTATACCTTTTTGGCGTATATTATAAGGAAAAGCGATTGCACGTTATCTAACAACAATACGAATATGCTAGTAAAAGGCATACCATAAAGGCCACATGCCTGTACAGATCCATACACTCTAATTAAAATACTTCGATAGAAACCTTATTGCATTCAATGTGTTATTATCAAATTATTGACACCTAAATATTCATTTATAAATTATAAAGTAAAATACGGTACACTGGTAATAGGCTTAATAAAAACCTTTCGATGATGATATACCGTTATGTCAAAACATAACCAATTTAAAATCAAGTGAGTGATACAGTATGATATTGATGGCAAGAACGCTTTTACTCATCACGATAAAACAGCTCGTTGAATAAAACAAATAGCAAATAGGTTAGGAATAGTCCAAACATTATAACTTTATTATTTCTGCGATTTAGAGTGTTCCAATTCACGGGATAAAAATCGTTTAAATACGTATAAATATAAATAATATGTCAAGGTACCATATTAAAAAGACAAATGGTAACCTGGTGCAAATGAACATTGTTTTAAAAGGTATATCGATATTAACCTGAACATTACCAGTAAAGCATGGAATCACGTGGTACATTGTTATAGTACAAAAGGGGTTGAAACTACAAGTTTTGATCATTTAATTGTGAAGATTTTTTATCAAAGGATGCAGTGTGGAAGACGTTACCTTGTGCCAACTAATTACTTTACAATATAAAATACCTTCAAATTATATTAAAGAAGTCGATCGCTTCGTTTAGACTATTTTAGACGAAATCTCCAGACAACAGGTATTATTGCAAAGTTCTGAACATTTCGACCGAAAGAATCTATTTAACTTCTTTCTCTTCCACCAATTCATGTCATTAAAGTACCGACGGCCAGTCGGAATAAATGCAATTGTGACAAAAGTCTGATGGTAACATGAATTCGATATTTTGCAAAGATTCTATTTTTACTTCGAACAAGTAAATCCAATTGTGTATTATTTGGTCTCACACTTAAGGATGTTTCTAAGTGCTTTGAAGGAAACGTAGATGCATATCATTTTACCAGTCTATCCTCTTTTTAGTGGACCTTTATTCATTTGTCGTTTTAAGTGAGTTGAACAAAATGTATGTGTATATAATAACGATAATAATAAAATTACAATGCACTTGATATTATCTAAAACATATCTGATACGGCCTTTCTCAGGCACATTATAGAAACAATTAACTTATTTATGATGTATCATGTTTCAGAGTCAATTGTCGTGTTTATAAATTCAGGCAAAGTTAATATCTTTGAGATTATCTATGACTATTAATGCAACTAATTTTTTATGTCTAAAAGCAATCTCTTACATCAAACGAAGTTTGTAATAATTAGATGACATATCCTGTTACTAGTATTAATTTGTTATTTGATGAAAGATTTGCCATGCGTACTAGATTGGATGTTTTTGTGTTTTTATTCATCTTACAATGTATGAAATTGCATTAATAACGCCACCGTGGTGGAACGTTGTCTGGCATCAGCTGGATTGGTATACAGTTAAATAACAAGTAAACAACGTTTTGTCTTGTGACATTAATGTGATTATATAAGATAAAAACGAAACACATAATTAATAATTATAATAATTTCTAATGTGTAACACACCTAAGGAAATGCATAATAAAATATAGAAGTTTATTAGAACATAATTGCAGCAAATGTCAGTAAAGTACAAAAATCAATAACTGTAAGAAGAGGTGGGAAACGGGGAACGCAATGTGCAAGACTCCCGAGAAAACGGGTCAATCTTACCAATTTTTGTCAAATACAAGTTATAAAATCGTTTCAGAAACTTTAATTAACGTTTAGTCTATAAAGAAACAAACACGTCAAAGGTACATGTACTTGCGCGTTGCATATAAGACCAGCACGTTATATCTAAAATACGTATGTGTCCAGTCCGTCTCTCTACCTAGGCTAAAACAATTTAATTTGTATATCCAAGTTGATTGGATAAGTTTACTTAGTTATTACATGTAACCGATGGTCATCATGTTTACATGTAAGCTTACTAATTGAACAATTGAAAAAGAACGAGCACAGTTGGTATTGGTAAGGGTATTGGTATTTGTAATTGTATTGGTAAACTGATAACAGCATCATTTGACCATATTCGGCGTTTCGCATTGATTTCCACGAAGAGGCCACAATAATAAACATTATGGACATTTTCACAGACCAATACCAATCATAGTATAATGTTTATATTGAAAATAAGAATTTGTATGACATTGTAAACAGTGTAAGAAGGTATGTGCACACTCTACTTAAACAAAAGTCAAAGCAATGTTTACAAAAAAAGCATATCATTAATAAACACATTAAGTCAATATTTGTTATCCAGAAACTGAATTTCAAGCTGACATTAATTGTATTTAACATTTAGGCCGACATAATATGCTAGTAACATATAAACAGACTTATTATGCAGACACTGATAACTTAATTCGACAAAGAGCTAAAAGAGTTTCAACAAAACAAATTAAATGTTATATTTTACGAGATTTTACCATATTTATAATATTTAAAAGTCATATGTTGGGTTTTGAAATATAACGTGTGACATATTGTACAACAAAATGACAATTGGTAGTGTGAACACGTTTGATTAATGATACATATTTAGTAACTTATATGGAAATATTGATGAACTTCAAAAGGTATACATGTTATACATGTGTCTGACACACGTCACATTGCATATTGTGACATGTTAACGTAAAGCAAAACATGAAAAAACTGTACATGGATATTTTGCATGAACATTTGCGGTCAATGCAAAGCGACTATTGAACGAATCAGACTGTATAATGAAAACTGTTCTCTGTTCCAATAAATTATCAGAAGGTCTGACTTCTGGCAAGACGTTTCCGCACCAGACTGATGGAGCAAGATTATGCAGTATTATCAGGCGTTTTATCGGCATTTGGGGAGGACACGACGAGTGCTGCTGTAAGTAAATAATCATAAACTGTTACACTGTATAAAGATCAAATACATCATTGTAAAGAAATGAAATGATTTATAACATAATTATACTTTATAGAACGAGTATTATTTTAAGGACATTACAGCTATTAAAACCATTTGAAGGCATACAATTTGATCGATTTGAATTTCTATTCTGTAACAGAATCACAACTTGAGTATATACATATATTAACATTTTGATGCAAGGCTATTTTAAGACATGATATCCAACAGTGATATCAAAATCGACTATTACGCAATACATGAACTAATACACATACTACACAGAACATTTTATTTCACATTTTTGCCATATTTTGATAACCACTCACCTTATTAATATTGTAAAACATACTGTTAATTCATAATTCATGAGCATAATGCGTGCACGTTTCTTATCTATGTGTCTATCGTGTTCTTATCACCTTCATAAATAGAAATTCTTGAATTTATATTAACATGTATACAATGTTTTATGATTTTACGATAATGTGTATACATTGTACTTAAGTGCAATCAATAAAACAATTATGTACATATTAACCTGACAATTAATTTAGTTAATTTAATCAATTAATAGTTGTTATACAGCTGCAAGCAACAGTCATAAATAATAAACTTTTAAATATAGACATCATAACCTGTTTAAATGTTAGTGATACATAAGAATATGTTTGATTATTCAACATAAGTCTTACACATGGCTGAGTTTTTTGACGAAATTGACATTTTTCGTAATTTAAACTTGGCAATTCAAGCTCTCATAACGATGTACCATGTAATGTGTCTGTCTGTTGTGGATCATTACTCTTCTTGCCGTATTTTCGTTCTTTGACTAAAGGTTGCAATTCAATAAATAATTATATTTAAATGTTAAGCAGTTAGGAACTACTTTACCATTAGATGTTTCTTAATTTTACAGTAAGTGTAAACACTTCAAAGAGCAGTGCTTTTAAATCTCGTTAACACAATAGGGTCTTGCTTTCAAAACAAAATTATCGATATCTAATCGAGTTTCATGAACAAGTCTAGCATTTATAGAAACACGCGTGTATCTTTGAAAGACGAACTGATCTGAGATGAGACGATTACGCTGCTCTTAACAACTCGGTGGTATCCGTGTGGTCAGTCTCTATTGCCACCTTTCTTTATTGAAGAATAAAGTTCATGTCCCATCATTACAGTGGTCATCGACCAAAATTCTTAATTTTTCCCATCTGCTTATGTAGGTAATTTTCAGAACATTTCAATACTTATTTCCCACTGTGTGTACTGATAAGGTAACCAAGGCTGTAACGATTTGTTTGGAAGAGTGCATCTGTTAATATAACTATACAAATAATACGCTACATCAACATTTCATGTTAGTTGTTTGTTTGTTGTGTTTGTTTCCTTGTTGGGTACGTTTTGTTGTGTCGACTAATGTATTTGTATTTGTTTGCATCATTTTGTCATGGTGCCATCAATATGCATTTGGCTGCTGGGACAACAACATTTTTTAATATCAGTGTATTCTATTTTGTTATGGAGTCAGTGACTTTATTATGGAATATTGGGGTTAACGGCTCAACATATTCTTGCAATATGACATTAAAGCCTTAAGGAGGTGAGACATATTGAAATGCCCAAAGCAGCCCCCCAAAAGTCCATTTGTCATTTTCAAAAGCTAGAGATGATATTGAAATAAAATAAGCAAAATACTGTGAGGTTACCTAAAAAGTACCAATTTTTATTAATAAAACATAAAATTAATTGTTAATTTACCATTAATTAGCCAAAACAATGGACTTAACGCGGGCCAGCAGAACTCATAATCAAATAGGAGCATACCCTCACACTTAGGCATATAAAACTCCATGCAATAACGGAGGTAATCTTAAAGTTTTATGAGTGAAACATCAATAGTTTGTCCAAAAAAGAAAATGTTAGAAAGTAGGACGTAAACAAAAGTTTGAACCAAAATTGATTTGTCTTTTTTGGACAAACTATTGATGTTTGACTTATTAAACTTTAAAATTACCTACGTTGGTGCATAATGTTAGTAATAAAACTCAACATTAATCGTTAATTAACCATTAATTAGCAAAAACAATAGATTTCACGCGGGCATGCAGAACTCAAAATTTTATAAGAACATACCTTTCACGTTTATCCGTATTAAACTCCATGCACCAACGAAGGTAATCTTAGAGTTTTATAAGTAAACTGATGAAAGGGAAAGCCCTCAGGAAGCATAGCCTGCACGAGAAAACAGCAGCCTCGGTTTTATTGAAGCTGTTCATCAGTGGTAATGAATGATGCCACACCACTGACGCCCCCTAGCGC
>Ga0224511_10000851_pt1 | contig 16496 bp, 8 predicted proteins | sample SF_May12_sed_USG_2_FD_169988 | JGI IMG/M metagenome (GOLD analysis project Ga0224511, IMG submission 169988) | Sediment microbial communities from San Francisco Bay, California, United States - SF_May12_sed_USGS_8_1 | ecosystem: Environmental > Aquatic > Marine > Sediment | place: USA...
GTCATATGGGAGGGGGCAAGCAAAATACTGCTTTTTGTCAGTGAAAAGAGGGGGGTCGTCTTAAGAGACGGGTCGACCTATGGGTGGTAATTTACGGTAAGTTCTTTGTTGATTGCTATAGTTATTCTTCTATCAACTTTTCAAGACATAGTCTTGCCATGTCAAGTTACAAAGTTAATGACAACAGTGTTATTATGTTGCACATGTTTCAATTGACGTATTGACAACCCGTTTGGCGGATCATCTGAAATGACGGTAAAAAAGGGCAGGAAATTAAGTAACGTCATAACATCCTTTGGGCAAATCAGAAGACTAAATCTTCCCTCGCTGTGCACACAAGCAATGTTTGACGTAACATGCTTTTCACATTGTTGGATTATTGGGGTTCATTTCAAGTGTTTTGTCATTATGTTTATTCCAGGCTGTGCGCCTGTTGACCATGTTGAGCAACTGTCGCCATGTGAGGACCAGGGTCCTGCCCCGCCTGGTGACCAACCTGTCTCGCCATGGCTACCTCGATATGAACAAGGCTCTACAGGTTTGGATTAAGTTTTAAAACTTTTGGATAAGAATTATGAAGGATTCTAATATTTGTTTGCCTGTTCCAACAACTTTGGGTAAGTGTTGTTAAATTGTGTAACTTTGTTTGTTTTAAACTTAAGGTCTTTTTGTAAGCACTGACTACAGTGTAAGATTTACTTAGACTTTCCAAGGAGTCCAGCTGATTTTGAGGCTGACAAACAACCAAACATAACATAATCTTTTCCTTAAATTTCATGAGCAATAAAAACTGCATACAAATTATATTTATGGTGCTTTTTGCATACTATTGCTACTTTTAATTCTTGAAAGAGTTCTCTCACTTTTGTTTTTTATTCTCCAGAAATGCAGTGACTGTTACGGCAAGTTGGAAGCTAAGCTGTTTGAGGCGTATATTGAGGAGAAGACAGGCCCGATTGTGGGCTGTATCGAGCCTCACATGTACCGGGGAAACTTCGACTGGAGGACCTGCAAGCAGCCGTCAGGTAAGATACCGTGATATATGACATACTTGTTTATTTTTTTCTTATGCAATTCTTCTTTCAGCATTTTCTCAATGTGATTTTTCCTTCTGTTTTACTACATTTCCCCTAGTTTTAATCTTTGATTCCATCTAAAGTTTATTACAGAATGAAATAAGCATTCTTACATGTATATCGATGGTTTGTGGCCCAGAACGATTTTTGTTGACATGATGTATGATAACTGTTTATAACTATGAAGTTGATATCTGTTTATTATTTTCCTTTCTCCTATGTTTTTCTCTTTCTCTATCTTTGATTTTGTATATCTCAGGACATATAAAACTATGTAAAAAAGTAAATATATATGGCTAAGAATTATGTCCCCAAAAAAGTAAAGCAGTAGGTTTCAATGAATATTTCAGATGTGCGCAACTACCTGAAGGAGGTTATCATGGGATTGATTGAGGTGCATGCTGAGGTTCACAGTCTGAGCCCGACCTGTCTGCGCCCAGTCATGACGCGCGTCACTGAGGCGGTCGCCGAGGAGATTTGCAGACTTATACAGTGTGTGCCGGAGTTTGGCACCAATGGGACTATACAGGTTTAAGTTTGCTTATGGTCATGTGTAATGTCATTACATAAGTAATTACAAATCTACTGATACATGACTGGTATATGTTAATGTCATTGAAATTTTCGTTTTATTCAATGAAATTCGTTAAAGGATTTTCTTTGTTTAGCATTGACTTCTATGAGTTTCAGTTAAAGAATCACTAATTGTGTTTCAGGCCCAGTTGGAAATTCTTTGCCTCAAAGAAACCATTGAAGTGTTTAAAACCAACACCACAGAGTAAGCACATCTCTAGAGTCTAGTGCCTGAATCCAGCATAAATGTGATTAGTTTTGGAGCATTTCAAGCTTTCCCAGAAACGCTTTAAATAAAGAACATCTATTATGCATTTTAGGGCATATCCAAGAGTCATTTGGGATGTATTTCAAATAATTGCATGTCCATATGTGCACATTGAAAGATAAATGATTTTGGACAAACATTCTAGCTAATTAATCACCCAAACTTGCCCTGTGATGCTAAATTTTGAAGCCAAAAGTTTCTAACTTACAAATTTGGTTAAAGAAATTGTGTTTTACACACAACATCTATAAGCAAGTAACTTACTGTGCATCACCTGTTATCAAACATGTTTGTCCCCATCTCATTTGCTTCATGTTAAAGATGCTATACCTGTATCTTTTAGGTCAATATTGTTTACATCTTACATTTTAACCATATTTAGGCAGCGGAACCTACTCCCGTAAATATGAGAAACTGCCAAATATAGTTATTCGTGCATGTAAAAATAATTCAGAAAAAAATGTATTTGTTGAAAATGTCTGGCCCGCAAATTTGGCTTTGTTTATTTACTTTTCGACGCATTGCGTCGAAAAAGTTAAATGGCTTGACTACAATCGATACTCTCAGTTGACTCGGTGGTGCAGTGGTAACGCATCCTCTTTGGGTGCAAGAGGTCCAGGGTTCAATCCCCAGCTCCGGATAGGGTTTTTATGTTTGATTTTTTGTTGTGTTGTTGTTGTTTTTACTTTTTTGTCAAAAAAACACATTATTTGTCACAAAAGTTTGCAATTCCTTTTACAATTTTGATTTATTAAGTATACTTAAGATCTTGCAATATTTATGACCGATTATAAGGGTATAAAGGTACAGACCTAGCATCTTTAAACTGTTACAACCACTGTGCCTATGTACATGTTAGTGGTAATCTACATTTCAGGTCCTCATTTTCCGAGGCCCTGGACTATTTGCCAGACATTCCCAGTGAGAGTAAAAGGTAAGTTGCTCAGCTAAGATATTGAACACCATAACTGTAAGGAGCCATTTTGGGCTCTGATAGCTTATATGGTAAAAGCAGGTGTTGAACCCTGACCAAAATATCGGACTCAAGTATGGCAGATTTAGTGATTTCAAATATATGTGCATTTTGTACTGGTTATGCTAAAGTAGCATGAAAAGTAGAAGTTAGTAATTACTGAAAACAGTGATATGACATAACAAGTTTTTAAAACAGTGAACACAACACATTAAATGTATATTCTGTATCTTGTCAAGCATTCAGGTTGATGGTTAAAAGTTCCATTTATCTTATCAAAGATTTTGTCAAACACCCTTGGCAATATCCAAGTTGTCATAATCTTATAAAAAAACAACAAAGAAAACTGTCTATTGTCTTTAACCTTTGAAACAGTCTTCTTGTATACAGACAGCTGGTCAAGCAGATCATCAGGTTCCCGTATATAAACATATTGTCATTCATGAATGCTTAAAGGAGATATGTACTGGTTCTTCCCAGGAAAAATGCTCCCGTGTATCAGTGCTTTATACTGGGCACGTTAAAGAACCTGGCTTGTCATGTGTGGTGGGTGCTCCAGTATCTTGCACTATGGGCCACTAATAGAAACTAACTATCTGTATGCCCCGACGCCGAATGGGCAAAGCCCTGAGTGCGTCGCTAAACAAAAGCAATACCCCCCCTGCTTGCTAATAGAACTTCTGCATCACTTCAATGACACAGCTGAACTGTTTGATTGTTGACAGACAGCTGGATGAGCTGACTAACAGGTTCCGGTCACAGATGAAGATGCAGCTCATCTGTTTCAGTCCAGGACAATTCTAACTTCCAAACTGGGACTTGGTAAGGTATATACAATTTATAAACATTTTCTTGTTCATGCACGATTGGTTATTTTTTTGCGTCTTAGCAGAGATTTGCCCTATTTTAAGTATATTGATATACATGTACTAGTGTGTTGTGGATAAATTTTTAAAACAAAGAAGCTGTACTTAAAATTTCACACATAATTAAGTAATGGTATTTTTAAAAAAAAGTGTGCTTTTGTTTTCAGATATATATAGAAGATCAAAATTCCAGGGTTCTGTCTTCTTCAGTGATGATAAAACAGAAAATTTGGACACCTTGGAAGTTTTTGGTCTGAAAAGTGCAATATTGTTACATGTGTATTGTTGACTTTATTAGGTTTGTGAAAACAAAACAGTAAACTAATGTTTCATACATATTATTAATAATCTTATACCAGCAAACACAGCATAGATTCATACTCCTTCAACTTTGTATAAATATGATAATGTTCAATGTTTCTATGTATTATGATGTGCTATACAACCATGTGCCTGTAATCTACTTTACAATCTTCCCTGCATACGTCAGTGTTTACAGGTGTGATTTATTGTCAAAAATGTTTGGAACGAAGATTCAAAAGCAAAAACATAATAAAGCATACTTGTATCACATTAAAATATATAGACTTCATTTGTTTTGTTTTTGAAAGTACAAAAACCTACTGGTACCGCAGCGGTGGCTCAGTGGTTAGAGCGTTCGCCCCGTAAGCGGGAGGTTGTGAGTTCGATCCCCGACCGCGTCATACCAAAGACGTTATAAAAATGGTACCAGATGCTTCCTTGCTTAGCGCTCAGCAAATAAGGATAGGTCTGGCTTCTCTCTCCTCTCAAACCTTGTTCAAAAAATGAGATGGATACCATCTGGAATGAGCGGTCGAGAGTGATATACAATATACATTTGTAAGTTGGGATAACTTGTTTCGCAATCCACCTTAAATAAGTAAGTTTAAAAAAAAAAGAAGCCTACTGGTTAAAGAAGTTTGAGAGGGGCTACGAAGCAGACACTTAACGACCAGTCAGTGGTCGATCGTTCAGTCGTTGATTTGTCTGTATAAAATGATGTAGGTGATATCGGTCCAGTAAGGATGATGTTTACAAACTTGAAGAAGCAATTAAGTCTATAAAATTGGTTGCAGGAAACAGACATATTATTTTATGCTTCAAAACCTGTTTATGAATTTCTAAGACCAAATGGAGCGTAACTTGATAAAATCAAAGTCAGAGTTACCAAACATGGTATAAGTCCGCTGATATTGATGCTAAGTAAGTGTATGAAGTTAAAATGTAATTGAGCATTTGTTGAGATATCTCATTTCATAAGTAAAATTCAAGCATGTAAATTTTGATTCTGGTGATTAATTTCAACTTAGCCGACTGTTATTTCAAAATGCTTAGTTTGAAGACTGTCCGCAAGTTTATGATGTTCATGTTGTACTGTTAATACCATTTGAGTAATAGTCACATTTTATCAATTTTCACCAAAAAGTTAACAGTATACCTTAACCTATTCTTCAAATAGCCTACCTAATAAAGGTATGAATTCACAAGCAGATCGAGGGATGCACTTCAGTAAAGAGTAAAATCATGTCCTTATTCATGTACTTGGACAAACTTTTGAATATATAATGACTAAATGTGTACACAATATAAAATGTAATCCAACAAAAATCGTTTCTGGAAAAACACTTCTTTTTCATTTTTATTACTGACATTTAAATAATTGTCAATTAACATAGTAACATGTGAATACATAACATTTTCAAAATGAGATATGGTATTATGGTTCATAACACAGCAACAGTGTGAAGAAATAAGGTATACAAAAATGTACATACATTGAATAGAGAACATAATTATCATTGAGTATACATACTAAACACCTTTATTTCATAATAAAACAAGGTATGAGAAAATCCAGAAGAGATCATGACCCAAAACAACCTTTAATATAGTTTTAACAAACGGGTACATGCAATAGACAGTTCCGCAACAGTCAATCATGATCATTTATAACAGTACACCGTCAATTTTTATCCAAATGATTAGAGATATATAGTCAGGTGACATTCTGGCCTGTTAGATACAAAAGAAAGCCTACTTCCTGTTTGTGATAAACCTTACCACACAAGCAAAGGAATACTACAGAAATGGCAGGAGCTTGAAAAATTGCAGAACTGCATTGTATATATTTGTACATGTACAAAGTTTCATGCTAGTACTGGTATTTGGAAAATCAACTAATAACTTTTATTATGCATGAATTATGTAAAACCCGTCTTAAAAGGATGATGTACAACTTTCTTAGAACAAGGTAAATAAAAATTGTTATTGTTTATACACAGAATGCAAAAAGGTTGGTAAAATCCATAACAATTCATAACACGCCATATAAACCAGAGGTTGGTTCAGTAATATCTGTGAGAAGAAAGCCGTCTGTCTGAGGATATGACCAGAATTCATGTCTTGATCTTCGAGTAATCTGTTTCTGAAACATTGAACAATATTGCTCAATTTAAAGTGTACAGAGCTTGTTTTGAAGAATAGACTAGAAATGTGGCCACAGGACATGCATGCCCCAACAAATTTATGCTGGACACATAACTGACGCAGGCGTCATAGTTCCAAGGTGCACAAACTTACATAATTTCAAGTGTTTAATTCTTCATGCTAATGGCTCTATCCCTAAAACTTTTTGAGTTACCTTCAACACAAACTTTGGCATTAGGCTACAGACATCCGGACGTTTGCAAATCTTTATGCCCAACCAAAGTGGTAACACCTACATTTGCATATACCTGCATTCAACAACTTCATTCTTCATGGGTGTTATAAAATCTACTTGCATGTGTTTTGATTGGTGAAGTGAGGGGGTGTGGCTAGTGTCAGTGGGAGGCGCACACCCATTTGACGGGCAGGGACTGAACATCTGTGGGGCAGTCAACAGCTATGTGGCAACACTGACAACAGAATGCTCGCCACCCTGAAACAATGGACACCATGATACATGATACTCTGCAGAACTTATTAGATATCAATATGTATTTAATTAAAAAAATCTGTACATAACATTAATGTGAAATCAATGACATGATTTTACAATCCTAAATTTTTACTTTTAAACAAACCCCTCTTATAAAGGCTCTTTTAAATATATCAACTCGACAAAGAAGTGAAACCAAGAATTTATTGCTAAACCTTTATTCCGTTTGAGTTTTGACTTCAGTCTGTTGAAATCAGGTGAGTTATTTCGCAGAAATAAGTAGTCTGTAGATGGATCCCAGGAGAAGTTATCGAAGGATACGACTAGGAAATCACAGGCAGTGCAGCGCATATGGTCACATGACCTGAAACATAGAAGTGTTTGATAATACATGGTACAGCACAGTTTAACACTTACTCAAAAGGTTCCAGTTTTGATTCCTGGTATGAAAATCCCTATTTTATTGTAAGTGTAAACTTAAACAAGAGGGCCCATAGGGCCCTGGGTCGCTCACCTGAGGAAAAGGTCAAAGGTCACAGTGGAGCCATTTACAGAGGACCACTAATGTTGTACACCAAATATCAAGGCTCTAGTAGATTGAACAGGAAAATGTATTATTCAATGTAAAATTGTGACCCCCATCTATTTTTATCCCAGGTGCATAATTTGAACAATTGTAGTAGGCTCAGGACCTATAGATGATAATGTTATATACCCAAAATGAAATTTCTGGGCCTTATAGTTTCAGATAAGATTTTAGAAAATTGCATTTTAAAAACCTATTTTGTGACCCTGTGACCTTCTGGGCCTTATAGTTTCAGACAAGATTTTAGAAAATTGCATTTTAAAAACTTATTTTGTGATCCTGTGACCTTCTTAGGCACCGAATCAGAACCATTTGAACAATTTTGGTAGGGGACCACCCTGGGACCATTCCTGTTGAGTTTGGTCAAATTCCCATTAGCATTTCCAGGGGCCTAATTTGAACAATTTTGGTAGAGGACCTCTAGATGATGCTATATACCAAATATGAAAACTCTGGGCCTTGTAGTTTCAGACAAGATTTTTGAAAACCTATTTTTTTACCCTGTGACCTTCTTATGCAACCAACTGGAACGGTTTAAAGAACTTTAGTAGAGGACCACCCAGGGATCATTCCTGTGAAGTTTGGTCAAAATCCCAGAGGTTTCAGAGGAGAAGTTGTTTAAAGAAATTGTTGACACACGCATGGACGGAGGCACGGACAAACGATGGACGACTGACAATGGGCCATCACAAAAGCTCACCTTGACCACTTTGTGCCCAGGTGAGCTAATAATGAAAAATAAATATTTATTTTGACCAAATCATCATAAAGCAGAGGTAGATCACCATGGAAACTTTGCACCTCTCATCCAGGATGTGACAAGCGTGGTCTCTAGTCAGGCAGAGAAAATAAATAAATTACAAGCCAGCATTTGGACTGTTTTACATCACTTTTACTACATATCTATATATGATTTTTTTATCAATAAAATATATACTTGTTTACTACTAGTATTATTTTGATATTTTGTTAAATAGGCAAAACATTATGTATTATTGTGCATTTTCTTGTGTGCTCTAGAATAAACCATTAAAATAACTTTCAAACAGTGTAAAAACACTGTACTGATGAACTTCAAATAAAAGTATGCTTTCATTTAACATTACCGTAAAGTACTGTATCCATAATTAATGCTAAAAATATACCTTTTGCAGACTGGCAATCAATTATGCATGAGAATTTTACCTTTTATGTTAATCAATACTAGGTTTAGCAAACCTTACATGTATTCTATTAACAATGAAAACATCAATGACAATGAATTTTTTGCAGTTGTTGTTTTCAGACAAATAAAAAATTTAATTTTTAATTTAAATGAATGAAATGCTTAATCCAGCTTCTGTCTCTTTGTTGTATAATGGAAGTCTTTTCTTATTTATATTCAGGTACAAATTAAATCCTAAAGATCTGTAAATATTAATACATACTTAAATACTGAATAAAACTGGCAATGACTAACAATAAGATTTGAAGCACTAATGAAATTTTATTATGTCACTTCTGAAATTTTAGCAAGCAGTTACATTGTAGGCCTGTTTTTGGAAAGATATATTCCTTTTTTTGCATGATATTCAAATGGAATAAAGAGTGGCCATAAGAAAACAATAAATACCTTTTTGTATCAATTTAAATCATAGGATCAAAACAACATCTAACATTTTGGTCACTATCAGTTTAAACACAGTATTTTGCAATGTTGTACTTTATTTATAGAAATAACCAAAGATTTTTGGTATTTATGGATCATTAAGGATAGGTACAGCTTAAAAATGTTGGCGATATATACTATGAAGGGTTGCATTCATTTTTATGCGTTCAACAAAATCATTTTATTTAGTCACCTCTTGTTCACCGTACTCCCCAGACCTTGGGCAGTGTCTGACCCGCCTACACACAGTGGAAAGCATCTGAAAACATGTATTTCATTATTTTGGCTTATCGAAATAATTTTAATATAATTATGTAAAAATAAATTTGTATCTTTATATTCATCCACTCAAGATAAATATCTGGTGCTAACTTATGTAATTAAGTCTCTAGAACCCTCATTTTTTTGTAAAAATTTAGGTTTGTTTTGTATAACATTGCACATTCAATTACAAGTTCAATTGTAGTGTGGTTTTACATAATACATGAAGCATCAACAGGCTTATATATAATGTGCATTTGGTAGGCAAATCTAGGAAAAATATTATGCATTCATATCTGTAACATATGGAGCATAAAACTACTTTGCCCCATATTTTACAGATATGTATGCATAATAAATACAACATAATCGTTATTTTAATTTACAGACCGATAATAAAAAAATTATCAAGCCAACAGAATGGTGTCTAATAAAGAACCTTGACATACTTGGGGTTTTGTCTCACTGATGATGTTCTACTGGTGGAATACTCGGGGGCTCTCCCTACATCATCCTGGAAGTAAAATATTGCAGGTGAGGATAATATCTACATGTCAGTACATGTATACATACATTGTACAATAGCATTTGTTGAATACACACATCCTCTTGAGAGTGGTCTTACACAAATTAGAAACATTCACTCTTCACGAGTAACAAATAATTTGCCATTTAGAAACATATAAAACTTATATAGTTGTATACAAAATTAATATTTTATTTGAATTTCAACTTTATTTTCAGGAAGTTTAAGATGCATGTACATATACGGTACATGTATTTGGCATAAATTTCACAATTTACTTATTGACAGGTTAAAGTCAATATCTACATTTAAAGCCTTGAATATTAAGGGAGTGTGATCAATTAAGTTTTGTTTATTTAAAGTTTTTTAGTAAGCCCAGATAATGATATTCAGCTTTTCTCAAACAAATGAGACATTAACAAATACATTATATTCTATATTTTAAGCTAAAAGTGGCAAGTTTATAAAGGTACATGGTAATGCATAATTGAGATTACTCAAGTGATGTAAATGTACCTCAGTATGATCTGTATCCCCGCATATCTCATTGATCACATCGTCCATGTCATGGTCAGCTTGTGTCTTCTTCTTGCTGTAACTAATTGATTATAAAATACAATGATGAGGGAGAAACAATTAGAGGCGAAATTAAACATAATTATAGGGTGGTAGAACCTATGCCCGGCATATCACAGTGCTCTGCGTATTTTATAAACTTGCAGTTTATTGCAGATGCATAGATATATCTGTGGTAATTAAAGCCTTCATGTACAAGAAAAGATTCTGAGCAACCGATATGTTCATTTTGATAGCCAGGCAAATATAACATGTGACTTTGACAGCACACGGAAGTAAACAATGTAAATGTAAATGATCATTTCCAATTGAAACAAACTCGCCGTTTTTCATTTTAAAGTGTAAAATTATTGTTCAAATATTATAAAATGATACAAAATAATCAGTGCATCTTTTCATATATAGATAACCACTTCATTATATGAAGTACAATACAATAACTTTGATTTTCTTCAGATGTCTGACCAAACAGACGACATGTAACTGTTTTTAAAAAACAGAATCATGTCATGTCTAACGACAACCCCTGACATTTTTTCTCATGTTAATAAAAGTAATCATCAGTTTGTCTTTATTTCTTTCATAATCAATGAGATTTGTTTGTAACTTGAGTGATATGCGAAGTTTAAGCTATTTTGGGCAAACATTTCATAAGGTGATGCCAAGCTAGCATTTTTCACCAAGGGGAGTAATCATAAATTACTAACCGGTATGTTTTATTTTTTCTATTTCCACGACAAACAGATAACTTTAAAGTCAGTCATGTGTAAATATGTCAGATTCTAGTAATGTGGTTTTAAAATATCTGCTTAGTCCCTTAAATATTTTTTTGCGCCAAGCACTGTGCGCGTCTATAGCTTGCAGACATACAGTTTATGGTAATTGCCAGTGCAGTTCAACATTCAAACAACAACAAACAATAAAGCTTATGTTTATTTAATGTTTATAACAGAAAAATTCAGACAGATATAGTGACTGACATTTTTTGTATTTAATGGTAAAAACGCCGAGCATAGGACCCACCACTGTATAATTAAATCGCAAGTATGTAGGGTAGCAAAACAGAAATATTGGTACCACAAGGGTCGCAAATATTTTCGCAGTGAGAATGATGCCAAACTCTGGTCAAAAGGCACAGGAATGCGCATTGCTGAAAGGGCCAATGAAATTGAAAAGTAGAGAATTGCTACATGGATTGAGTGTCCATGTAGTAACAGGACCAGTATTGCAACATAAATTGCTATAACAAGTCTACACTGACAATTCTCTGAATGAGAAACATATCAATAATCTAGTTTAATGTATGATATATTGATATGCCTGTTATGCTTTTTTATGTAAAATGTTCATTTCAACATGTGTGCGATAGGAGTAAAGTGACATTGGGGTGGAAAGTGTTAGTTCCCGGCATCAGATTGAACCCACGACCCTCGGTACACTGGTCCACTGCTCTACCAACTGAGCTATAGCTGGGCAACTGGTCATGAGCCTTGTCTCAGCGGTATTTCACTACACTCCCTCCCCCTTTGTCATTCAGGCCGCCAGGCACTCCTCCGAATTACTTATGACACCAGTAAAGTGACATTGGGGAAGAAAGTGTTAGTTTCCGGCGTGGGACTCAAACCCACGGTCCGCTGCTCCCGCTGCTACCAACTGAGCTACCCATGCAACTGGTCATGGGCCTTGTCCCAGCCTTATTCCACTACAGAAGCTTTAATACCAATTTTGTTGTTATTCTGAGACTAGGTATTTTCAAACCTCCAAACCATTTATATTCAATATGCGAACACAAATAGTTATCAATTAATTATTAATCGACGAGGTAACTCATTTAATTAAAAGAAATTCGGTACAAATTAGTACGGATTTTTTTTAAAGAAGTCCAACAACAAAATAAGTCTCACCAAGACAGATGTTAAATTACCTCGGTTTGGGTTTAGCTGTACTCTTTTTCACATATTTACTCTCAACTTCATCTAGCAAATCATCAATGTCATCTGCCATAATGCAGAAATTGGAAATAATGTAGTAATAAAATAAAACTGTTGTTAGTGTAAATAGTATGGTTCCCTAGACTTGTCCAGTCAATGCTGGGTACCAAAAGAAAAACTTAGTAAAACCCGGACTCCATTCCGTGAATGGGAGTTTACATAGTGATCTCCCTTGAGATGTCTACGGTTTGAAACATGGACATAAGAAATCATCATACGTCAACGGGTTGGAATGAAATGTTGCGGTGAACGTTCAGATAAATATTTCGTAGATCAATAAGTTAATTATCAAAGAATGACAAAAGTAGAACAATAGGTCAGATTTGCATAACAAGAAAACAAGATTTAAACATTTTATTTTCATAATCAAAATTCACAAGATGGTAAAACAATACTAAAAAATATCAATCGTTATTACAAAAAAGACAGAACAGAATTAGCACACTAAGTATTCAATGAGCACATTCTGGTTACAGGAGAAGACGCACACGAACGTTTATACAGACACCAACAGTTTAAATGTACATAAGAATGTTCACGCAGAGTTGACCTTGGCTGTGCGCATCTTCTGTCGGGCTCGGTTGACAGCGCGGACTACGTTGATCAGCTTGGGCGGGTGTTCTTCGTCTCTGTACTCCAGCAGCGCTTTCCGAGCGACGGCGGACGCCGGGAGATGGGGCTCGGAGCACGCCAGCTTCTTGGCCAGGACGGTGACCTTGACCTTTGCGATGTTCCCCGGGTCGGAGGGATGACAGTGGAAGGGAAGGCCGTCGTAGAAGTGGCGACCGTCCTGCAGGATCCACGCTCTACAGTAGTTGTTTTTGGTGCGGACCACACACCGCCACCGCGTGTAACGTCCCACAGTTTTCCTCATCTGAAACATGTAATGTGGAAATGCATGTTATAACTGTCATAATAACTGTTATAACTATAATACTTAAAGTAGTATGTATTAGCTTGTATCAGTAAAATGCATTTATTGCACTTTTGCATAATTTTATTGTACGTTTTGTCTGTTGCATGCCCTTTGTGATCTTAACTCAAGTTATTCCTACCTTCTTGGTGTAACTGTAACCATCACCACCGAGCAGGATGGGCCGCCCCTTGGCCGTGCCATCCTCCACGATCTCGTAGTAGTCCTTGAACGGCCAGATGTCCCGGAACGAGATCTCGCCATTGGGAAGTGGCGCCAGGTCACGTGGGTCCTCGAAGTCATCGTCGTCGGAATCGTCCGACAGGCAGCTGAAACAGGCGAACAATTAATTTACATCTTATAGTTTCTACCGTCATCGCCTTCCTCTTACAGTCAGCAAATGAGGATGAACGCTTACAATAAACCATTGTTTTTACTTTTGAAATTTACGTATTGTTGATGACTTACTCTGCCGTGAACTTGGCTTGCGTGATAGGGGTCTTAAAAGGAAGCGACACGTTGAACGACAAGTCTGGGATGCTGTCGGAGGGCTGTGCACCGTTGATTGGAATGGAGACGTTGAACGGCGGAATGGTGATCTCTTCCTCTGCTTCCGGCTGAGGAGTTTCGGTGACATACGTCGCGTTCATCGACGTCGATCGAGTCTCGTCTTCTACCATCTCGGTCAGGAGCGGTGACGTCGACGTATTGATTGGTGCTGGGACGCCAGCGGACAACTTGGTGATGACGCATCTGTTATCGTCCAACATGATGCAGGCGTCGCACCTGGTAAAAAAGTACACACATTTATATTTAATTTAAGCTATGACAATGTTACCATGCTGATAATCCGTTTAACTCTAAATGGTCGGTAAAACTTTAAAATCGTTTTCGTATCAAGTAACACACAGTTAGTGAAGAAATAACTTATTTAGCAATTATAGGGTTTATAGCATTAGACTAGTTCAACATGTTTAACGAGTAAAAGCGAGATAATAATCGCAACATGATAAAAAAAGATTACCAAGGTGATATTTTATCTTAATGACACTCATGACTGAGAAGTGATGAGAATGTGCTTAAATATTTTATTATTACAATTTCAAATATTAAAGATTTATGGAAGAAGCGAATCAAACAATCATAAAACAATTATCACAATCAATGCTTATAACAGTAAGTTGTCACGACTAGAATGATTTGTTCTTTTATACCCTGTCAAATTTGCAATGGACTTTTTGTCCATTCTTCGCGGACACCGGAAAGGATTATATCATTTGACCGCATAGATCTTACCGCATGCAGTTCATCGCGATAAAGAGAAAAACGCGATAGCTGTACTGTACAACATACAATGTAAAATAATCTCACCTCCATGTCAACTCTCGAAGACCCTTGACGGCCTCCCGGTAGACGTCGACGTTGATTCCCGTCCCGCAGACGCGGTGTTGCCAGCGTTCACACGACTCGCACTCAATGGCGTGCTGGCGTCTTCTCACAGTCTTACGGCAGATGATACACACGTTGCGAGGCATGATTGTTGTTTATGATAGTGAGACATTTTCGCCGGTATATATACATTTCCCATGTTCCACTTTGGCACAACTGTGAAGTTCGTGCCCCTTGAGTAACGTAGGTGTTGCTTTAATCATTACCGCGCCTGTCTTTAATTGCGCTAATTGAAATTGATTGGACAATGTGTAAAAATAATTATATAGCGGCGGTCGAGTGATGTCTAAAATGTGTGATCATGCAATTCAATGACTTTAAATAAATATTTTTGTACATATTGTTGTAAATAAAATTAAAAAATCTTGACGATGTTTTCAGCTCGATTTTTTAAATTAAATTAATGAATAAAATGAATAGTTTAAAAATTCAGAACGCTCAATGGCCATTATTTCTTTTCAATATATACAGTGTACGCAACATATAACGCCAATATAAGTGTAGATATAAATGCTTCACATCACATTTAGATGTGTATAACATAAATCATTAGACATAAAAAGGGCAAATTAAAGCTTTTGTAAGAGATATTTTATAACGTACCACGATTCTTTGTTTTTTAAAAACGGATTAAGAAAGACAGATATCATACTCGTGAATCCTAGATTTATAGCCTATTAAAACGAATTTACTTCATTTTCGCTCTTCTTACAAAATGCTGTAACAACGCCGAAACATGCAACTGTGTACAAACGAACGTTTTGTTTTTGTTACCGCAGTTATCCGTATTTTAGCCACATACCCCACATTTTGCAAATTTTACAAGCGCAAAAATATTACAAAAATGACAGATGACGTCACAAAGCATACACAGAAGGTAAACATTATTTTTATTTCCATGCATTAGCTTGCAATCGACCAACACGACAGGTCTATCTGAAATTGCCAGTTATGATTTCACTCATTTGCAAAACTACCAAATATTCATGATTCTTCAAAGGGTTTTCATTGAAAATCTGCAATGTTCAAACAGGCCCCATGTCAAGTTATGCAAATAAACAGATAATGTGGGACGCATTGTTATCATGTTCTGTCTTGTTTACTGTTTGACATTTTAGAAACAAAATATTGACTGGTTTCTTCATGTTCCATTTGTATAAGGGTCACAAAACAGGAAATAATTAGAGCCATGCTAGCCATGAATGTGTATCTTAATCTTTGTTACGTATGAAAACAAGGAAGTAATGTCAGACTCATTCCACTTCCAACCCATGTCAGAGACCAAAATTTAGTGCAGGAAATGAGGTCCTGATTTATTTGACAGGCTGTTCAGAATTTCAACAGGCAAATGAAGTTGCCAGATATCAGGGCCATTTTTATTTAAATTATTATCAGACCTCTTTATTGTTTGCTACATGTATACATGTCCAAAGACTAGTGGTCTTTCGCATGGACTGCTCATTCTGTCACTCACATGGTTTTTGACAAGTAATTCAATAGCTACATGTAACTTACAATATTTCTGTGACACATGTACATGGACATTTTTGTACATGCACAGTGTAGCCAAACTTAGTATAACCTTTGCTACATTAGCACACAATGACATGCACATCCCATTGTCATAGAAATGAATTCAAGATGATGAGCAATTCACCACAGAACTTACATGTTCATGTATGTGGCCTGCCCGTGGGTCAACTCATGACCCCTGTATTGGCATACAGGGGTTTTTCTACACTGTCTGCGCCTCCGGTAAACGGAGGCGTTCCCAAAGCAAACGGCCCCGTTCCCAATGAAATGTAGCTAACATTTTTCCCAATTGGTTGAAGAAATTCTGAACAGTCTG
>Ga0224511_10000852_pt1 | contig 16491 bp, 13 predicted proteins | sample SF_May12_sed_USG_2_FD_169988 | JGI IMG/M metagenome (GOLD analysis project Ga0224511, IMG submission 169988) | Sediment microbial communities from San Francisco Bay, California, United States - SF_May12_sed_USGS_8_1 | ecosystem: Environmental > Aquatic > Marine > Sediment | place: USA...
GTACATGTATGTTGTTTACATTTGAAAATGGAGTTCTGCTCATGCGCTAGGGGGCGTCAGTGGTGTGGCACCATTCATTACCACTGATGAACAGCTTCAATAAAACCGAGGCTGCTGTTTTCTCGTGTAGGCTATGCTTCCTGGGGGCTTTCCCTTTCATCAGTTTAAGTTTCAAATATCAAAAAGCAAACTGACCATATAACCGACCTAGTAATTGACAGGATAACCCCAGTTTACCCCCTTAACCTACGTTTGATGCGTACATTAATTTTTTGGGCGGAAAGTCCTTTTGTAGACATGTTTATTAAAGATGTAATGTCTATATCTTGATAACCTTACAATGGATCAAAATGTTGCAGTACGTTAGGTATAATGAATGCACTATCATTAAACAAGGAATGCTAACACTCTTTTATGAAAGTAGGTGTTTTGTACAAAGAAGGTAAACAAGCAATATGAACAAAAACAAAAAAGCAATCATAAAAAATAGTGTAAGACCCGGGAATCCAACCAGAAACCTCTGGCAGTTCAGTACGATGTGTTACCCCTCGGTCACATAGACGACTGAAAGTATTGTTTATAGTCAATGTATTTAACATGTTATGCATTGAAACTAAAACACACAAACACCATATGTGTGAGCCATATTTTTCTGTAATATTTGTACATTTAAATAGATAATTATTTCTGACAAATTCTCGTACTTACTAAAGTAGGATTCACTGCTCATATTAGGTTGAAAAGTAAAATGTCAGCAAATGTGGTCATAAGATCCAGACAAAACATGTTAAGTGTATTATTGTAGAAAATCCTACCTGAAGCGAATCACCAGCTGCCATGTTAAGATATGGGAACTGAAGCATGAGTGTGTAGTTGACAGGAGCTGCTATCAGTATATCACACCGCATAGAGTTCTGGTAGTTGTTGGGATAGAGTGGAGAATGAACCGAACCAGCTAACGTGTCGACGAAGGTGTCATTGCAGTCTTAAATAAAACGGCAAACTGTCATAAGTTTTAACCGGTTATAAAGTCCTATAATATTTAAATTTACAATGCATCAGGGGAAGGAGACAGGCAGTGTATTCTACAGGTGTACTGAGTAAAAATAAGATGTATTAAGTATGCTATTTGTCTATTTTCCTAATTAGAAAAAAATAAACATGAGTCTACATTATCAAAAATGTTTTTTTTTATCAAACTCAAGGTAAACTGCGTTCGCATCTTTTTAGTTAACATTTTGTAAAAGACTGCGTGTCCACATTTCATTAGTAAAGAAAAGAAAATCACAAATCAAATAGAGTTTTAGTATGCACTAATTTGTTCCTTTACCTAAGCAATTGCACACTATAATATTTGGTAGTTTATGTGGACTGTACTTGTTTAAGTATAGCTATATTGATAAAGTCATAGAAAGGAATTATACATGTATGCATGTGCAATCTTTCTTACCAAAGCAGTTTGGAATATCCCCGACCCACACACTGTCGTTCCAACACGTCACAGTGGCCGTCCCGTTAAGGTACCATCCGGGATTACATGTGTACGTCGTCACTGAGCCGTAAATGTTGTCCTGTGTTTGCGTGTACGTGCCGTTGCCAATATCGGGTGGGAAGTCGCACCCTGTGCAGACAAATATCTATTTATGAACGATTTGTTATAACACGTGATCACATTATCTACAGGAAGTTATCAAATTGAATAACTAAGGTATTTGACAAAATATATCAACCTCACCGGGTATGACTTTTTTATTTTTATAAGTGTTATCTAAGTGCAACGACATCGTACATCGTTTTGCAAAACATATAAATGAAGGCATTGGTAGAGTTGTCGTTTTAAAATTTCTATAAAAGCGAGTACCTCAATCAGATTTGTTATATATAATAGATATATACTCGTTGCGCCCATTTGGTTATGTTGTTTGTGTGTGTGTAAGAAATTGCAAGATTATCTTACAGCGCTTTGCATCGTATGTAATGTTGTAGCCTTTGAAGGTAGTGTTGCTATCGGAAAAGAAGAACATGTATATGTTTTCACCAGTTGATAAAATGTAGGGCGGAAATGTCATATATCCTTTGACCTCAGCCAGCAAGGGGTCCGTGGAGGCAGTGCCGTCGTATATCTGAAATAATTAAATTTGTTTGGTTGCTAAAATGGTGCTTTTAAAAAACCCTCATTGATGTTGATGATAACAATAATTAAAACTGTTCGTAAATTAGGAAAAAGTTGTTACAATGATAATGACTTTTCGTTAACTCTTATTATTACCAAATCTGCCCGTCATTGTTGTAGGAGCACTGCTTGTGCAGGATTAATCATAAGTTTTTTTTCTTATTGTAATGGAAATAGAACAGTATTTCATTTAATTGTTAGTATGGTGTTCATGTCCAATGAGATTTTAACTGATAAATGTTGATATCACTATCTCCAATACGGCAACATACGTACTTGCTTCCTGAGTAACATACACTGTTATCTTCTTTTTTAAACGATAATGGATATTATAAAAAGCAATTGCTTGCTTATCTTTCTTTATCTTGTAGTATACTCCACATAAACACTTAAACACGAATCACATGCTGAAAAGTATCAGGCTATTATAGGGACAAACTATTAATACAAATATTAAGGCCTAAAACAATCACTCTTTTTAGATACAAAAGATTATCAAGATGTCTTATTATACAGTTTAATGAATTAAGGTCGTTTATGTTTTTTGTAAAAGGCAAAACGAATTAAAAATATTTTGGATTTTTTAAACTTTTTTGGGTGGGAAGCAGCGACGTTTTTTGCGTGTTGGTCGGTTCTTCCACAACTTGGCGTCAAGTAGTTTTTGCATTTGATTCATAAGTCGGGAAACCTTTCTATATCAAAATACTGGCACACGTGCTTCAGCACGTTCAGTCGACATATTATCTTGCAACATTTAGCTGCTTAGGCGTAAAAAACAGTACAAAATGTTGTATGTTATGCTTTTCGATAGTTTATGGAGGCATATCAGTGAAATGAAAACGGTAATTAACTGTTTGAAACAGTGATTGATAAAACCCGTATCAGTCATTGTTTGTTTGTTTGTTCTAACGCTTACAATAACACAGCTCCTAACGACACGTGACATGCGAATTGTTTCAAAGCTTACACGTAAACTTTAACGCAAGTAATATAGCGATACATGTAGTTTTACACAACCCGGTATTGTGTATCTGAAAAAATGTATGTTTCATATTAACAAAATACGCTGCAAATATGTTTCTCTTTGCATTCCGTTCTATGTTAATGACATAGCAGTGATGCAAGCAAATATAATATGGTAATATTGTTACATACATGTATGGTAGCTTCTATGATTTGTTGTGTTACATAATTATGATTGATTGGAACTCATTCAATGTGTTAATTAACTATTTAAATATATTTTCTCATGTAGAAACTCATTTGTAATACTACTTTTTGTAATTGATTGATATATAGATCTAAACATATCTAGAACATGCATGCCTGTAAAACGTCGCAGCATGGTTGCGTGTGGAAGTCATTGGCGACAAGCATAATCGTATGATTGGTCGGGACGATTATAGAGATTTCACATTGTCCGAGATCCATGTAGTTGTTCGGATAGAACGCTGATAGAACGACGCCTGACATTCCACTGTGAGTGATATTGCAATCTGAAATGCATTATTAAATGACAGTATAATACATTGAAGGTTAAGGTCGCCGATTGAAGGTCAAGATGGTCGTGAGGAACGCGAACTTTTTGACAGCTGAAAATTGACTTACACATTCTAAACAAAGTGCTACTGTCGTATCTCCATCCACTCTTTACAAGATTCGGAACATATTCCACTTAAAAATTTGACACCACAAAGGAAAATGACACAGTTATCTTACTTTTCCCTGAGATTGATCAACTTCCGGTCTATTTGAACACATTTTCGAACAGCACATCAATTCGTTTATCAATATTTTTATTTAGTCTGTTTACCCAGAATGTATTATGATGTAAGATGGACTGGGGTCTTATTACTCATCTATGCCCTATCTACAACATGTTGCTACTGCTCAAGCCTATATTTCCCAATAATGCAGTTTCAATTGTCCGGAGACCCTGGGCCCGCTGGCCCCCGCCAAGTCAAGTTTCCCTGTGGCGAGTTTACAAAGGAGTGTAGATCAAATTAAAACTTTATAGCTTGTGACTCATGTGACACATGGTTCCATGTCAAGTGTATGAACATGCCATTGTCTGTCTTCCGTACTGCTATGAACTACAGCTGGATCTGCAGCAACTGTGGCCTGCCAGATTTATCGACTACACTGTTTCAAACAACTAGCACTAGTTTTGCCACATCTATGGCAACTGAAAACTCATACAGCATCCTGTCTGATATACCACAGCAGACTGATAGCTCCTCTCCCAAGCACACTGAGAGTTTCTCATCCCTAGACAGTTATATTGGGTCTCCAAAACACACTTCATCACCTAACAAGAAACAACGGTAACAGATAAAGTCATCCTTTCGCATACTTTCCATAAACTTCCAAAGCAGATAAGCACCCTTCTCATAGACCTCACCTATGACCTCGGTCTAGAACAAGTTGTCAGTGGTGTGGCATCATTCATTACTACAGATGAACAGCTTCAAAAAAACCGAGACTGCTGTTTTCTCGTGCAGACTATGCTTCCTGAGGGCTTTCCCTTTCATCAGTTGAATTTCCCTACCAGAGGACAGAACACCCTTGACATATTTCTAACAAACAGACCTTCTCTGATATCGAAATGTAAGCTAATACCTGGCATAAGTGACCATGACATCGTCTTTACAGAAAAACTAACTAGAGTCCCCCATCAGAAACCTCCAAGTCGCAGAATCCTACTCTGGAAACTGGCAGGCACTGAAGGCCTCTATAGGTCTGTTCATGACTTTTCAGATAATTTGGTCAAGAAATACTCCTATAGCACAGATATTGAAACTCTTTGGACGTGATTTCGATTTTCTGTGTTAAAGCCATCAGTGACTTTATCCCATCCAAATTATCCATTTCTCGGTACAGTCAGCCATGGGTCAGTCACAAAGTCAAACGCCTATCTCGTCGCCAAAGAAGAGCCCACAAGAAGGTTTCAAGAACTGGTGATTCTGCAGACATCATCTGCTACAGACAGATTCAAAAGGATACCAAATTCGAATACAGGAAGGCTTATAACACCTATGTCCAAGACCTAATCACAGATTGCAACAAGTCAAAGAAATTGTACTCCTTCATAAAGAGCAAGCGATGTGACAGCAGTGGTGTTTCTCAACTTATGGGATCTGGACTTGCTCACAGTGATCTTAAAGTGAAAGCGGCCCTGCTGGATAACCAATTTAGCAGTTTCCTCACCAAAAAGGACCCAGGTGAACTCCCACCCTATAAAACCAACCAAGCCCGAAGTTGTCCACCTTCAGCATACTTGAGACAGGTGTCAGACACCTCCTCGAGGGACTTACACCTCACAAGGCTGCAGGGCCTGACTGTATCCCAGCCCGTTTTCTCAACGAAACCGCAGCCCAGATAGCACATTCACTGACGGTTATTTTTCAAGCCGCGCTGGACAAGAGGAAAGCACTAATGACTGGAAAATTGCTCACGTGGCACCAATCTTCAAAAAGGTGACCGTAGTAGCCCATCAAACTACCGACCAATATCACTAACATCAATATGCTGCAAAACAATGGAACACATCATTCACTCACAAGTAATGCAACTATATTGATCAACATAATATCCTCACAGACGAGCAACATGGGTTCCGTAAGAAAAGATCCAGTAAATTGCAGTTGATATTGACACTCCATGACCTTGCATCGGGCCTGGATTCTGGAGATCAGATTAACGTAGTCCTACTTGATTTCAGTAAAGCCTTCGACAAAGTTCCCCAAAAGAGACTCATCTACAAGTTGAACCACTACGGCATCCATGGCACCGTGCTTGACTGGATATCAAGTTTCCTGTATGAGAGAAGCCAACAAGTACAAGTCGAAGGCCACATGTCCTCCTCAGCACCTGTGACATCCGGCGTACCTGTCATAGGCCCTCTCCTGTTCCTCTTGTACATCAACGATCTTCCGATAGAGTGCGATAAACCAGTCGTCTATTTGCTGATGACAGCATTCTCTACAGGAGGATCAGGACTGTCAAGGATCACCTAGATCAATTACAGAAATGGGAACATGACTGGCAAATGACCATTCAATCCTTCAAAACGTACTGCACATCACACGTTAGAGGAATCCAGTCCAGTCTGCGTACACCATCCATGATCATACCCTTGCAGTAGCCAGTACAGGCGGTACCTGGGCATTACCCTTTCACATGATCTCTCCTGGAAAGCCCATGTAGAGGCTGCAACAAAAAAGGCCAGCAACAGTCTTGCGTTCCTTAGAAGGAACTTATACAACTGTTCCTCGCAGATCAATGCTATGACCTATAAGTCACTTGTGCGTCCCACACTGAAGTACGCCTCAACTGTATCGGATCCACAGACGCAAGCATGTATACAACAACTTGAGACAGTACAGCACAAAGCTGCTCGATTTGTCAAGGGGGATAACCACACACCAAGTAGTACCTCTCAGATGATCACTGACCTAGGTTGGACATCCTTACTACAGCGTCGGCAGCAAGCAAAACTGCATATTGAACCGCATAGTCCACGAGCTTATTGAGATCCCCCTAACACATAATCTGCACTTTAGATCTTCCACAGCAAGAGGACACAATCTCCGATTCATGGTCCCATTCTGTAGTACAGACTACCTCAGACACTCATTCTTCCCCTCATCAGTGCGCCTGTGGTGGAATACTCTACCAGAGCACACCGCCTCAGCAACCAGCCTTAAGGCTTTTAAGGGGAAGCTGGAGAGAAACTGATCTAATCAAACAATGTAAAAGGTTTTAAAAGTTTCTTTAGCACTCGCGCGTTCCTTACTACAACCTTGTACAGTTCACCATGTACGACAATGCTCTAGAGTCAGCCCAGTACATTTTCAGAAGAAGAAGATTTAAAATCAGTAGCCATTGTAAGTAACGTTATTGATCAAATGCTATTTAAAACAATCCACAGCCTTTAAATACCACCACAACCATCAAAAACTGAAATATAAAACACATACGTGAAAACTAACAGTTGGTCAAAAACAGACAGTATACGTGTATTTGATATATAAAATGTCATCACCGTAACATCCGGGTGGCGCCGGCCACTCGCCGACACCGTACGTTGTGTTGTCCCAGCATTGTTTGATGGCGGGACCGTCAATGTACCAGCCGGGGTTGCAGGTGTACGTTGCCACGGAGCTGTAGTAGTTGCCCCACGAGGTAACGTAGGTTCCGTTACCCATATTAAACGGATCTGTACTACAATCTATAAAGGATATAAACTTTATTTTCCGATATAACGCACATGTTTTGAAAACTATAACAAATACTTCGTAAGACGTATTTGTACCAGAGTCATACATTGTATTTACAATTATTGATTAATATTTGAAATTATTATTATTTGTATTTAAAATATCACTCTCATTTTAGAATATATATGTCTATTTAATGCACGTTTGTGTTAGCTATACATAGCATTACGAAGCATTGATACGTCACTCATTCGAAATGTTTAACATATACTATATGTAACTGTTATTTCAATAATTTGTTCCTAAAGGTTTATTTAAAAAAATACATGTTTTTGTTACATACAGCGTTGCGTATTCTTAGTGCCAAACCCTACATGTATGTCCAAACAAAAGTTTTTAAAAAGTTATTCTGTTTAAAATTGTTTGCAATAGTAACACTTATATCGTAAAATATGATACTCTTAATTCAATAGACGAGTTGTGCATCATACTGTCCTATTTGTCAATAATACAAAATCAGACTTGGATTGGATATCTTATAAGATATTAATATTTTTATATATTTGATTTAAAAAGAAACAGCTGTTTGTTTGAAGAACATATTATCCGCAATTAAATCGAACAATGTAGAAAAAGGTTTTAATATGTAAATCTGTGTAACGTCTAAATAACAACATAAACTGTTTCGTTCAGTATTACCATAGGCATTACTTTCTAAATTCAATACACATACCATTTACAAGTTCAATCTAAACAGTTCATATACTTACTTTTGACGGCACGGTATGAAGCATTATATCCTCTATAATAGCTTACGCTGTTGTTACTTATGAAGTTTAGGTACATTTGATTGGTACTGGACACCACGTAACCCGGATGAGTGATTCCAGTAAGGTTATGCAAAAGCGGATAGCTGGCGTTCCCGCCATCATATACCTGTGGACATACGTTGCGGTATTAGGTAAAACACACATTTTTCAAGGACTCGTATCACGTGTTAAAGTTATAAGAACTTTACAAATGAGTAAACAACCTCGTAAAATGTCAATCAAAATTAATACATGTTATAACAAGATTATGATCGATTTGGAAATATATTTAGGTGCATTTTTTCCACAATGGATTAGCTGTGTTTAGTTGCATTTAGAATCGGTCCAATGTATTCAAAAAGCAAAAGAAATGTTAATTTAAGGAGAACGCCCTTTCAAAAATGTGCTGTGCCCAGAATAGGGAAGCTTAATAAAACATCTCACACAGAGAAAGTCCGAAGAATGAAGGGCGAAGTCCACTATTTCTATCTTGACTGAGTAGTTTTCCGGGACCTCAATATACAGCCTGCAGGTCACATTTCTGGGATATATATTTGGATATTCTGGTGAAGACACATACCCAGATGGTGATATGTTATCGCTGCTGCAATCTAAAGACAATGGCATTTTTATTTGTTTATGTTCATTTATTGTTTTCATTAAAAGTGGACTATTATTTATGAAGACATTTTGAACAAGAACAACTTTGCCCTGGTTATTGTTATCATTAGACTGTATGCTCATCGTTACTAAATTCTTAAGGAATTATTAAAAGGAATATCAAATATGAAAAGTAAAATGTTTAACATGTTTAAGAAGGGCAAGAAAACTTTTGAGCTCAAATAGTACTAACGAGTTCAACAATTATTTTGTCATACACAAAGATATATGCTATATATTGACTAATTTATAAACTTAATTACAACAACGTCGACCAAATTAAAACAACGAATGCGTAACAATTATGTAAAATCACAATATAACATCAAGTATTTTCTTGAGTAACTACTCATACAAAAACGACCTGAAAAAACTGTGTTTAGTTGCAATGTCAATGCTGGAAAATACTGTGTTTAGTTCCAATGTCAATGCTGGAAAAATGTGTTCAGTTCCAATGTCAATGCTGGAAAAATGTGTTCAGTTCCAATGTCAATGCTAGAAAAATGTGTTCAGTTCCAATGTCAATGCTGGAAAAATATTTCAATAAGATTTGTTCCGACTTGATTTTTTATTTAGCGACACTTTTGACGCATTTAGGACCAGACACATCGATCAAACATAAAAAGAAGTATATTTGGAACATACATGACACATATGCTTACGAAAATTAGCATACATACTTCTGCAGATAGGGAGCGAGTTTGTCCACGGGCCACCATTACACCTGCTCGTAGGTGCGCCAATAAGGTAAAAGTCGGGTATGCAAGAATACGTGGCCAGAGACCAGAATCCGTGATCGTGGGATAACGTAAAACTGCCGTTACCAAGAGGTGGATGGGTACCGCACCCTGAAATTACGATAATTTAAATCATATTTAAAATATTCTCAACACAAAATAAATGTTTTAATTGATAAATACATTGTTTATTGAGACCTTTTGGTTCGCGAGTATGTACGTTCTAAAATGTCATTTTATAAATGCTGTAAATGTAACGTTTAGTCAGTTTATAGATAATGTTTAACTTGACTGTCATTTGTAAATCAATTTAAGCAGATTTTAAGTAACAAAATATACCTCGCTACAGTTACACACTATGTGGAGTAAGATTTATGATGGTTTTTACGATAATACGGTTGGTATTCTTGGGCAACGCGAATTCCGACAAAATAATGCCACCATATGTCATTGAATTCGCTAAAAAACACATGTTTTTGTGCTCATTGATCATATTATATAAAAATGGGTACTAGATGATTATGTTCGAAATATAATCGGCATGCGAAAATGTGTTCGTAGCGTATTGTTGTGGTTCGGAATGAAATCCTTCACACTTGTAGGCCCAAGGACGGGGTTAAGTGGTGACAACTTTAACAATGGATCACCACATTTTAGAATACATTCACATACATGTCGTATCATTTGAACAAAACTCTTTTAATGTGTGCTTACTTTGCTTTGCCGTCCATGCGATTTGAAACCCCGGCCTTGTAACAATGCTTTCTGATATAAATGTGATATGGACGTCTTCAAACGAGGTGTACTGTGTTGTCATTATCGTACCGGATATATTGTAACGTGAGTAGCTCGTGGATAGTGGACCGTCCCTAAACTATGTAACACATTTAAAAACATTGCGCATGTTATCTTAAATAATTGTCAGTTATCAATTCTAATTCAGTAAATGTAATAAAAGGTTATTGTTCATGGTTGTATTTTGGCAAATACAAAACTAAAACAAATAGAATTTACACAGATAACACTAAGTGTAACTAAAAAATAAATTCATTAAAGAAACACAACTTACATAAATGAAGTCGTAAGCATGCTCCGTATTCTGTGCAACCCAGACCATCTCAATGGACATATTAGTTGGAACGGTAATTGTCCACACACAGTTCGTGTTCAAAGGGTAGTTAGATGTTCCAAAGTTGGGAGAATATATTGTTCCAGCTGTGCCACTGGTGTGACCTCCACAGGCTAGAAAACAGGTGTCGCCGGATAGTGAACCGTGCATACAAGACAGCGACGGTAGGTGACAAACAAGTTACATAAATTCTTCTACTTTCAACCTTTTGTCTATGAGGGTGAAATCACCTCTTTTGGTACGCAGTATTCAGATGGGGGGGAGTACACAATGCCGAAATAAGGTCGTACGCTATACGCAAGCTTAAAATAACTCAGTACGCAAGGTGGGTAGTCTACGGCTATGGGAGGACAATGACGCTTACCAGTTCTCGCGTTAGCAAAAACAATTGTTTAGGCACATGGCCACATCACTTACACAAATATCTAGTTTCATCTACGTTAAGTTGAGATCATTGTGTAGCTGTATTTGTCTTGTCCTCTGGGGATCATGGATTGTGTATTAATATTTAAATATATATTTCCGCTCATGTGCGTCAGTTGTGTGGCATTTTTCCTTACAACTGATGAACAGCTTTTATAAAACCGAGGCTACTTTGTTCCCCATGCAAGCTATGCTTTCTTATTAAGACCTTTGTAATGGACTATGAAGCAAACACATTTGTATGTTTTATTCAAAAAAATAAACAAGATTTTTTCATTAAAATGTGATACATATTATGCTTTTACTTTTCAACCGTAGAAAAATCTTTTTAATATGCAAGTTATCTATATTTGCTTAAATTAGATTAAAGGGAAGTAATTTTACACATTATTACCTCCCTTAAATATGAATAAAATTAAAATTAACAATCTTGTTTATAAAATCAAAAAAGCAAAAACTGAGAAAAGTTATGCGGTGGATCGTCTTAAAATGGCATATATTTAAATACAAAAAAGGTTTATAAAATCTCTTCCTAGCTGCAAATATGTGAATCCATTACAAAGGTATTACCTTAAGCTATTGCTACAAAATGCATACGCCATTTTGAATACTTATGAAAGCAAAATGTCGTTAATGGTTATAAATCACATCATCGATTTTTTTAACTACGGCTGTTGGTAATTTTTTTTCTGGTCATGAATAAATGTTTTTAAACAAAATGTCGATTGTTTCAAAAAATCGAATAATAGACTGCTGCTATACACAGAAAAGTGGTGTTGTTTTTTAATAAGAAATGTGCCAATTTTAGCTATTTTAAGAAAGGGGTTGGATTTTAGATGTAGTCAAATAGCTATGCATACTACTACAATATACAAATAGAACACGAGTGCAATATGAAAACCACCAGCCTAAAATACTGTCGTTTGTATGCAGTGATAATTTTTGGTCTACACTTTGCTATGATTTGAGAATATTATGTCTTAAAATGCAGAATTGCAATATGCGTGCCCGAAAGAAACGCATATATAAAAATGTTTAGAAATCCATTTTATCTGTCACCATCTTATGTCTTTGGAAGAAATAAATGGACGAAACCCTAATTTATTACTTACAATTCCAAAGTGCAATATGGTTTTGCAGTCAAATTCGTCAAAATACCATGTTTGTTTTCCTACATAGGTTTTATATATAATTGAATATTATGGCGATAACGGAAAACAACAGCTATCTCAATTGTAGGAAGAACTGTTATTGGGTATATAAAAATTACATACGATTACAAGTAGGCGGAGTCGAGTTCCACGTGGATCCAGTAACACAGGTGAGGAGATAGTCGCCGACAAGGGCGAAGTTGTCGTTGCATTCATAAATGGCCACTGCCCCTGACGTCTGATCAGGGCCTCCTTGGAGGGTGAAGATTCCGTTGGCGATCGCGGGTGGTGGCTGACACACTTCAAGGTAGAATACAGTAACATATCAACTTGTCAAAGTTGACGGCAATTTGAATGTTCTCCAAAAAAGTGAATGCTACTAATGTATATCGTTGTTTTTATATTTATTTTTCATCTATAATGGCGACTTGAAACTAAGATTTCCGCCTTTATTTTGATAAAATATCGAACCCTGCGCAGTTTTCACTGCCTCTGTATATTGGTCTTTTTTTTAAAGTAACTACACGAAAAAAAACATTTTTTTTTTTTCACTATATCATGGGAAGTATGTACATGTATGTTCGATGTGTTATAAAGTCAATTAAAAATAAACTCATAAAACGCGAACATAAATAGAAGTAAAGTTTTTGTTTTATTATTTTCATTCATATCATGTATTTGTGATTGTATTGTATATGTCTTTATCTTACAACAATTCATTAACATTATAAATTTTAACCAATATTTAGCATGGAATCCTACTCCACTATAGATAGGAAAACGCTAAATATAATAATGTATATATGTTCAGATAAATGTTGCAGCTGTGAAAATTTGCTTTTAAATAACTCCCAATACACGTCATTGACCGTAAAAAGGCGGTAACGCAGCATTTGTTGGAGGCATAATGTTGATAAACAACAAGATTAAATGTTCAAAATGGTGTTTGTTGCGTCTTGTGGGTTTCTTACTGATTGACTGGTTTGTGATGCTTTATCGTCATGGTGTCCTTTAGTCACGTCATGGATTTTACAAGCTTGCAGCATGTTTACATTTAATATGTGTACACGGATATCAATGTACGTGTACTTACATTGGACCGAAGACCAGTGGATATGAAAACCGGTCGCATTATTTGATAGATCTGAGGCGAAAGTTATCTTCATCTTTGTTCCTGTGCCTACTACAACATCTGGGTATCTCCGACCAGTAACTGTCCACAGCAGGGGAGCACCGTTCGTTGCGCCATCATAAAACTAAAACATGTGTCCTTACTTTTTGTCGAAATAGACATGGTGATAATAGGAAAACAAACCGGTTTATACAGGTCATGTCACTTTGTGTAGTAAACTATGTATTAACAATGTCTAAGCTTGAAAATGTTTGTAATTAGAAGGAACGTACCTCCACTACGTCTAAAGAGTTACTGTAGTTCAGATTAATTGTAATTAGTTCCGCTTTAATGACGTTCCCAGCAGACACCTGGATAAACCACAAGCAGTCATGACCATCATGGTAATTTCCGTTACCCCAGTTAGGGGAGTAGATATCTCCGGAAGTTGCAGATAAGTCTCCTCCACACTCTGTACGTAATCAAAAATTGTGTTGTATGCCTTTTAAAATAGTTGTTGCGGGTGAACATTATCTGCCTACTTGTAGTATTCATGCGTATTAAATAATGTAATAATTAATACATTTCAGGAGCCTCTATAAATTCATTTACTCCGTATATGATACAAGGTTTTATGACCCGGCATCCGTTAAACGTCATCTCATGAAGGTAAATGCATATGCGCGCAGTATAACGGTACCTAAAAGTTATTGTAGCTGGATTTAGAATTATTATAATATAGACGTTTTATATCTTCAATAAATGTTTCTACTGAATACTACCTTCCATTTCTAGTGTTTAGCATGAAGGGTTTCTGGTTGTTACATTTTTGTTAATGACTTAATAATCAGAGGCCGTGGTAGCGAGTATTTATAATATGTGTACATATCTGTTAACACAATAATAACAAAGGCGTGTAATGTGTTTGGTCTTTAGAATGATTAAACATTATGAAATAGTTCCCAATTATACGCAACTGAAATACAATTACTTTAAATGCAAACAACACATTCCTCTTTGGTTTACCAATGTAAGTAAACACACATATTATGCCATATTAATAAGTAAGATATAAGTATTATTATTCCTACACGGGTCCGGTATAGCGTCATCGTAAACAAAATTGGAATGTTTGGATAACAAAGGGGTCTCAATATCCCCAGGAAGGAAGCTGGTGCCTTTGTATATGCCTTCACGGTTTCTGACAAGTATTACCGGGCCTCACCGCTACAACTCAAGAGGATATGTGCTGTGCGAGGGAGCGTAAGAAATTGAAACTGATGGATTAGGTAGCAACACTGTGAGGACATTTTTAACAATATCATTGATGTGGTTCAGGAGATCCACATAAGTACCAGAAAATATGTCATGGAAGCGGTAGAATACTTTTCTCCTTTATGAGGATACACTAATAAGACCCCTTTGGTGGTGTTCATTTTCATGCCACTTGGAAAAAAGAATAAACCTTTATAAACTAAGACTGTCTCACATACATCAGGGGATTTTTACAGCAGACACTGTGTCGATAACCTCTTACAGACAAACAAACAAAAGGTCAGAGCAGCATCACATTGCATGTGTGACTGAAAACGTAACAGGTGACATTAGACACATTGCCTAAGCACCTCACCTACCAGTATGATCACACCTTATTGAACAAGAAATATCCGATCCTCACGGTTTGATCTGAAAGTCCGGGTCTGTCATTTCTAGACCCTAGGCATCGGACGTACCTCAGGTAGAACACTATGGATAGTTCCACAATTTCTGAATCTCCGCCCAAAAATGGCGAAATCTATTGTATATGTAATAACGCTTATCACAAACAGGAACCATGCATTCCATTGTTTAAACTTGGTCAGATTGTCATTTTTACCATAAACCTATTAGCCATTGGATTAAAATTGACCATGTACCGTTATAATTTATCCTGATTGACAGTTGTGGAACTATCCATTAAGTGGAGTAGAATATAAACTGATATTTACTGACCGCAAACTGGATCTTTGTTTCCGCTCCACTGGTTGTTATTCTGACATGTCCTCACAGATGGACCGTTTATCACAGTGTGTGGGTCACACGTGAAGTACACGTTGGCTCCCGCACCCCATCCTTGCGAAGCATTCATTGTCCCGAACAACGGGGCCGTGAGGTTCCCACAACCTTTACAAATGCAAGTACATCAAAACACAGCGTTCACAAATGACATTCCGAAGCATATAGCGAAACTATATCTATATGTCTTACATATTTGCATGAAGTAGCATTAAATTTGCAGACTATGTAATTTAAAATATAACATTTTGTAATATGTAAGACCAAGAATGGAAATCGTATGTGTCAACTATATGTATATAAAAATGCTTTTCCTATATCTTGATTCGATTATAATTGGCCTTACACTTTGCAAAATACTTAATGAAATAACATGGGAAAAAATAGCTACATCTCATGACAAATAATGGTTTTGTTTCAAAAAGTACAAGCGCGAAAACAAAATGATTTGGAAATCCTTGTCTGACGTGTGAATCGAACCCGGTACTTCGGACACCGCAGTCCGATGCCTTACCTTACAAAGCCAACTTAATGTGTCGATCGTAGTCAAGATAATTAATTGTTTGAAAGCTATGCACGTAGCCATAAACAAACAAAGCTAAACTTTTTAAACAAGTTATTTTTTTTACTTTGTAAACATGCATAAATAGATGTTTGGCAGTGTCCAATATTAACGGGTTCACAGTTAAAAAGAAAAGTAATGAATAATTCTGGTTACAAGATCCCAGCAAACACCCAACGTTATATGACGTTATTATTTGGTTAGTATTAGGTTGGTTGGTCAATAACCAAAAACTAACGTTGGTGCAACGTCATTATCTGATTAGAATACAACGTTATAATTTGACGTTGACCCAACGTTATTTGATATCAGACTTGAAATATGTGACGTCGTCTGTAACAGTGTCCAGATTAAGTTTGCAAATCCGGATTATTTGCAAACTTATTTTTTTTGTTTATCAACGAATCATTATAAAATTTTGCATATTGGTAGTGGGCACTGGCTACATGAATAAAAGTGAAA
>Ga0224511_10000853_pt1 | contig 16489 bp, 15 predicted proteins | sample SF_May12_sed_USG_2_FD_169988 | JGI IMG/M metagenome (GOLD analysis project Ga0224511, IMG submission 169988) | Sediment microbial communities from San Francisco Bay, California, United States - SF_May12_sed_USGS_8_1 | ecosystem: Environmental > Aquatic > Marine > Sediment | place: USA...
TGCCGGCGTCTGGCCGATGCCTTTGGTAGCGAGTTGTTGCTGGAGCAGCCGGAGGAGAATCCATTCCTTGAACGTTTTTATCATTCGCGCAAACACTACGCCTTGCCGACCCAGCTGTTTTTCCTGTTCCAGCGGGCCCGTCAGATTGAGCAGCTAAAACAGGGAGACATGTTCCGGCCGGGATATGTCTCCGATTTTATGTTGGAGAAGGATAGCCTGTTTGCCCGTGCTAACCTGGATGACGATGAGCTGAGATTGTATGAACAGGTTTATTCTCAGTTGCGCCTGGATTTACCCCGGCCCGATCTTGTGATTTATCTGCAGGCACCGGCAGAGATTTTAGCCAGCCGTATTCAGCGGCGCGGAATTGAGTATGAACGTTTTGTCGATCATGAGTATCTGAACCGGCTAGTGGAGGCGTACACCCGGTTTTTTTACCAATATACTGAAGCACCATTGCTGATAGTGAATGCGTCTGACATCAATCTGGTGGATAATGACAAGGACTTTCAGGTGCTGCTGGATCATATTGGAACCATCAAAAGCGGCAGACATTTCTTTAACCCCTTATCACACGCATCATGAGTAAAACCGTTACCGTCGCCACGCTCAAGGAAATGAAAAAACAGGGAGAGAAAATCGCCTGCCTGACCGCCTACGACTACAGTTTTGCCAGTTTGATTGATGACGCCGGTATGGATTTGATTATGGTGGGAGATTCGCTGGGTATGGTTATGCAGGGCTACGACAGCACCATCCCGGTTACTCTGGAAGACATGGCGTACCATAGCCGATGTGTTGCCAACGGGGTAATGCGCGCGTTACTTGTTGTTGATCTGCCTTTTATGAGCTACCAGATTGATCGTGAACAGGCGCTGGAAAGTGCAGGTATGCTTATGAAAGAGGGCGATGCACAAATGGTAAAACTGGAGGGCGGCGCACCCATGGTGGAAACTGTCCATTTTTTGGTGGAGCGTGGTGTGCCGGTATGCGCACATCTGGGTTTAACGCCGCAGTCGGTACACCAGCTGGGTGGCTACCGAGTTCAGGGTAAGGAAGCGGATTCGGCTCAGCGCATACTGGATGATGCAAGGTCCCTGGAGCAGGCTGGCGCTGGCGCATTGGTGTTGGAGGCTGTGCCGGCAAGTCTTGCGAAAGAAATTACCAACGCCTTAACTATCCCAACCATTGGTATTGGTGCTGGGGTGGACTGCGATGGCCAGATTTTGGTGTTGCAGGATATGCTGGGTATATATCCGCGGCCCAGCCCTAAATTTTCAAAAAACTTTATGCAAGGCTGTGACAGCATCGGGCAGGCCATCAAGAATTATATTGGTGCCGTAAAACAAAAAACATTTCCGGCTGCTGAGCACAGTTTCTAATTTTTATGGTTGTCATCGAATCCATCAGCGATCTCAGGGCGCGCATTACCGAATTGCGGGCGCTGAAAAAGACCATCGCGTTTGTTCCCTCCATGGGTAATTTGCACGCCGGTCATTTAAAGTTGGTGAAAGTTGCGCGCGGCCATGCAGACTTTGTAGTGTGCAGTATATTTGTCAATCCTATGCAGTTCGGTGCCAGCGAAGATTTATCCGGCTATCCCCGCACACCGGAGCAGGATCGGACGGTACTTGAGTCAGAAGGCGCCGACATGTTGTTCATGCCGACGGTGGAGGCCATTTACCCCCGAGGCATGGCGGCTCAGACATTTGTTGAGGTACCGGGGGTTAGCGATATGTTATGTGGCAAATCACGACCGGGCCATTTTCGTGGTGTTACAACTGTGGTCAATCGTTTGTTTAATCTGGTCCAGCCACATGTTGCCGTATTTGGTAAAAAAGACTATCAGCAGTTGTTTATCATCAAATTGATGGTGCAGGATCTGGGTATGCCTGTCGATATCATTGGTGTCGATACCGTACGCGAAACAGATGGCCTGGCCATGAGCTCTCGCAATCAGTACTTAACCAAAGATCAGCGGGCTATCGCACCCCACTTGTACGAGACCCTGCAGTCACTGCGCGATCAAATAATTGCTCAAGGTGCTTTTTCTCCCAAGATGGAACAGGATACCGCTGTGGTGTTGTCAGCCCAGGGGTTCGAGCCGGATTATGTCAGGGTATGTCGCCAGCGGGATCTGGCCCCTGCTACCAAAGAGGACAAGGATCTGGTGATTCTGGTGGCGGCCCGGCTGGGAAAAGCACGATTAATCGATAATTTGGAGATGACCTTGAAACACGCTCACTAATCCCCAAAATATGTCGTATACTAGCGCCATTATATAGCTGACTAACCCCGGATCCATGCAAAGAACCCTGCTCAAATCAAAATTACATCGTGTTACCGTCACCCACTCTGAAGTGGACTACGAAGGCTCTGTCGCCATTGATGACAAGCTGCTGACAGCGGCTGATATCTATGAGTATGAGCGCTTGGAGGTGTACAACATCACCAATGGTGAACGTTTCAGCACCTATGCTATTCGTGCTGAGGCTGGCTCTGGCATTATTTCGGTAAACGGCGCCGCCGCGCATAAGGCTGACCCGGGTGACATTATTATTATCTGTACTTATGCCACCATGGATGAAAAGGAATTGGCCAGCTTCAAACCGCGTCTGGTTTACGTTGACGAGAATAATCAGATTCAGAAAGTACGCCATGCCATTCCCGTGCAGGCGGCATAATCATAAAAGCATATTTTTACCGAGTAGGTTCTAAAGCAGGAATATTTGTTGTCAGGCCAGCGATTGATCGCCAACCATGACCCGGTTAAGAGTCTTGGCTAACTCACGGTCAAAACCAAATGTTCCACACCACTTTCCTTTCTTGAAATCAATCTCCAGCCAGTCCGGTACAAAGTGTTTTATATCGGCAACCAGCGGGTAGTCCGAGGCCTCCGCACCGTTGTCGATATCGTCAAAGCTGCAGGTCTTGGCATACTTTACTGTTTTGAAAATTGTGTAGAGGTTGTCGGTAATTTGCACTGCATCTTTTGGTACATCCTCTTTAAACCATACACGCTTGGCCAACATACATCCGAATATGAGATTGATGTCAGCCAGTAGAGGGTTTGTGACAGTCCCTAGTGCGAGTTCGGCCTCATTGGTAATGGCTGCGCGGACAGGCCTGCCGTGAAGATAAATTACCGTTACCATTTTTTGCTCCACGGGACATACCCAATTAAACAATGGTACCGAGGGCCGGAATCGAACCGGCACGGTGTCACCACCACCAGATTTTGAGTCTGGCGCGTCTACCAGTTCCGCCACCCCGGCAAAGTGGGCGGCAAGTATAGCGAGTCCTTCCTGTCCATAACAAGACCGGGCTTGTGGTAATCTTGGCCGCCCATGCGAAAGTCCGATTTTTATTACGATTTACCGGAATCCCTGATTGCCCAGCGGCCGGCAGAACCGCGCTCGGCCAGCCGTTTGTTGTGTCTCAACGGGGGTAACGGAGAGATCGAGGATCGTCAATTCCGTGACTTGCCGCAATTATTGAAGGCAGGCGATTTACTGGTGTTTAACGATACCCGGGTAATACCGGCCCGCCTGTTTGGTAAAAAGCAAACCGGCGGCAATATCGAAGTCGTGATTGAGCGATTCTTGCCCGAGCAACATACCCTGGCGATGGTACGTGCTAGTAAATCTCCCAAGCCGGGTCAACGCCTGATCCTGGAAAATACGTTGGTAGCGGAGGTCATCGGCCGCAGGGGGGATTTATTCGAATTGAAATTTGAAACTGACTCGTTAATGGTTGCCCTTGATGAAGTGGGACACATTCCGTTGCCGCCATATATCGAACGTATGGATGAGGCCTTTGATCGGGAACGCTACCAAACCGTTTTTGCGCAAACCCCCGGAGCGGCTGCGGCGCCGACGGCGGGCCTGCACTTTGATGCGACCATATTAGCCGCTCTGCGAGATAAGGGAATCAACACGGCGTTTATTACGTTACATGTGGGAGCCGGGACATTTCAGCCCATGCGTGTGGAGTCCCTGGTGGATCACACGATGCATAGCGAGGTCATCCAGGTAAACGCGCAAGTCTGTCAGCAAATTGCCAATACCCGCGCACGGGGAGGCCAGATCGTCGCCGTGGGGACTACCGTAGTGCGGGCGTTGGAGACGGCCGCAGATAAAGATGGCAAGGTGAGCCCTTTTGAAGGCGAGACCAGTATATTCATCTATCCTGGTTATCGTTTTAAAACCATCGATGCGCTGATTACGAATTTCCATTTACCTGAATCCACGCTGCTAATGTTAGTCTGTGCCTTTGCCGGTAAAGATAATGTTTTAAATGCCTATGGTCATGCGGTAGAAAAACAGTATCGTTTTTTCAGTTATGGCGATGCCATGTTTATCCTGCCAAAGAAAGAATAAGAGAAGATCGATCAATGGAATTCGAGTTATTGCATACCGATAACGATGCCCGGCGCGGGCGCATGGTGTTTGAACGTGGGGTGGTGGACACGCCGGCGTTTATGCCGGTGGGTACCTATGCCACGGTCAAGGCTATGACCCCGGAAGAGGTGAAGACCACCGGTGCCCAGATTATTTTAGGTAATACCTTTCATTTAATGCTGCGTCCGGGCACTGACATCATAAACTTGCATGGCGACTTGCACGGGTTTATGCACTGGGATGGCCCCATCCTGACTGACTCCGGCGGGTTTCAGGTGTGGAGTCTGGGAAAGCTCCGGAAAATCACGGAAAAAGGGGTGCACTTTCAGTCGCCGGTGGATGGCGCCAGGATTTTTTTGGGGCCGGAAGAATCCATGGCGGTTCAACGGGCGCTGGGAGCGGACATCGTTATGATCTTTGATGAATGCACCCCCCACCCGGCAACCGAACCCGAGGCCCGGGCCTCCATGGAACTGTCCCTGCGTTGGGCCGAGCGCAGCAAAGCTGCCCATGCCGATAACCCGGCTGCGTTGTTCGGTATTATCCAAGGCGGTATGTACGAGCACTTGCGCGACATATCCCTGACAGGTCTGAAGCAGATTGGCTTTGACGGTTATGCCATCGGTGGTCTGTCAGTGGGTGAGTCCAAGCTGGATATGTTTCGTATTCTCTCCCATACCGCACCCCAGATGCCGGAGGACAAGCCGCGGTATCTCATGGGCGTGGGCACCCCAGAGGATCTGGTAGAGGCTGTGCGCCGGGGGATTGATATGTTTGATTGCGTCATGCCTACCCGTAATGCCCGGAACGGCTGGCTGTTTACCAGTGAAGGCGAGGTCAAAATCCGCAATGGCCAGTATGCCCGGGATACTGGGCCAGTGGATCCTCGATGTGACTGCTATACCTGCAAAAACTATAGCCGGGCGTACCTTCGGCACTTGTACCGGTCTGGGGAAATCCTGGCCTCCCGGCTTAATACCATTCATAACTTAAGCTATTACCAGGGCCTGATGCGTGGCCTACGCCAGGCCATTGAAACGAAAACACTGGATGATTTTGTCCAGAAGTTTTATGGTATGCGCCCCGTGAGGGAGCGCTCACCGGAAGACAGCGCAGTTTCTCAAACCCCGGAAAAGTGAACGCTTGACGGTTAAATTAGAATTTTAGGAAGGCATAATGAGTTTCTTTATATCTGAAGCGTTGGCGGAAGGCGCTGCTGCGGCAGGTAACGCACCGCCGCCCAGTCCATTTGGCAGTTTTATTATGTTGGGCGTTTTATTTGCCCTGTTTTATTTTTTGCTTATCCGGCCGCAAGCCAAACGTGCCAAAGAGCATCGGGCCATGGTGGATGCGGTGGCCAAGGGCGACGAAGTGGTAACCAATGGGGGTATGTTATGCCGCGTGACCCAGGTGGGAGAGCAATTTCTCACTGTCGAGGTAGCGGATGGTGTATCGCTAAAAATCCAGAAGCAGGCAGTACAGTCTGTGATGCCCAAAGGCACAATAAAATCCGCATAAGAATAAGAAAGAAGATCTGTTCATGAATCAGTACCCGCTCTGGAAATATATTCTGATCCTGTTTGTATTGGTGATCGGCGGTATCTATTCCCTGCCCAACTTGTATGGAGAAGATCCGGCAGTACAGATTTCCGGCAGCCGCAGCGCCAAGGTAACCGCTGCCACTCTGGAAAATGTTCAACAGCAATTAAAGGATGCCGAGATTGAAGTGTTGGGCGCCGTGCTGGATGACAATGGTATTAAAGTCAGACTAAAGAGTACCAGCAGCCAGTTGAAGGCGCGTGATTTGCTTCAGAGTAAATTAGGTGATGCCTACACGGTTGCATTAAACCTGGTACCGGCGACTCCAGTATGGCTGGATTTCTTTGATGCCAAACCTATGTACCTGGGACTGGATTTGCGTGGTGGTGTCCACTTTCTGATGGAAGTGGACATGAAGACGGTTATTGATAAAGCGCTGAATTCCTACACCGAGGATATGCGCCGCACTATGCGCGAAGAGAAGATTCGTTATAGGGCGGTAAGGTTGTTAGCTAGCGGTGTTCTTGAGGCGGAATTCCAGGACGAGGAGACGCGCGACAAGGGCGAACGCGTTATTAAGGACGAGTTGCGTGATCTGGAGGTAACGACCTCGCAGCGCGGTGACCTGTTTCTGGTTACAGCGGCCATGAAAGAAAGTGCGGTAATGGAAAAACAGCGTTTTGCCATTGAGCAGAACATGACCTCACTGCGCAATCGAGTTAATGAGTTGGGTGTGGCTGAACCCATTATTCAGCAGCAGGGCCAGGATCGCATTGTTGTGCAACTCCCTGGTGTGCAGGATACGGCTAAGGCCAAGGAAATTCTGGGTCGTACCGCTACGCTGGATTTTCGGATGGTAGATGAGGAACACGATCCTGTTGCCGCCATGAGCGGCCGCGTACCGGCAGGCTCCCAGCTTTATAAAATGCGCAACGGCGTTCCGATTCTGCTTAAGAAGCAATCCATTTATTCAGGCGATAATATTGTTGACGCTGCTCCGGGGTTTGATAGTCTGAATAACACGCCTATTGTATCTATTACACTCGACTCTCGTGGTGCCGCAATCAATCAGAAGATTACCGGGAAAAATATTAATAAACGCATGGCAGTGGTTTATATCGAAATCAAAACCGAAACCAAGCGTGACAAGGACGGAAATCCGATACTGGATGAGCAGGGCAAGGAAATCAAGGTCAAACGGCGCGTAGAAGAAGTGATTACGGCGCCAGTGATCCGGGCTCAGCTGGGCAAACGTTACCAGATTGAGGGGCTGGACAGCGTGGAAGAGGCCAATGACCTGTCATTGCTATTGCGCGCAGGTGCCCTGGCTGCCCCTATCGATATTGTCGAGGAACGAACCATTGGCCCAAGTCTGGGTCAGGATAATATCGATCAGGGATTTACTTCGATTCTGATCGGGTTCGCGGCAATTTTTGTTTTTATGATTATCTACTACAGTAGATTCGGCCTGATTGCCAATTCGGCGCTCTTGTTAAATGTGGTTCTGCTTGTGGCGGTGTTATCCATTTTTCAGGCCACCTTAACATTGCCCGGTATTGCCGGAATACTGTTAACGGTCGGTATGGCGGTAGATGCCAACGTATTGATCTTTGAGCGCATCCGGGAAGAAATCCGTAATGGTAGTACGCCCCAGGCGAGTATTCATGCGGGTTACGCCAAAGCACTGAGCACCATTGCGGATGCCAACATTACCACGCTTATTGCTGCCATTATGTTATTTAACTTTGGCACCGGTCCAATCAAGGGATTCGCCATCACTTTAAGTATCGGCATCCTGACATCCATGTTTACGGCAATTTTTGCTGCCCGCGGTCTCACCAATAAATTATACGGTGGCCGTTCACTGAAGAAATTACCGATTTAGATACCCATATGGAATTTTTCAAAAAACAAACACACTTTGATTTTATTGGGAAACGCAAGGCTTCCATGGTGATTTCGGTGTTGCTGTCGATTGCAACCATTTTCATTTTGTTTAATCGCGGCCTAAATTTTGGCCTGGACTTTACCGGCGGTACTTTGGTGGAAGTGGCTTATCAGGAGACGGTGGAAACGAGCGAGGTCCGCAAAACGCTCACTGATGCCGGTATGCCGGATGCCGTGGTTCAGCACTTTGGCACGACCCGCGATGTATTGGTGCGGCTTCCGGTTGCAGAAGGTAAAGAGAGTGCCAAATTAAGCAATCAAGTAGTAGAGGTATTGAGAAACGCCAAAGGTGAGAGTTTTCGGCGCAGTGGTGCTGATCAAGTACAGCTATGCATAAAAAAATCTGATACTTCAGAATCAAAGTGTCAGGTACAGGTGCGCCGTATTGAGTTTGTTGGACCCCAGATTGGAGATGAGCTAGCCTACAAGGGCGGTTTGGCTTTGTTGTATACATTTATCGCAATCCTGATTTATGTCTGGATCCGGTTTGAGTGGCAGTTCTCTGTGGGTGCTGTCGTTGCAACCGCTCATGACATACTGCTAACTTTTGGGTTCTTTTCTTTGACGCAAGTTGAATTTGATCTCTCTGTGTTGGCGGCAATCCTGGCAGTTCTGGGGTATTCGTTGAATGACACTATTGTCGTGTTTGATCGCATTCGTGAGAATTTTCACACGCTGCGCAAGAAAGAGGTTACAGAACTACTCAATGTCTCGGTCAATCAGACATTGTCTCGTACCATTATGACTTCCGGAACGACCTTACTGACCATTATTTCACTGTTTGTTTTTGGGGGCGAGATTATTCACGGATTTTCCATTGCATTGATCGTTGGTATTATCGTGGGCACTTATTCTTCAATCTTTGTCGCCACACCTGTGGTGTTGGCTTTGGGTATTTCCCGTGAAGATCTGATGCCGACGAAGAAAGATGATCGTCCAGTGGATGATTTGCCGTAGTTTTGTTTTTACCCTCTCGTCTGCATCACCCTGATTAATTAGTGGTTTGAAACTTCCCAGGTTCTACACTGGGCCAGTAATCCCGGATTCCTCCCATTTCGTCGGGCCGGCGCTTTTGCCGCCGCATTCTCCATGCTATGGACTATACTTATTAAGTTTCCCTATTACGGAATGTGGAGGTTTTTATGGCGGCAAGTTGGTGGATGATCGTGCCTGGCAACCCGGCTCTTTCGGGTCTGATTATTTTTCTTATCGCGATGCCTTTTTTGTATGCTGCCCGGGGGCCCATGCATCAAATCATACTGGCAACAACCCAGGCGCTTGCCGGTCCTTTGCGCCTCGCATCACGCTGGCTGATGTTTACGGCAAGGGAGATGCGTCAGCGTAATCTGGCAGTCTTGATGGCCCATGGTAGGGAAGAGGCCACGCAGGCCATCGAACGCGAGTTTGAACGCGTGACAAAACTGGTTCAGCGTGACTTGCACGGTTATCCCGCCTTGCAGCGCAAGGTTATGGACGAAATCACCCGCGTGGAAGAGGATTATCAAAAGTGCGGTGAAGTGCCGCCGCCGTCACCGGAATGGGCCAAGGCCATCGAGACCATTGCCGGTATTAAACCTTCCGGCGATGGTCTGGTTGAGAAGCTCTTGGAAGACATCAGTAAATCCATGGATCGTATTTACGATAAGGCTCTGGCGCAATATCGCCGTTCTTACGAAAAACGTCACAAGATACTGAAAGGTTTTATGCCGTTCTGGCGTTCGCTGGATCGCACCATGTCCCAAGTGGACCGTAACCTCGGTGGATTACAGGATAGTGCATCCAAGATCGATGCTCAAATGGACAAGTACGAAAATATTATCGCTAAGTCTGAAAAGGCAGAAACCTCATTAACCTCTTCCGCTGCAGTACAGTTTGTTATTGCCAGTGCGTTTCTGGCTTTACTGTTTGGCGGCGCGTTCGTTAACTTTAAATTGGTTGCATTACCTATGTCAGAAATGGTGGGCGGCGGTGATTATATAACGGACAATCTGCAGGCCTCGGAAGTTGCCGCTCTGGTAATTATCCTGCTAGAGGTGAGTATGGGCCTGTTTCTGATGGAAGCATTACGTATGACCCATCTGTTTCCAAGAATTAATAATATGAATGATCGTATGCGTCATCGTATTATGTGGTCAGCCATTATTTTTCTATTCATTCTGGCTGGAGTGGAAGTGGCGTTGGCCTTCATGCGTGACCAGATAGTTGCCAGCAATCTGACCCTGAAACAGGGTTTGAGTGATGCGCCATTGGTGGTTGCGCCCCCTGAGGCTGGCGCGGTCTCCAATATTCCTATGTTGGGCCAGATGATTTTAGGATTTATTCTTCCCTGGGTGCTGGCTTTTGTCGGTATTCCGCTTGAGTATTTTATCTATTCCGCGAGGACAGTATTAGGCGTATTAACCGTGGCATCGGTGCGCGGTTTGGCGTTTATTCTGCGCCTTACTGGAAACATATTCAGGCATATTGGTAGTACGTTGGTACATTTGTACGACGCGGCTATCTTTTTACCATTAATGATAGAGCGAGTAATTAAAGGAAAGCGTGGTGGACAGGAAGCCGGTAATTCAGCAGCCTCTGTCACATCTTTTCGAGTACGTCGCACGGGTACGGGGGAGCATATAGTATGAAGTCCATGGGAAAAATCGCGCTCGCGATAATCATTGCGCTTGCTATACAGGGTTGTACCAGCAAGAAGAACCATTCACGCGGTGTCTACATGTTGGTGGATACATCAGGGACTTATGCTACCCAGATGACTCGCGCAGGGAAAGTGGTTAATTACCTGTTGGGTACCTTGAATCCGGGAGACACGTTTGCAGTAGCCCGGGTAAAGAGCCGGAGTTTTACTGAAAAAGACATCATCGCCAAGGCTACGTTTGATGCCACGCCTTCCAGGATGAATGCCCAAAAGAAGGAATTTCGCGACAGGTTTCAGCAGTTTGCCAAGAATCTAAAGAAGGGGAGTGCCCATACCGATATTACCGGCGGTGTGATTCAGGGGGCAGAGTTTCTTACGGAAGCGGGCGCTGGAACCAAGATGATACTAATTTTTTCCGATATGCAGGAAGAATTGGACGACAAGACTGTAAGAGATTTTCCTATCTCCCTGGACGGTATTCAGTTTATAGCGTTAAACGTTACCAAGCTTAAAACTGATAACATGGATCCGCGGCGCTATCTTGGCCGATTAGCTAATTGGGAGAAGCGGGTCATGAATGCCGGGGCATCGGGCTGGCGCGTGGTGAATGATATGGAACAACTGGATAGAATATTTAAGGAATCTTGATAAAGGCGACAATTCAAACAAAAAGCCCGGCGAATGCCGGGCTTTTTGTTTGAATAACTAATCACGATCTTCGAGCATACTCATGGCTTTTTCCAGGCTTCGGCGCAAACGGTTGAATGAGATTCCCAGTAGAGACATTTCATCTTCGCCGGTTTCATCGAATTCCGAAATACCGGTTTCACCGAGGCTAATTTGATCCGCCCTTTCCGCCATTCGTACAATGGGTTTAACAATAATCCTGTGTAGCACAACGTTAAGCACAATAATGGTTAATACAAAGACGCCGCTAATCGCAGTCATCAGAGTAATAAAAGCGTCATTGGCGTTTTTTGTTGTTGCTGAAAGTGGCACAGAGACTATTTGTGCGCCAATTAGATCATTTAGTTTCCATCCAAAGCCTGTGGCGCTGCCGTAGCGTTCGATCATGGTTGTCGGCGCCAGTGCAGGATCGCTGTGACAGGAAAGGCAGGTTTTGCTATCAGCGTAAATCGGTCTGGCTATGTACAGGGACTGGCCTGTGGATGTACTCCTGATCCCGTCCAGTGTTTTGTCTGACTTATTATTCGAAAACTGTTTTAGAATATTTTTTTCCCATCCTAGCGCCAGATTCCGAGGGTTGGTTGGGTTTAGTGAGACTTCCCGGTACTGATAGTCAGGATGATTTTCCCTCAGCCGATTAAAGCTCTGAATCGCTGCATAGGATGGCACGGACTGCGGCAGAAAAGCATCACCCGGTTGCAGTCCGAGAAGCGGGCTGACTTCACCTAACGTGTAATGACGAATAGCGGTCGCTATTTCCATCATCATACGGGCATGTTTCATTACATCATTTTTGGCGTGGTCCTGGAGTATGGAGTAAGACAATATTCCGGTACCGAGAATACCGATAGCAGAAACACCGGTTAACACCATGTTGAATTTTGTGACGAGCTTCATGGTATTAATGGTAATACAGATATCATTATTTTGCGCGGATAGGACTGGAAATGGTATTTATGGAATTCCGCAACCGGATCAGGACAGCGGCGGTAGCACGGTCTAGTGTAGCCGGCTTACCGCGCCCAGAAATTGCTTCTGATCTCTGCTGTTGGGGACATTTTTTGCGAGCATTTTTATGAGTGCATGGGTGGTGGCTGCTCGTCTGACCGCTTTTTGAACCAGTATATGGGCCAGAGGGCCGACGTAGACAGCCAGCTCATTCTCAATTTGATACAGTAAAGTCATGTCCCAGCTATGGAGAGACGGCTCTGAGTCCGCGGATAGGCCACTGCGTTCAGTGGCAGTTCTTTTAGACATATTGTTTTCCGGCGAAGCTCCCTCTATCAGTTTTGGTGCCAGTTTATTCATTGTCTTTAGGAATTTTTCGCGAATCGATAACGATTGAATGGAGTTGGCCAGTGTTTGTAGAAATTCCTCGAGACTGGATGCCTTGTAAGCAGCCTGGGGGACAAGCAGTTTGGCCAGTGGCCCCATGTACTTTGCCAGGTTGCGTTGTGCTTCTTCCAGCAATTCAACGGTCCACATAACGGAAGGCTCGCTATCAGGTATCGGGTGGTCATGAATTGGTGGCGTTGCTGTTTGTAGCGAGGCTGGGTCAATCACGTCACCCTGTGCACCGGTTTTTCGTTTGGTGGTTGTGAGACGTATCAGGATGTCGTTAGCGCATTGTGGTCGGTCTCTTGACAGAATTTTTAGCATCCAGTCGACAATATCCAGTAGTTCCATGCTGTAAAGGCTGTTGGTAATCCTCTGGAGGTTAAGTACCGGATCTGCCTGCTGGTTATTTAATGCCGCCATACGTTCCGGGGCCGGTGCCGGGGGTTTGCCGGTGATGCATTGATAGATGGTAGCGCCTAATCCATAGATGTCGGTCCATGGTCCTTGTAGCCCGCGGGAGTCATATTGCTCAAAGGGGGCATAACCCGGCGTTACGGTATCAGTCTTATGTTGCTCATCGTTTTGTAATGCCTGGCGTGCTGCGCCAAAATCCAGTAACACCGGGGAGCCGGTTTTGCGAATATAGATATTGCCGGGTTTGATGTCCCGATGAAGCACTTTTTGTTCATGGATTACCTGAAGCCCCTCAAGCAGGGGAACCATAATTTCACGAATTTTGTTTTCACTGAGAGTGCGGCGGGCTTTCAGGTATTGACTTAACGGTTCACCGTCCTCGTAATCCATGACAATGTAGGCGGTACCATTGGTTTCCAGGTAGCGGTTAACGCGCACAATATTCGGCATTTTGAATTTGGCCAGAGTCCGGGCTTCCTGAAGGAATTTTTCCAGCCCACTGTGGTAAGCAGCCCTGTCTTCTTCCGATTGCGGGACAATCGTAATTTTGTCACTGGTGCGTGTGGCAAGATCGCTGGGAAGGTATTCCTTAACGGCGACATCACAGGCCAATGTATGGTCGTAACCCTTGTAAGTGATGCCAAAACCGCCAATGCCTAAAACATGTTTAATCTCATAGGAGCCGATTCGGGTTCCACTTTCCAGTGGTTGTTGTAGCTTTTTCACGGGCGCACCCCTGCGGGTAGGGAAAGTCCAACCGGATTAGCGGCATAAGCAAATATGGGCACCAGTTTTCTCCAGCGAGGGCGATATTTGAGGTTTCTATTAATATAGACTAGTTTTCATCGCCCCTGATCGGCCGGTTTCGACCGTCCCACCATTTCGTACCAGAATATAAAATACAATAAAAACAGTTAGTTACAATAGGTCTCTTGCCCAGAGGGACCGTTTTGGATTTTGGTATGCATCTACCCTCGGAATTGGCTATCCTAGGCCGCCGTTTGCCTCAAGCACTAACTGGGGGCTTGGGACCTCTATTTATCAATGCAGGAGAGACGAGACTAACAATGTTCAGTAAAGATATGACTATCGCCGGATACGATGACGAACTCTGGCAGGCAATCCAAAAAGAATCCACCCGTCAGGAGCAACACATCGAGTTGATTGCGTCGGAGAACTACACCAGCCCGCGGGTTATGGAAGCACAGGGCTCGGTTCTGACAAACAAGTATGCCGAGGGCTATCCCGGTAAACGCTACTATGGTGGTTGCGAGTATGTGGATATTGCCGAGCAGTTGGCGATTGATCGCGTGAAAAAGCTGTTCGGTGCGGATTATGCCAATGTCCAGCCGCACTCGGGGTCTCAGGCAAATGCGGCAGTTTACATGGCTCTGTTACAACCTGGGGACACTATTCTTGGCATGAGTCTGGCGCACGGCGGCCATCTGACTCACGGCGCCAAAGTGAATTTTTCGGGAAAGATATTCAACGCCATCCAGTACGGCCTGGATGATAAGACCGGTGAGATTGATTATGCCCAGGTGGAGGCGTTGGCTCTCGAGCATAAACCGAAAATGATAGTCGCTGGTTTTAGCGCCTATTCCCGGATCGTGGACTGGCAACGTTTCCGCGAGATAGCGGATAAAGTGGGTGCTTACCTGTTTGTTGATATGGCTCATGTGGCCGGCCTGATAGCTGCGGGGCTCTATCCCAGCCCGGTGCAAATTGCTGACGTCACTACCTCAACAACCCATAAGACTCTACGCGGCCCCCGTGGTGGCATTATTCTGGCTAAGAGTAATCCGGAAATCGAGAAGAAATTAAATTCATTGGTATTTCCTGGAACACAAGGCGGGCCGTTAATGCACGTGATTGCTGCCAAGGCTGTTGCCTTCAAGGAGGCGCTGGAACCGGAATTCAAGTCTTACCAACAGCAGGTACTAAACAATTCCCGGGCCATGGCCGCCGTATTTCTTGAACGTGGTTATAAAGTGGTTTCCGGTGGCACTGATGATCATTTGTTTCTGGTCGACCTGATCGACAAGGGTATTACCGGTAAAGACGCCGAGGCGGCCCTGGGTGAGGCATTTATTACTGTCAATAAAAATGCCGTACCTAATGATCCGCAATCACCCTTTGTCACCAGCGGCATTCGACTGGGCACACCCGCTGTGACCACGCGAGGATTTTCTGAGACAGAAGTCAAAGAGCTTGCCAACTGGATATGTGATGTCATGGATAATATGGGTGATACTGGTATCAGAGAAAAAGTGAAGCAAAAGGTGCTGGCGGTGTGCAAACGTTTTCCGGTTTACGGATAGTTTAAAGCAACTATTTGGAGAGTGGTTTGTTGATGTAAGACATAAAGAACAAATCAAGGCCGCGACTAGCCATACGGCTTTTTAGGTATGCCTCTAATAAAAATAAAACAATGAAAGTGATAAACAGATTACTTTTTTTGGTTGTGCTGCTGATCAGTATAGCTTTAATACCGTTTAAGGCATTCTCGGTTAACCGAACTGACCTAAATAATCGTGATGGCTATGTTGGGTTCAGTTTCATGAATTTTGGGTATAAAGAGTTCAATCCGGAAAATGGGGCCCTGTTTGACAGAGAAGATGGTGTAATTCCAGGAATCTCGATCCTGCTGGCAGTTTCGAAGAATGGCTGGAGGGTGGGTGGCTGTTTCTCCCTGTTTATGGGAGGGGTTGACTACAACGGCTATTCCCAGAATTTGGTAACTGGCGCACTGTCGCCTCTAGCTACTCGAACCAGTCAGGATATTGTTGATGGTTATGTCTTTGCGGAATACCGTAAATCTGAGCTTTCCCAAACGGAGGTTATACCTTATTTTGGATTAGGTTATCATTACTGGTTAAGAGAGATACAAAATGGAATCGATGATGCAGGTAATTTCGTACCAGGACTTTCAGAGACTTATGACTGGAAGTATGTGTTTGTGGGAGCCAAGCATTTTATTTCGATGACTCACCGGAGCGAATTGGGGATCGATTTCAGGTTATTGCGAATTATTGATCCTGTTATGACAATTGATCTGGGTTTTGCAGGTTTACCGAGGGTAAGTTACGACCTGGGTCCGCGATTTGGATGGCGTCTGGCTATTCCTTGGCATTCTTCGCTTGATAGTGTTGCGCAGTTTATTATCGAACCTTACATTGAGAGTTGGGAACTGGGGCAAAGTCGAGTGAAATACGGATTTTATGAGCCTCCCAGCAAGACTCGGAATTACGGAATAAGTGTTGGCATAACACAGAGATTCTAGATTTGTGTTCAGGAGTTTTGTTGACCCAGATACTATGCGTTGGGCTGCACCTCAACGAGATGTTGTTGGTGAGTAATTTCTTTCTGTTAGGCGATTAGAATGCGATGCCCTTTTTGTTTTGCTGAAGAAACCAAAGTTGTCGATTCCCGTCTTGGGGAAGACGGTGAAACGGTTCGCCGCCGCCGTGAGTGCCTGTCCTGTAAGGAGCGTTTTACCACCTACGAAAGAGCAGAATTGCGGTTA
>Ga0224511_10000854_pt1 | contig 16478 bp, 5 predicted proteins | sample SF_May12_sed_USG_2_FD_169988 | JGI IMG/M metagenome (GOLD analysis project Ga0224511, IMG submission 169988) | Sediment microbial communities from San Francisco Bay, California, United States - SF_May12_sed_USGS_8_1 | ecosystem: Environmental > Aquatic > Marine > Sediment | place: USA...
TTATTGCGTAAATATATATCCCTAATACATATCAAATATTCGTTGTTCAAAGTATTCATTCTGGTCGTCGTAGGAAGTAGGGTATTAGTTTGATCCCGCTGCTTGCCTTTTAAACTTTAAGGTTCCTTCTGAATACAATGTTAATTTCTGGCCAGTATTAGCCAGTTATATATTTCTGTGAAATGAACACGGCCATCTTATTTTTGTTCTGGAGATCAGCATATACATTACATCGGCACATTTTCCCGCACACGGTTACGTAATTACAATATATAATTATGTTGTTTAACCTATTATACGACTGCCATGTGCGTGTTCATTATTCATGACGCTTAGATTAACATGTTGCCGGTCTAATGACAGAGCGAAAATAGTCTGTGGCCAATGTAGGTTTACGTGACACAATAGATCCCGCCACATTGCAATGACGTGTGCGACGTTCAAAGTACAATGCATGTAAATACGACATAGTATGTGAATCTTCTCATTTACGTGTATATGTTTCTACACGAATTTACATAAGGCCAACGTACTTGTTAGTAAAAATAGACTAAGGGGATGATATCATTTTCAGCAAGTTATCATTAATGGTCAATTCTTTTCGCCTTCTTAAAGGGACTCCACTGAGATCTGGTCGTGTAACACAGTTAATCAGAAAGCAATCGGAAACCTGTTTGTTCTTGTTGTCGACGTGTGTAGGGCATAGCAGTCTATCGTGTGGTACCTTAATATGTTGTTGTGGTTTTTGGTTGGCAATTCATTAAGTACTTGTATTATATATGTTGATCTCGAAAAGTGTTCGTTACGCTTTCCCTGTTTAGCAGATACATTCCAAATTTAAACCGATTTGCCAAATCGAAAGAGGACATATTTAAGTACCACAAAATAATTTGTGTTACTACAAAACCTTGGTGACAAGACAATGTAGGTTTTAGAAATGTTTCTTTTTAAAGATGTTACACGACCAGACTTCAGTGGAGTCCCTTTAACACACATTGTTTCTATGTTAACATGTGCAACAAATAATATCATTTAAATAAATAGGTCACAAGGTTAAATAACAAAAATAGCATTAAATATTTCTGTCACGAGAAAAATGTTTTGGATAATGTAATTTCAAATTGGTTTTTATTAAAATAACATAATGACTTACGTTTGAACAACTACATGTATATTCCGTGTTTGCTAATTATAAACACTGATGTGCTATGTATAGTCAGGTTATATTTGAAAACTTATAAATATGAGAAAAATAGAGATAGAACATTGGAAGTCAATAATGCTTAAATTATTTCTTCTGTCTAAATGAATACTAGTGCTCATACACTGTAATATTTAACACACTCCTTTTTCTGTGTTTATCACTGCCGACTTCAATCTTCAAGGAGTTGTTATAATCTACATAAATGATATTGGATTGTGTTATGATTGACGTATCTCATATATAAAAGAGTGGTATGTAATTGTATCTGAATAATGATTCTGCACCAGGATGTCTTCACGATGTGTGCATGTGGCAGACACAGAATTATGAAACAATTTGATTTCTCGTTGATATTTAATTTATGTTGCGGTTATGGTTATTTTACTCCTGAACACAACGTCTATTTGCGTTGTTTTCTGTGCGAAGAACTGGAATATGTCGTTTTGCTTTGAATGATATGTAGATGCGATACATCAATGTGAGTCTTGGGCTCTATACCACATGGGCTTAACCTCTTCAAAGGGAATTATAAGTGAATCAAACACATCTCCTTAGGAGGTGGTAATTTTACACTTTAAATAACTGACCGGTGACAGGTGGTTAATAACGAATGGTACGGGTATTATGTAACGCAGATAGACACTTGAACTGAAAAACATTGGGCAAAAACACTAACTAAGCAATTGTTGTTTTATTATGACGCCTTGGAATCGCTGCACCTTACTGCTAGCATTAGACACTGTTAACTCGCCAAACTAAAAGAAAAACAAGTAATTCTGTATAACTGTATGAACCTTTTTGATTGGGCAGACAAATAAATCTTGAATTGTTGAGAACATTAGTCTACATAATCAACAAATCAACTTGGTTTGGGGAGTTTTGCCGACGCAAATTTATCGTTTTATAGGGTGTACTCAACCACAAAATTTTATGACAAAAAACTTTTTTTGTAATATTTAACATTGAACTACTAGTATCACTTCAAATCGACAGAAAACACAAGCGTACAAACTTACAAACAAAATTGAACAGAAGACAGAGTGTTAAATAGAGTGACGCTTATGCACTAGCACGGGGGCGTCAGTGGTGTTGCATTTTTTAAATGTAACCACTGATGCATGTTAACAATCTCAATAAAACCGATGCTGCTTTTTTCTCAATGCAAGCTATGTTTCCTTAGGACTTTTCCTTGTACTTATATAATGTATATAATCTTATATAACTAAAGATTTTCAAGTATTGCGAAAACATTATGCAGTGATTTGAATGAGTGTTCAAAGAAAGTTTTCATAACTGTAGATATTAGTTTTGAAATAAGTTTTGAAATACATTTACTATTTGCTGATGTTGCAGTTTTGTGTTGCACATTATCTACTATTTGTAATCGTTAATCCAAACTAGCAGTGACAGAAACCCTTACTACATAATTATGTAGTTAAATATTTCATGTTCTATGAGATCATGTATTGTATGATATTAACGTGTGTAAATTAAGTTTTACTCATAAATAATAGGCAGCACCAGTGGTGTGGCATATTTAAGTACTATTAATGAGCTTCAGTACAACCGAGGCTGCTATTTTCTCAAGGTACGTATACCATACTGGTTTTACCAGTTGCAGGCCTATATTACCTCCTGTTTGGGTGTTCAAGAAGATGTTGAAAGATGTCATATATTTCTTTGACTCAGAACCTGCTTTAAAATATATACTTGGGTACAAAATGATGTTGCTCATTGTTTACATACTTTTTATATGATCATATTTGTTTATTTTACTTGTGACAACCTTTTTAATTATCTGCTTTACACATAGCTTCAAAACCAATCTACAGAACATACCGGTTTTGTGGTCTTAATAATTGAAACAAAATTTCGACGATCGTAAGAAAATGAAATTACGACATGTTTTGTAATAATGTTTTATTTACTGAGACACAGCATGTGTTATCAGCGTCTGGTTAATGTTATACAACAAAATTTATTAAATATAGAACTGAGTGTTTGATCTTGAATGTAGATATTGCATTGAATCACATTAAAAACGTCGAACACATTACAAAATTACCGAAATAATATGTTTTGATGTCTTTTGATTTAAGTACCACTAGGCAATTGGCCAATTTGCATTATCTATATAATTGATAAATATGCATTAAAATGACATTAGATGGCGATCAGTAACATCGCAGGAAACTAGTGAACACGATATGCAAATAAGTGGAGTAAAAAGGAAGCTTGATTCATGTTCAATTAATATAAAAGTATATAGTGAAAGCACATTATAATAACGTTGTTGATTTCCGACTGTAAATGATTTACAACGCATCAAACACTGTTTATGTTAATATCTATCTAAAACCGTCATGTCTAAGTTAGCTTCATAGCTTGGAACATGTAAGTTGTTTATGTATAATATAAACACAATCTGCAAATGGGTTCAAAGGTACACTGTTAACAACATGTATGTGTATCATGATAGCATATAGCTTGGTAAGAACGCATCTTGCTTATGTAATGCGTTTATTATGATCACGCTGACTTTTAAGTAATTATAGTGATAAAATGAATACGTTAACTCATTCTTTAATCCAGGTAATTTAACATGTATTACTCGCCTAGAATTGCAAATGGTTTTGTAGATAGATAAATGTGAAAATAATCAACAATTGTAGAGAATTTAATTGTCTGATATAGATTAATCTTAGACAAGGCGTCTAGGTTTAATGTTGTGTATATAGCCATTTAACCATCCTTTATCAAACTAAAATGTACTTTTACATGATTGGTTTCATTGTGTTAATATTTTTACTTGTTACCTGATTTCTATGTTTATTATTTATCATAACTGTGTTTGTTAAAGTATGTTAAACAGAACACACTCGTGCGTTTGTATTGTGGAAAATAGTAAACAATACTTTTTAAACCATATAACTGTGACGTGCATGCACCAAACCAAAGAGTTGTACATGGTTCAACAAATCAATGGGGCCGGACAATTGCAGTAAACAGTTTATACATGTCATGTTTATCGAAATATGTGTGACATGAGCTTGCTTTGTACCATTACTCATTGAGTAATGGTACAAGTCAAGCTCATGTCAGAGCTACAATGTATATAAATGGATATATACATGTTGGCTATATTAGGTATGGCTTCGTATCAACATAAAAGGTGAAACTATACAAATGATAATTATACAACATGACACGGCGATTGGACCTATAAATACATTGAACTGTTATTTTACAAAATATTAACATTCTTTTTTCTAGTTTACATAACTTAAATATTCTAATCGACAAACATCCCTGTAGGAAATGCACTAGACTAATATTTCTTGCTAATGCTAACATACATGTTTAATAAACCTTAACACGATGCCTAACAGAACACAAGGAACAAAACATACCCTTCTAAACGTTTAATAAGCAGTGTTTTAATATTAGTATGTCCTACAAATGTGAAAGAGAGATTATTGAATTTGTTTTTTTTTCTTAGTAAATGTATGATTGGACGTTCGAGTTTTTGTCATGTTCTTTGTTTGTTTTATGTACTTCGATAAGGTTTTTTCCCTTTTTGTTGTTGCAAAAATGATTATGTTAAAGTGTCAAGTAGTCTGAAAGAAGCTTTCTAACAATGGGTGGTTACTCGGTCCAAGTAGTCAATGTCAAATCTAAAATTGCAGAGTTTTGAAATTGTATTATTTTGTGGATTTTTTTTGAACAAATCAACTAGCGTGCACACGTCATCTAGTAGAGTAATACAATAAAGTAGAGTAATATAATATTTTAAACATGTTTGCATGTTGTCGGAGTCATTGCGCCAGTGTTTAACAGTCAGTTCTTTTACATAAATGTAAATTATATCCTACATGTCCTTTGGCATTTGAATAGTTTAACAATCGTTTAGAAAGGATAAGCAAACATAGCCTCCTATTATCATTTCTGTTAAATCCGTCCAACTTATACTATTTTCTAGGTCAACGTATACATTACATCGCCATGCGGTTTACGTACAAAAATTGTATAATTAGTCTACTTTCTTGACAGTCAGACTGAAAGTAGTCTGCGGCTGTTTGAATTCATTCGTGATATTCTTGATTCCTCTACATTTTATGGACATGAGTGGGGACAAAAGTATGACATTGGGAAATCATATACATGTAGTTGTGCCAACCCATCTATGCCGGCGATAAACTAAGATTAGGCGGTTTATGTACGTTTGCTAGTTAACGTAGCTTTTAAATGTAATGTAGATGACCTCAAAAACTTAAGGCTTTAGACCCATCATTAGGAAATATTCTTTTCAAAAGCAAGCTTACAGCTTGGTGTTAGCATTAAGATATGAATATATCTTAATGCTAACACAACGTTATATGTTTGCTTTCGACAGTTGGCATAGACAGACTGTACCAGCTGTGACAGAAGTTTATTACTTCCCCTTGGTAATTTTGTTTTAATGAGTTATCTCCCATTATAACTAGAAATATGCTATTTCCTCAGTTATTCCACGGTAAAATTCAGATTTTTTATTGAAATGTGAATCAAAATAATAATAGTAAGCTATCTAACAGAAGAATGTGCTTAAAATCAATTAAGTTTCGAATTATACTAGATTTTGTATATTTTCCATAGGGTTCAATGTTAAAGTTAATTGGGATTATCACCTCTAACTTAAACATATCTTTAAAAAGGAAATGGTGAAACAGTTTACTTTTAACTGTGTTTATATATAATACATTTTATTTAATTATTTCCATCCAGTTATAAGATATGAAATATGATAATGATGGTCCTAGGACGTTACTGCGAGAATAAAAACCTCTGTCAGATTGGATCAAACTCGCCATAGCGAAACTAAATACACTTCGATATATCATAAGAAATCTGAAAATAACGGTAAGTCCTAAGGAAGCATGGATTGCATGGAAAAATAACAGCCTCGGTTATATTGAAGATGCTTCTCTTTCGACGACGTCTAGCGCATGAGAAAACTAGTATTTTTAAACCTAAACAACCCAAACCCAAACATCGTGAATCCATGGTCCTAAATGACCAGAAAAATATAAATATACAATGAATTATATAATGGTGTAGTACGGGGCGACGTTTTAAAGCCGCCACACAAGCACTAGACACAGGTATAGTGATGTAAATTATTCTGAGAACAACAAAATGTCCTAAAGAAGCATAGCTTGCATGGGGTAAGACACTGCTGCTTAAAATGTGGTAACTTTACACATGAATAATAGCCAGTGACAAACGGTTTATAACAGGCGTTCTAGTCTCAAAGTTACGCCAATAGACACTTAGTCTATATCGCCTACTAACCTTTAGCAAAACATAAAATAAACACTTTTTGTTGCATTTAACGTAGTGGAAACGCTATGTTTAAGTGCTAGATTCAGACACCATAAACTAGACAAAATAGCAAGTCTGTAGCCGCTATTGTTAAGAGAAAATTGCCGATATACAGTTAAGCTATGCCTTTATGAACTTGATTCTTTGACTTAGCAGACAAATAAATCTAGCAATGTCGAAGGCACAGACGTAATGGTCTACATAACCAACAAATCAACTTTGTGTTTTTGTCCAGAACAAATACATCGTTTATGTTCTATGCTTAACGCACACAGTTTATGATACAAGATTTTTTGGTAATATAATAAGTACAATTGTGCTTTTGTTCAGATCGATAACATACATGTATAAAGCCCTAGAAAAACGTAACAGTTGGTACTCCAGGGCATGTACCTACAAAATGTTACATATTTGACTGCGTATTCAAAACTGTAGATGAACAATTGAAAACAAATTTAAAACCATGCTGATTATTCAATTATTTGTTTAAGTCTTTCACACATTGCATTGTCTTATGTCCGAGTATAAAATGGCATCGCGTGTCCAGTAAAACAAAATTGCGAGGGGACTTGGCTCAGTGGTTATACATTTAACTGCCTACCCAGGGATTGCGAGTTAGATACCCCCTCACATCAACTAAAATTTCTTTTAAACTGATGAAAGGGAACGAAAGGAAAAGAACTTATGTGACATTATACTGTTTATACTATGTATGAACTACAACAAAAGATATTCCTTACAATATACATGTTAACGTTCATACCCAGATGTTAAGTTCGCTTAGTTATTTGTCCCACGGCAATTGTTGCAGTTGGTCTGTCACGAACTCTAAATTTGACAAATTTAAAGCTGTAATCAATTCTAGTACAAAAGAATTGCGGCATCCTAGTAAATATTTTTGGAATCCACGCCTAATAATGTTACATAAACCGGTTAAGATAACACTGTCGGCTTTGATTCAGATGTAATATATATTTTGCCTGCTCATTGAGATCGTTAGTCTAAGTAGAGATGTTGAAATGTTGCAGGGCTTACAATGAAATAAATAAGTAATGAATACGGCTTTATCAGTACCAAAAATAAGACGACTTTTAATATATTCATTATATATTACGTTATTGTCTATTCCGACAAGTCCTTCTGAAAATGGTGACATATTTCATTAATTGTTTTCACTTACAATGTATCCTCAAATTTTAACTGTCTTGTTTTGTGTTTAAATTGACATGATTCTTAGCATCGCACTACATTTTAATGTTCAATTTCAATAAATATGTTGATATAATGTCAACCGAAGATGTGGAGCAGGTTAATATTTATAATACTATAATTGTTTTTTTTTACTTTACATTTGTTATTTTCGACTTAGCTCTTTCCTTTCAAACAAACATTATTTTATTATGTTACAGTATACTGTTTATACTATGTATGAACTACAACAAAAGATATTCCTTACAATATACATGTAAACTTTCATACCCAGATGCTAAGAGTTAATAAAAGAATGTTCCCTAAATATGGCGTGCCTCCGTTTATCAATACAACATGTACACGTATACCGGACACATGTGCAGACAAATAAAGTGTGTGCTCAAATATGTTGACACTATGACTTTGATTTAACAGTTATCTTACGAAATATTAGCTGTTTATAACCAGACAACTGTAACTTGCATGCATCCACTAATGCTGGTGTATTTGGTTCAGTAAATCAATGCGGCCGGTCATGTTCGTAAACATTTTCTTCATGAAGAGTAACGATACACGTCATGCGTATGTCAAAGCTGTAGAAATGGAGATATAGGCCAATTTCAGGAAATTAGGGATAACTTTGTACGTTTACAAAATATCTACATATATAAATAAAAATGACAATATGCATTGCATGCTTATATATTGGATTTTTTAAGTGTTAAGCCTAAATACGCAAATATATATTCATATATAATTATAAAATAGATGTGTTATTCGTATCGTGTGTGGTAAGTCAAGTTAAAGGAGAACAATCACTAGTAACAACATTTGAGCTGAAAACCCTAGACATATGGCCATTGTTTTACATTTCTTTGAGAGAATGACCATTTATGTTTGTTCTAAGGTTGACTGTATAAATTACTTACACGGACCGTCTTCCCGCACAAGGTTTGCGTAATAACACTTACGACTGCCATGTGCGTGTACATTATTCATACGACATATATTATCATTGGTCTAATGACCGACTGAAAATAGTATGTGGCATTGGTGTGTGTGCGGTTATAGGTATGGACAATATAGCGACGTCTCTATGTGTATATGTTCATACAACTAAGCTAGGCTTCACATACTCGTAAAGAAGACGTTTCTAATCAGATCATTATCAGTGTAAAATTGTCATCAACGGGACTGATTGTTTCGCTGAATGAAAATTCCGTTTTCTTTATTGGAAACATTATATGATACTATTAAAATGAATCAAATAACGGAGAAGATTCATATAAATGAAACAGTAAAATAGTTATGCTTTTACCACTGGCTTCAGATACATGTTATCTAAAACCAAACACATGCAAGTGTGTATAATTGGGTACGTAGGCCATAGATAAATCATTGTCAAAAACCACTTTTTTAAAATAATAACTTACCCGTTTTAATTCCATCGTCTTCAGTTTTTTTAGTGTTGATGAAATATAACTTACAAAAGCACAACAACAAGTTTTTGTCTGAATGTCTGCTGCGTCTTAGTGTTCTAAATATTTTTGTGTTGTTCTGTGTGTTTGTTTGTGTACGGGTCATTTTGTCATGGTGCTCTTTGACTGGATATGTCTACATTATTTACAACATTCTTTCTTTAAACATCTCTTCAATTTAAATTACTACATATTGGCAATTGATATGTTATACTACGTCTTAGGGGTCGTACATGTATATCAAATGGTATACAAGTGTAATTTAATACGCATAAGCATCATGGTGTCTTTATGATGTATGCTAGTGGCAGACATAATTCAATGATACTGTACTTCTAGTTTACATGCTGTCAGGGTAACTGACGCCGTTCTTACTGGTACTTCTAGTTTACATGCGGTCAGGGTAACTGACACCGTTCTTACTGGTACTTCTAGTTTACATGTGGTTATGGTAACAGCTTCGTGTATATCTGAAGGGTTCAATTCATGTGAAACACTAATGCAAACATATACCAACATCTTTTAGTTCGATAATTGGGCAGTATTGTTAATGTAGCAGTATGCCCTTCTTATAATAATAAGAATTTGGTCAAGTGCTACTAGATTTCGAAGTCCAGGGAGAGGGGTGGTCTGAAGGTTTTTTTGTACACCATAAACTGGCTTCATAGTCCCAGTGTAATGACATAATACCTCTCATTGTGAATATACTGGGAGGTGTCTTAAACCCGAACAGTTTTGGAGTTTTTTTGACGATATTTTCATTATTTGTGAACAACTGTAAGTGAAATTGTGAACCAACAATGATAGATCAAAGTTTTATCTAATATCATAGCAAAAAAATATTTGATGCCTTTATTGCCGCGTAAATTTACCTCGAAAAGTATAGTAGTTTTTAACCTTAATTTCAGTCTTTGGAAGTCCTAATTCCCGAACACTTTTGAATGACTCATGTGTACATCGTGAAATTAAGACATCATTAAAAATAATTCTAGAATATTGATTTTACTTGGGAAATTCTTTGCCAACATAAACGTTTAAATTTATTAATTTCATAAAAGTGTCTATGCGGGCCTCATTACTGCACACGCGCACTGTGGCGTAAATCCCCCGCATGCTACATTATAACTTTAAACAGAGATGGAAACAAACATGAATATTTTGTGAAATACCAATCGCAGAACAACCCTTTTTGGTAGTTATTGATAAATTAATCGTCTTTAACGATCAGGACCATAAAAATATCGATCGCGGTAAGGAAACGCATGTTTTAGCAGGTGTTCGGCTTTTAGGATCTGTTTCGGTTTAAGACACTAACCAGGATGTTTTAATGTCAAAGACCATGTTAAGACTTTATATAACAAATAAATGTAGGTAGATATTGAATAATCATGTTTTTTTTCTTCAAATTTGTATCCTAAACAAAAATAGTAGATTACTTTCTATTTAATTGTAAGCACACAGCGCAGAAAGAGTGCATCTTGCGTACGTGATAATTATATTATGTTCATGCTGGCTTGTAGGAAGTTATCGTGATAACATAATAACGTACACGGTTTCGAAAATCCCGGTAAGTACTTGTAATTGTTTATTACTCGACAGGAATTGAAAACAGCTTAATGTATAGATAAACGTGAAGTTATCGACAACTGTAGAGCACTTAATTGTGCGAAATAGAGAGATATCTTAGACAACGTGTCTAGGTTTATGTGCTGTGTGTAATCATAACACCATCCATCCTGCCTCATTCTAAATTCTGCTATAATACTCGTGTTTTCGTTGTTTAAATAATTCTTTTTTTAACGTCTATACATGTATAATCAGTTTTTTCTTCTTTTTTAACATAATTTTAGAGTTGTTTTTTATAATTAATTTATGTTTTATTTGTGTTTGTTTTTCTTTTTTAAGAATAAAATGCAAATAATACTTGTCTAAAGAACAAAAGATGCATTGAGACAAGCTGCAAAAGATAAGAAGGCAGAACTGTCTAAAATCTGTTATGATCTCTGTAATGTCGTACAGTGTAATTGTACAGGAGCAGTAGTAACTGTGTAAAAATCATAAAGAAAATGTTTTACATGTAGGCTTATGATACAACAATATTCCTACAAAACTGAGAAAGCAAGACTCCCCTAGAAACTTTCGTGTATATGCTCATTTACATGCATGATGTAGGTCAAAAATGATTTTTGACGACTTAGACGACATTGCAGAAAAATAGAAATATCATGTCGCATGATGTTGTTTCATTATAAGTCTGTCGCGTATTTATAATAAGGACGTCCATCACTGTGTTGTCGGGTGAGCCCTTGAACACTGGGTGATTAAACTTTACTGTGCATAATTTGATAGACTTGGAAAAAAATCGTTGACTTTAAACCTTAAATAAGTTGTTAAATGTAAAACTGATGCAGCATCGCAGTGGAAACTAGAAAGGTTAATTAAATACAGCGTTGAGAAGAAAATAAATTCATTTTTTGAGAAGTTGCCTTATTTTTATAAAACCATTTGATTCAGCATGGTTTTCGCTATTGCAACTAAATCTGTGTAAGGTTTCCTGTAAAGATTGTGTGCGGACTTTTCGGGGTTTCTGTTCGCTGCTTTATGGCTTTGTCGTGAAAAGTACATCTTTGATGTGCTTTTAACGCGTAGCTTTTCTGCACCTTTCAGTACATAATGATTTTTATTCAACTGAATTGAATCGTAAATGATCTAAAGAAATCAAATGTTGAGTTAAAAGAGCGATGTATAGATAAAGCATGTATTGCATACGTTGTTTCATTGCTCATTTCCGAAGATAAAGAAAACTACCCAATTATCCAAATTCAATACAAAGGATTTAGAGATAGACCCAGGCAATTAGAATTTATAATATTAATTTGTTTAGGCATTTACGCTAATCCTCCTTAGAAATAACCCGTATTAACCCATCGGCATCTGCCAAGAAACATGGCATAAACAATGCCAGTTCGTGTATATTACAAAACCTTGATGTAAGCCTGACAATTAGTTGGCAGTTATTATCTGGCCAGGTTTGTCCCCTTGTTCTGACAATTCTATATCCCGGTTCCATGAAGCCTACGTCATTCAAATAAAACTCACGTTAATTGTGGTCAAAACACGGCTTCACTATCACTTGGCATTGAGTAAGTCAGGAAAAATCAAGATAACAGCCGGTCATTGACAATTCAAATCTATGAACGGAGCATAATATATGGCGTCTGATAAAAGGTGTAATACCTGGAAATGCACATAAATAGTGCTTCAAATGTTTTTAACGGGTGAAGGCAAACAACAGTCACAAGTAGTTTATAATGTACATGCATAAATACTGCATATACAATTCACATACTCATGAATACCACAGTAACGGAGTATTTGGCTAATTGCCGCAGGTTTTATTGTAATATTGAACAACGATTATTTTATTATCATTATATGTAATATATCTCTTCCACTTGTGTGTGTATAAGTTTGTGTATATACATTTGTGTAAGCAATTAAATATTATTAAACTAAACAACTATAACAATCATATGTGTTTGTGTAAATACTGAGGACATTAACATCCTAAAGTTTGTTTCTCTTTACATGACCTGTCGACTTACATGTACTAAAGTGAAATAGCGAATGTAAAATATGTCTGAATATAAGTTTTACTTATCAAATAAAAAATAAAATAAATAAAAATCCGAAAACACTTTGTACGGGCCAGTTTGTCATGATGCCCTTCAACGTGACATATCTACATTGTTTACAATATATTTTTTTGAACATTTCTTCAATTTATATTATCTTGAAATTGTTCGATTAAATTTAACTTTAAGTGTCTTGTGACTATCTCATAAATGTGTCTTTACTGTTGAAGCCGATCAAGAACTGTGCATAAATGTTCAGGTCTCTCACCTATTACATAAACCAGTGACTCAGCTCCAACAATTAACACATTGATCACACAGTCCACGCTCCCATGCTGTGTTAATAACTGAATGTAGAAATATCACGGCATGTTTGCTCCATGTGTCGGTCCTCTTTCAGCACGATCGGTGTAGGATTTAAAAGGCTATCACACTTTTCGTGAAGACCTTAATAATATGCGTACATTTATTTGAAAAAGGTGTCGAAATTGCTACGGTAACTGTTAGCAAGTTCATTCCAAAACACGGTAAGTAAGGTTTACGATTCCCTGAAGAGCGTACCATTCCCACATCGAGGCTTCGAGACAGAGGCTATGGTAGATTTAATGAATTTATTGTCTAAAACAATGCTTGCAATTGTCTTGGGAGGGCCAAGAGAACTTAGGCAATAGTCTGATTATGGAACAGCTTTGCCGCTAAGCTTCCTTTATTGGCAAACTGTCCGAAACTATTTTGAATCATGCGACGATGACAATACATGTACGTGTCCATGCGGAAATATTGAGAGGACGTTTAAATGAGGCCGAATCATAGATCACCGCGTAGCAGAACTGCTTTATCGTCCAATTATTGATTAAATAAAGTGCATCTACCCATATACAACTTTTTATTTTGGGGAATTAGAGCAAACAGTATAACACGGAATCTTACTGAACTGAGAAAGGGGAAAGCCCAATACACGGGTAGCAATGGACTATACGGAAGAGTATTGGTGAGTACACCCGCTATCATGCTTGTTGTAGAATGATATTTGTTTTGACGCTGATCGTTCTCGAGTTGTTTTGGTATTTAATTAGAGAGGCCTTTTTACACGTCCACATTTCGTTGATGAACGTGTGCGTTAGTCACACTTTATTTGTTTGTTTTTATCAGAAAACTGATTAAATTGAAGTACATAAGTATATACCGATGACATGCAACTTCAATATAATATGCGCATATATTTTACGCATAAAGACAAGTACGTTTTTCAATTGTCTTGCAATAAATGGGATCTTTTGATGTGATATTAGGTTTATCAGCCTTGTCTACATACATATTAGGAAAATGCAATGAATGCCAACTTTTATTTCGCACGAATTAAGAATGATGTACCAATAGACAGGTAGTGAATGCATTTTAAATAAAATACCTCACACAGCCTAAACATTATATGTGCAATTATTCTCATTAAACTCTTGTTTTTGAAACTCAAAATTTCCTGCACAATAATAATTCTTACATTGATTAAGTTTGTTATTTGTGAAAACAATTTGGCTTCTTTTATCTTAACGCGAAATTGATAGAAGTCTAACTGAATTAGACAATTTAATTCATTTATGGAATGCTGCAATATTTTTCTTTTTAAAACAAAATTATTTTCTACACAATTGCGCGCACTTTAATTGTAAAATAACATCCTTTAAAATGGAAGAGAAATAGCGTCTGTCAAAAAAGTATCTTTAAAAGCTTTTAGGCAATTTCACAAAATCATTGAGAATTTCACTCGTTTAATACACCTGTCAAAATGAATCCATCTAACTCATAATAAACTATGTTTGTCATTTTAAACCATTTTCAAATATTATTTTAGTGTTTGTTTAAGGATTTTCCTCGGTCGTCAGTGGATGCCTCCTGTGCGTTGGCTACGCTACCAGCGTTTGTTATAAAAATCACACATCGGTTATTTGGCTATTATGACTTATACCTATTTGATTTTAAATAAATTAAAATAATTTCACTTTAGAACTTTTAAAAGTGTTTACGTATTCTATACACAATTTGATACCTTAGACATGCTTACATTTCATCAGATATTAAGATATCAATCATGATATTCAAAGACACTTTCAAGGAAACGTACACTATCAAAATTAGTATAATCAGCAAATTGGCATCACGCGGAGGCTACTATAGCTACGCAATTAGACAAGTGGCTTATTTATTTAACAAAGTAATCCTTTGTATTCAAAAACATGCGGTTATGTTTGTCCAAGTATACTCTAATCCTTACATTGATGAACAGATTATGAATATTCAGAAATGGGAGGTCCGGCGTAATATCCATTAAAAATCATTGCATGTTATAACGTCATGTAACATGGCTCATATGCTTAATATAATTATGCTAAAACGAGTTTTATAAAAACAATTAGAAGGACACTAAGGGTACAGCACTGAGAAAAATGAATACTTTTAAATAGTTGTTTAATGTATGTGTACAAAATGGTACGGTGATTATACCAGATTTCTAAAAAAGAAAGTTATTAAAAAAACACGTCTCTGAATTAATGCCAGCATGGTGTGTCTTTACTGGAACGTAATATATAATCAAATACAAAACGCTATCTATCATTGCGAAAAATAATTTTGACAATCCATTAGTAAACTTCAAACTTCCTACAGGACAAACTAAATAAGTGCATCTAGTTTGATGAATCTGGCAAAGTGAAACTACATAAACACAAGTAATATATTTTCCGGTTTTTTTTTCTTGCTATTGATGCAAATGATATTAGGTTTTGGGTTAAAGGAGGGACAATTTCGAAAATAGCAAAATGCATTTGTTCTTGTTGCAAATATTATTAACACCGGGTGATGGATAGTTTCTAGCACTATTGAGTATTGACGTATCCCGGCTTAGAACGGTTGATTGCACTACCGATTGGATAATGCTCGTGTTTTGAAGTAGCTAATTTGGTCCCGTCTCGAGTTCCATTTCGCTTGCTTTTCAGCGTCAAATGTGGACATTTTAACCTGACGTATTTGAAAGTAATGTAATTGCTTTTCAAATTGTCGTAAACGTCGAAACGATCAGTCAGTTTCAATGTCAATAGAGTAATGGAAGCACTCGCACAAGAAGTACAATGCTATTTCCCTAAATACCCTTGCTCAACACAAATGTACTATAAAAAGTTGTTAGGTAACAGTTTAAAGTGCTACTCTCCTTAATGGATTTTAATGCATAAATGTGTGGGTCATTGTTTTAAATGCACTTGGTAAATATACATTATTCATTTTATCACCCGTCTAATAACGTAACTAATTTAACATCATGTATTTAAACGAGTAGATATTGAACAACGGAGTTGAAAAACTTTACTTCTATTTATATGATCATCGGTACGTTTTTGTATCAAAATGAAGTCATAAAACATTGACATTTTTCGCAATTTCAATCTTTATTCATCACATCTTTCAAAACTGTCTTAATATATAACATACACACCATAACAATGTCATTGGGATTGTTGATATTTAGGGACACATCGCCAGGCAAGATGATCACGACATGTCGCAGTCCATTTGTCAATATGGCTAAGTAAATATAATTTGATAAATGAAACACAA
>Ga0224511_10000855_pt1 | contig 16477 bp, 16 predicted proteins | sample SF_May12_sed_USG_2_FD_169988 | JGI IMG/M metagenome (GOLD analysis project Ga0224511, IMG submission 169988) | Sediment microbial communities from San Francisco Bay, California, United States - SF_May12_sed_USGS_8_1 | ecosystem: Environmental > Aquatic > Marine > Sediment | place: USA...
AAGCTTCAAGTCCATCTTAGGATTGTCATAATTATCTGCTCCTAGTTTTTCATTGATTTTTTGCAACTCATTTTTTGTAATTAGAAAATGTACAATGTTTGTATCATCATATGAATAAGGATCATTTAGTAACGCTCTCTGATCAATTTCCACACCATTGACAAATCCTTGGAATTGTTTTCCTTCTGCATAAGGAGCAAATGTTTTTGGAACTCTGACTTCTTCATGCACTACTTGTACTAAATCAACATAAGAAGGACTCCAATCAAATGGCATGTCAAATGAAATCGAATTATCAGATGTATCAAATTTAAAATTGTCAACTTCATCATAGTATGTTTTTACAATTACCGGTATTTCTTCAGCATTTGCAGTTTTGATAAGAAAGTCTTGCTCTTGAGCAACACTAACAAAAGTTTCATAACTTAGCAAGTTAGCTAGAACAGTTCTGGGGCTAGTAGCAGCCTCTATGTCAACTCTAATTTTGTATAATCCACCCTTTACAAAAATTGGACCAGTAATTGATGGCCTTGCACATATATCTAAATTGTCATCAGTGCATTCTGCACCTTGAACAAATAGTGCTCCTGGTGCACTAACATGTTCAGAGCCACCATAGATAGAACATTCTTCGAGAATATTCTTATTGCAGTTAGGTTGAGGTTTGATTTTTACATCCAGCCTTCCATCCATATCATAAAATAGATTTCTAGCTAAAAGTTCGCCACTTTGCCAAACTTCTACTCTGTATGTGACTTTGTCCAGATTTGTATCAGTCAACGTATCAAAGAAACGAATTTGCATGTTGGCAGAATCAAGTTCGCCAACAGTAATATCAGAAGGACTCAGTTGTGTACGAACAGTTACCTCCATGTCACCGAAACTTAGAGGTTCAGCCTGATCACCTCCAAGTCCGTGAGCAAAAGCATTAGGAAGAATTACCGGGATTGTAAAAACAGCGATAATTGAAAGTAATAACGCAAATTTGTGCAATACAAAAGTTGAGTTAATTCCATATTTAAAGATGGTATAGGATTTCTACCTATGGGAATTTTTTTTAAGAAAAGAGAGTACAACTTTTATGCATGATTTTTAGATAAAATATATGAAATTTCTACTTGTATTATTGATAATTCCATTGTTAATTATTCCAGCGTTTGCAGAATCACAAACTCTCCCAACTGAGAAAGGAACGCTGGATGTGAAATTAACATATGATCCAATAGAACCAAATACACAAAGTAAAATAAATATTGATTTTATCAATCCTCAGACACAGAAAATCCAAGAACATATTGATTATACCATATCAGTTTCCAAAGATGGTGAAACTGTTTTTGGACCGATTCCATTAACACACACATCATTGGGTTCTGTAAAGATTCCAATTGAATTCAATTTGGGGGGAGGAGTATATTCTATGGACTTTGTAGTTGAAGGAATTTTGTTCCAACCAATTCCACCTGAAATAGTATCTTTTGATATTTTAGTTGGAGAGGCTCAAGCTCAACCAATAACAACACCTGACGACAAAATAAATGGTGAAAACGGTGGATGCCTAATTGCTACTGCAACATATGGCTCTGAACTTGCACCACAAGTCCAGCAACTAAGAGAACTTAGAGATAATACCATTTTACCAACAGAATCTGGCTCTGCATTTATGAGCACATTCAATCAGTTCTACTATTCATTTTCACCAATAGTTGCAGACTTTGAGCGAGAACAGCCAATTTTCAAAGAAATTATGAAAATTACACTAACTCCAATGTTGACATCATTATCCTTGTTGAATCATGTAAGCATTGATTCAGAAGAAGAAATGATAGGATATGGGATATCTATAGTTCTACTAAACATTGGAATGTATGCAGGAATTCCATTATTTGGAATTCTAAAGTTGTACCAGTTAAGAAAATACTAATACTATATCTGGAAATTCCAGTGAGGTTTTTATGTATCCGAACAGGTATCCAATCTAATGAAGACTAAAGCAATTTGCTCTTTCTTCGTACTATTTGCTATTGTAGCTGGAATCGTTGCAACAACACCAGCTGCATTTGCAGATCACTCAGAAGTCACAATTGAGGCAGCACAGGGTTCTGGCGCTCCAGGATGTGAAGATACAGCAGAGGGATGTTATATTCCAAGCACTGCAACAGTTGATGTAGGTGGCAAAGTAATTATGTCAAATCCTGACACTGCAGCACACACATTCACGGCAGGAACACCTGAAGATGGTCCAAGTGGCGAATTTGATACCGGATTGTTAATGGCAGGAAATTCATTTGAATGGTCTCCTGACACAATTGGTGAAGTTCCTTACTTCTGTATGGTCCATCCTTGGATGCAAGGTTTGATTGTAGTACAAGAAGTAGAAGCTGATGATGACATGATGGACGATGAAATGCATATGGACGATGAAATGCATATGGAAGGTGCTGCAACAGCAACAGGAATGTTGTCTGACGGTACAAAAGTTTCAATTTGGACTTCAACACCAACAAATGGTGAAATGATGGAGATCAATGTTGAATTCGAGGATGCTGAACACGTTAATCATGACCTCAAAGTTACACAAAACGGCAATACAGTGCTAGAAGATACAGGCGCACATCATCACGATGGAAAAGGAGTACACACAACAAAAGCTCTCAGTACATCTGATCCAGTAGACATTACTATTACCTTCCAAGGTTATGGTGTAAATGATCCAAAGACTGGACCAATTGGTGAACAAGTAGTATTCTCAAATGTTGTCCCAGAATTTGGTACAATTGCAATGATGGTACTAGCTGTTGCAATCATAAGCATAGTCGCAGTAACTGCAAAATCTAGAGTCATTCCAAGATTTTAGGAATCCTCTTTTTCTATTTTCTTTTTATTAAAGCAATAATTGCCAAGATGATAGCTGCTGCTGCAATTGACAACCCAAATATTGCAAAGTCATAAGCTGCTCCTTCATCAGAAGATACAGATGCCTCACCAGATTTTATTTTAGAAACATCTTGTTGAATAGATGAAATTGCGTTTTTTAGAGCAGTAATGTCTGCAGTTCCCTCACTACTTGTGGGAGGAAAATCTAAAACTGCAGTAGGCTCTACATCTTCAACGGGAATTTTTATATCAATTATAGTTCCACTGATATCTCCTTTCAATTCAATGGTATAGCTACCAGTTTTAGTTGGTATTACAGGTGAAAAATAGTATCCCGGTCTTGGATCTGAATTAATATCAATTTTTTTGATAGCACCACCATACATAGCTATTGCTTCAACACTTTTGAAAACATTGGTTACTCCTTTGTATGAACCCTCGGTTTCTCCAGGTTCAGTTATTTTAAAGACAAAATCATTCCTAATCCCTACAACAGGAGGTTCAATTCCCCATCCCGCTTCTATTTTGTATTGTTCTACTTCTACAGTTGTATGTGCAAATGATGGAGAAACCATTCCAATGCTAAACAATAATCCAATTAATCCAAAAATTACTAACTTCACAGATATCATATGACAATTACAAGTTATTATCTTTACGTGAATTGGTACAAATGACGAACAGATGAAAACTGTTTAAATTGTCAACAATAGTTTTAGGATTATATGAAAAAATTTCTAATACTTTTACTAGTTTTGTCATCAGTATCCATTCCATTTGTATTTGCACATCCATTTACAGAGGAAACCATTCCTAGTTTAACATCAAATTCTCCAGCGGGAATTACAGAAGTGATTGTATTTTTTTCAGAACCAGTTGATATTGATTTTAGTGAAATCAAAGTATTTGATGGTGATGGGAATCAAATCGACAACAAAGATACTAGTTACTATGAAGGAGAGTTATCCCTAATTGTTTCAACTCCACCACTAGAAGATGGAATTTACACAGCATCAACTAAAGTTCTATCAAAAGTTGATGGACATCTTGTCCCAAGTGCATTTTTGTTTGCTGTAGGAGATGTTGTAATTGATCCTTCTTTGTTTGATCAAGAAAGACCGTCAGAACTTGTATTTTTACCCGAAGCTGGTGCAAGATTTCCGGGAATTCTAGGTCAAACAATTGTTTTGGGTGCAGTGATTGCATCACTAATAATTTGGGGAACCCAAAACAAGCAATTAATCAAAGAAGAATTAGAAAAGATAGAAAACTTTCATCATGGAAAATTCATGTCAATTACTGGAATTGGATTAATGCTTGTTTTCATATCAGATATTCTCATGTTAGTAATTCAAACTATCAGACTAGAAGTATCACCGCTAATTGTGATAGAAACAGACTTTGGAATAGTATGGTTAGCTAGAATGATTATAACAATAATTTTACTTGGGATTTGGTTTGGAATGGATAAAAAGAAAACCCTATCAAAGAGAAATCAGATTCCAATGCTAATAGTTTCGTTGGGATTGATTTCAACTACAAGTTTGATTGGACACGGTGCAGCAACTGGAAACATGGCACCGCTTGTATTAGACTACATTCACAATCTAGTTGCAGCAGTCTGGATAGGTGGAATTTTCTATTTTGTATTTACATTGCTTCCAACATTTTCTCAGTTAAAAGAAAAAAATCGAGAGAAAATGAGCCTGTTACTAATTCCAAGATTTTCAATAGCATTCATAATTTCAGTAGGAATTGTCATAATTACAGGACCAACTTTGATGTGGTTCTTAGAAAGCGATGTTGGGTTAATCACAGAATCGGTTTATGGACAATTGATTATTCTTAAAATTGCAATTGCAGCAATTATGATTGGATTAGGAGGATTTTTTCAGTTTAAAGTTCAAAAAAATGCCGAAAAGAATTTTCAGTCAGGAAAGATTTCAGTTCACAAAAAATTAAAGAGATCACTTAAAGTTGATGCAGGCTTGGGAATTGTTCTTCTTGGAGTAGTTGCACTGTTAGCAAATGGAACATTACCTGCTGGTGAAATTCAAAAAGTTGATGCTCAAGAGATTGTTTATGGATTCAAGACAATAGAATTTACAGAAAATGCAAAATTCGATATTGATATTTCGCCATTTTCAAGTGGAACAAATACAATTTTGGTTAAAGTAAGTGATTTTGAAGGAAATCAACTATACGATTCAAATCAACTTAAAGTAAAGATATCAAATCCATCAAAGGGTATTTCCCCAATCGAAGTTCCCATGGAATTAATCAAACAAGAGGAGGACAGACCAATAGAATTTCAAGGAGAATTAACATTTGGATTTTCAGGAGAATGGTTAGTAGAGATTGAAGCCCAAAGAACAGAGAATGCAAACGAATCAAAACTTTTGAATTTATTTGTAAAACCAAGACTGAATGATATTCAAACACAGGTTATAGAGTATGAATTACCAGAAGATGCAAAACCACTATATCCTTTGTATGATGGAAGTGGTTCAATTTGGATTAGCGATGCATCAGCTCCAAGATTATGGCAATTTTCACTTGAAACTCAAGAATTTACACCGTATTCCTTTGATGGTTTAACTACAACATTTCTAACACAAGACAGCAAAGGCAACATTTGGTTTACAGATACTCCAAGAAATCAAATTGGATTTTTAGATCCTCATACTAAACAAATTACAACAAAATCTATTCCCAAATTAGATCCAGTAATTTCAGAAAATACCCCGCTTTTCATTCAGTCAGACTTTGATGGGAATATTTGGATCACAGTAATCAACAAAGACAAAATTGTGAAATATTCACCAGATACTGATGAATTTGAAGAAATTATCTTATCACAAAAAGAATCATTGCCATTTGCACTAGCAATTGATGATGAAGGTAAAATATGGTATACAACAACTGGTGCAGGAAAAATTGGATATATTGATTCTAAAAATAACAAAATTAGAGAATTCTCAGCTGAGCCTCCATTGCAGGGTCCTGAGGCTTTGCTTTTTGACGATGAGGGAAATCTCTGGATTGCAGAGCATACAGGCTTGGGAATTGCTAGATTTAATCCAGTTTTTGAAACATTTGATAGAATTTCAGTTCCTGATGATGAAGCATTACCTTTTGGAATGACATTTGACAAATATGGAAATGTGTGGTTTGCACAACATACAGTAGATAGCATTGGAGTATATGATCCTGATAATGATCACCTGATCGAAGTTCCGATTCCAACTGAAACATCATTTGTCCAATTCATGACATCAGATGGAAATGATAATGTGTGGTTTGTTGAACAACAAGCAAACAAAATTGGAACAATAAAAATTACAGAAACTCCTTTGATTGCGTCACAATTACAAACAACAGAGAGATTAGAATTAAAATATACAGAGATAGCATCACCACTAATTGCATTAGGGATTATTGCAACATCTCTATTTTATGTAAAAAGCATACAAGATAAAAGAAGATTAAATTCTTTGATTAGTTCTTAGATAACAATCCAGAAGATTTTATCCCCATAGTTCCTGCAAGCAGACTAATTGCCAATAAGACTATAGTTCCTGCAGGAGTAATATCAAATATGTAAGAGAGTAAAATTCCCACAACTACAGAAAAAATAGAAAAGCTCATAGAAATAATTGCTGTTTGCTTGAATCCTTTCCCATACATAATTGCTGTGACATTAGGAATTACAAACAGAGCTGAAATTAGCAACACTCCAACAAGTTGAATTGATGTAACTACAGTAATTCCTGCCATAAATACAATCAGATAATTTATTTTCTCAACTGGAATTCCGCTTACCTTAGCCTGTTCTTCATTGAATGTAGAGTAAAGAATTTGACGATACAGTATTAAAATTACAATTAAGATTACTCCAGTTAATGCCAAAATTAGAACAGTGTCATCTACACTAATTAGAAGAATACTTCCAAATAGAAAACTAAAGATATCAATCGTAAATCCGCCTGATAATCCAATTATAACTAGGCCAACTGCAATTCCAGACGATAAAAGTACTGCAATTGATGCATCGCCAGAAATGTTGTATCGATCTTTAATTTTTGTAATAATTAATGCACTTGCAATTGAAACTCCATATGCTGTCCATAAAGGGTAAACACCAGCTAGCAAACCTAGTGCTATTCCACCAAATGATGAATGGGCAATTGCATCACCAAATAATGAATAACGTCTCAAAACTAGGAATAACCCAACAACAGAACAAAGAATGGCGATTGCAATTCCAGAAATTAGTGCTCTATGCATAAAACTAAAAGTTAGGATTTCTAGAGACATTTTTCAGTGATGATGCATGTGTTCCTGCATTGACGCTTCAGAATATTGTTTAACTAGTTCATCATTTGAAAAGAATTTCTCTGATTCACCATGGAAAAATAGTGTTCTGTTTAGACATGCAACATGATTTGCCAATTGATTTACTGCATCCAAATCATGGGATGACCAAATTATTGTAATTTTTTGTTTAGAGTTTAATTCTCTAAGAATACTGTAAAACAAATCAATGCTTTGTTGATCAATTCCTGTTACAGGTTCATCCAATATCAGAATTTTTGGGTTTGTAATCAGTGCTTTTGCAATAAAAACTCGTTGTTGTTGACCTCCAGATAATTCACCAATTATTCTATTTCTTAGTTCATGCATCCACAATTGTTGTAAAACTTCATCAATCTTATTTTCATCTGTTTCATTTCTTAATCCCATTCTTACAACATCAGTTACTGTAACTGGAAAATTTTTTTCAAAGATTGGTTTTTGTGGAACATAGCCAATTTCTTTAAGATAGTTTTTTGATTTTCTAATATCCTCACCAAAAAATTTGATAGTTCCTTTGTATTTTGTATTAAGTCCTAGCATAGCATCAAAGAGAGTAGATTTTCCTGCTCCATTAGGACCAATTATGCCTAGAAAATCGCCTTGATTTACTTCAAAGCTTACGTTATCAAGTGCTTTAACATCCGGATATTGAACAGTTAGATTGTCAATCTCAACGATTTTCAACATAATGCCTCCTTTAGATTTTCAAGATTTTCATTCATTCTAGAAATGTAAGTACCATCAGATACAACTTCTAATGGAGACAAAACCAATACTTTACCATCTATCTCATTTGCAATAATTTCAGATGTTCTAGTATCAACATTTTCTTCTGCAAAAATCACATTAATATTTAATTTTTTAGCAGTTGAAATGATATTTTCTAATGTTTTTGCAGTTGCTTCTCCGTGTGGATCATTTGATGAAATTATTGTATGTTGATTTAGATTGTATTCGTCAGCAAAATATGAAAATGCGTCATGAAAAGCTATAAAGTCATTTTTACAATTAGATAGTTCAGTTTGAATTTTTGAATCAAGTAGATCTAATTCTTTGATGTATTTTGCAGCATTAGATTGATAATATTGGTCATTAGCAGGATCAGAATTAGAAAATGCAATTGCAATATTTTGGACTTGAATTTTGGCATAAACAGGATTTAACCAAATATGTGGATCACCTTCATCATGATTGTGTTCTTTGTGAGTTTTAATTAAAATTCCCTCACTTGTATCAACTATCATACCTGAATAACCAGTTTCTTCTAAATCATCTACCCAGTTTTCAAAACCAATTCCATTGATAATGATTAGGTCTGCATTTTGCATTTTTTGAACATCTTTAACAGTGGGTTCCCAATCATGAGGTTCTACTCCAATTGGAACAAGTAAGAAAGAATCAATATTTTCTTGTCCTACAATTCGCGAGAATTCGTAAAGTGGATTAAATGATGAAATGACTTGTAGTTTGGAATTATCAGTATTTGTAAATTGTTGGTTTGAATTCGTTCCATAAACAGCAATGGAACTTAATGGAATTATTATTGCAATTGCAATTATTGCCATTTTTATCTGAATATTCACGCAGCAGTTCTTTACTAATTATTAATAAATCTATAAAATCTTAATAAGATTAATTGCTAAACTTATAAGATAATTAATAATATTAGGCATATGCCAATAGTTTCAATTTCATTAAATGACGAAATTCTCTCAGAACTTGACAAGTTACAAACAACTATGGGATTTTCAGGGAGATCTGAAGCAATCAGAGCAGGAATCAGATCATTTGTTTCAGAAGAAAAACAAAAAGCAGATTTGTCTGGAAATATTAACGCAATACTTTTGGTTGTTCACAATGATGAATTTGATCATGTTGTTTCAGGAATAACACATAATTTTGAGGATCTTATTACGACACATCTTCATAGTAAAATTGAAAAAGAGAAATGCATGGAGCTCTTTTTGATTAATGGTGATGCAGAAAAAGTCTCTACGATTACAAAAGATTTTCAAACAAACAAAAACATGGATACTGTAAAGCTAGTTGCACTTTAGATTTTTAGTGGATTTCTTCTAGTTACAAATACAATACTCATAATTGATATTACCAGTATTAACAATGCAATAGTTCCAAATTCAGGTACAACAACAAGTGTAAATTCAGTTTCTTGTCCCGTATTTCTAATATTTTCAAATTTAATTACTGTTGGACCTGTTTGGTCTTCAGCAAATGTAAATTTTTCAAATTCTCCACCAACTTGTGCTGTACCAGATACACGATGAATTTCTTTTCCATTTTGGATAAGTACAAAGGTATAATCAGAATTTCTCAAAGGATCATTAGTTCTCCCATCCCTAATTGTAAAAATAAAATTTGTGTCAATTCCAGGTTGAACTTCCAGTGGATCCCATGAAAGATTTACTTTAAAGTCTTCACTTTTTGTATAAGCTTCTAAAGGAAATGCTTTATCTTTACTAGTAGATATTGTAAGCATCATTTTTTCTGGTAGTGGTTGATCAGTTTTTTTCATTTCATTTTTCAAATATCGTAAATGATCTTGTAACAAAACAAGGTGAATTATTCTTTCGTCATCTTCTGTATAATCATCAACAGATACTGATGATTTAAATAATTCAACATCATTTACATATGCAGAATAGCTTGGAGATAAAAATTCTACAAAATCTTTTGGCAAATGAGTTTCTACATGAACAACTGATACATGAGACATTTGTTTTTCAGTCCAATCAAATGGCATTTCAAAGGTAACCTGTTTAGTCTCATAATCATACTTGAAATTAGAAATTGAATCAAAGTAGGACTTTGAGCGAAATTCTACGTCGTTGTTTTCAGAATCCTTTTGAATGAAAGAAACAGTCTCAATTAGACTCAAATCAGCATGATAGACACCAGAATTCTCCAGGATGTTTGTAGATTCATCAATAGTTCTAATCTCAATCTCAAAATTATACAAACCAGATGAGGTAAACAATGGACCTGTAATTTCTATTGGATTTGATTCTGAACCATGCCATGCTCCAAGCAGAGAATCTTGTTCACCATGAATTGTTATTTTTTCTTCTTGTGTTGGTGTCACCTTAATTTGCAAAATTCCATCCTCAGCAAAAAAATAATTTCTAAAAATCATTTCATTTTCATGAAATAATCCAATTAGAAAGGTTACATTTTTTGCATTTTCTTTTGTTTCATCTTCAGTTGCAGTGATTGTAATTTGTTCTTGAGCATTTTCAAAATACATCGGCATTTCTACTGAGATTGATAATTCCTTACCTTGTACATTAACTGAGGATATGGTATCAATTCCGAATCCATGTCCATAGACATTACTTACTGGAAATATCAAACATGCTACAAGAACCAGGATACTATATTTTCTAAGAGACATTGTCATTTTAATCACAAAGGCCTATTTTACTGTCAGTAATTCCTCTACTTTTTGAATTAAGTCATCCATTGTTGTTGCCTCTAAAATTGGTTGTAGTTCATTGGGATCTTTTGCACCAAGTGCAGATAATGAGTAGATGTAATCAACTGTAGGCGTATCAGTGGTTAGATAGTATTGTTCCAATACATGATCCAAAGCGTGTGGTTCAACGATTTGGGGTAAAGCCTGTGTAACAATTTTCTTTTTCCACAATTCAACTAATCTCTCCCATTTTTCTAGTGAAATATTTTCATCAATTTCTGGAATCATTTCAACTTCTGCTTGAATGTACATTTTTTCTTCCGTTCCAATTTTTTCATGCATGTCAGAGATTTCTTGATGGCCTTCAACTGATAGTGGATCATAGTTTTCAGGTTGAGAGATTGATGGCGGAATAATTTTTTTTATTTTAAATGGGTTTCTGCCTATAGTTTCAATATGAAGTTGTAATCCATCTATTTGAACGTCTTCACATTTGGTAATCTTAGCAATTGTTCCAACTAATTTTGGAGAATTCCAACCACTTACAGTATTGTTTTCATCAAGCAGACAAACACCAAACTGACCATCACCTACCATACAATCATCAACTAATTGCTTGTAACGTGGTTCAAAAATTCGAAGCGGTAATTCCTGCCTAGGGAATAGAACTAAATCTAATGGGAAAATAGGAATTATTTTTGTTTGTGTCAACAGTTCTATTGAAGTGTCTCTAGATATATGGAATACGGATTTTAAGATAAATTAAAATCCATTTTCATTAAGTATCAGGCCTAAAATAGCAGCACGAGTGTATTTTCCATATTCAGCTTGTTCAAAGTATTTTGCATTTTTTGTTCTGTCAACATCAGATGAAATTTCATCTATTCTTGGAAGTGGATGTAAAACTATCGAATCATCTTTCATCTGTTTAATCAAATCCAATCCAACAACATAACTGCCCCTGACCTTGAGATATTCTTCTTCGTCAGGAAATCTTTCCTTTTGAATTCTTGTAACATAAAGAACATCAAGATCATCAATTGTTTCTGCAATATCAGTGGATTCAGTAAAATTTAATCTCTTTTTAATTTCATAGACTGAATCAGATCTGATTTTTAGTGATTCAGGAGAAATTAGACGTACATCAACATCATAATTTCCAAGTCCATACAACAAAGAGTAAACGGTTCTTCCATACTTGAGATCACCTACAATACCAATCTTTAGACCATCAATCTTTTTCTTTTCTTTTTTGATTGTAAACAAATCTTGAATTGCCTGAGTTGGATGTTCTTCAGTGCCACTACCAGCATTGATTACAGGTTTATCAGAAACTTCAGCTGCAAATCTGCTAGAGCCATCAAGAGGATGTCTCAATATTAGAACATCAGAATAAATTGACATTATTCGTACAGTATCAGCAAGACTCTCACCTTTTTGAGTTGAAGATGAGGAAATATTTGAGATTCCCAATGAATTTCCACCAACAGATGCCATAGCAGCATCAAAACTGAGTCTAGTTCTAGTACTAGGTTCATAAAATAAATATCCCAGTGTTTTCCCTTTGCATATCTCTCTTCTGTCAGATGGATCTAGTTGCATGATTTTGTTAGTTGCTAAAAATATTGTTTCTAGTGATTCCTTGTCAAAATCCTTAATTGAGATGATATCCTTTTGATAGAATTGGTTCATTCTTTCAATAATATATACAGGTGACTATACAAAGTATTCTGATGGAACAGTCCGAACTTATGGTTCGACGAATCAAAGAGGGCACTGTAATTGACCACATTGATGGTGGCAAGGGCCTTCAAGTACTCAGTGCATTAAGAATTGATGGTAGAGATGGTGAATTAATCACCATAGCACTAAATGTTCCAAGTGGCAAATTTAAGAAAAAAGACATCATAAAAATTGAAAATAAATTCCTAAAGGATGATGATACAAACAAACTTGCTGTAATTGCACCAAAAGCAAGTATCAACATTATAAAGGATTTTAAGCTTGTAGAGAAAAGAAGAGTCTCACTTCCAAATGAGATTGACAGGATATTTCGATGCTCAAACCCAGACTGTATTACAAACAGTACAGAACATATTGAATCCATAATGGATGTAATTGACAAAGAAGGAAGGGTACTCAAATGCAGATACTGTGCAAGAGTTTTAGATGTAAACAAACTAAAATATAATTAATTTAAAAATTTAAAAATTTAAAAAAGATGTTGTAGGACTATTGTCCCAAGATGATAAACATCATAACTATACCGTAGATTGCGATTGATTCAACCATACCTACGAAGATGAACACCTTAGATTGTAAAGCTGGGTTCTCACTAATGACTGCAAGACCTGCTGCACCTACTTGGCCAAGACCTATTCCTGCTCCACCTGCTGCAATACCAAATGCTAAACCAGCACCGAGGAGTTTCATAGAGTCGCCACTAGATGCACCATCTTCTGCTGCAAATGCAACCCCAGTTGAACCTAGAATTGAAATTGCTGATGCTGCCAAAAGTAACATGACGATAGTTTTCATTTATGTTGTGGCTCCTTCAGGTCCATATTTAAATCATGATGAGGTAATTAACTCAAATTTGATCCAGAGATTTCTTTTTGAAAGAGTTCAGATCGTCTTTGATAGATGTTACAAATTTATTACAATCTGCATCTAATTCCTTTTTTGAGTTTTCAAGTAATTTTTTAATTTCTTCTTTTGCCATTATTTTCCACTTTCCATCTTTTCCTTGACTTTTTTTAACTTTGCGAATTCTTCTCTTTCCCTTTCCTCTAGAGTAGAGAGAATAAATCGAATATTTTCTTTGTATTGAGGAATGATGACATTTTCGAGGGCATTTAACAATTTTTGAGTCTTTTCTAATGCTTTTGCAAGACTAAAAATAGAATTTTCATATTCTGCTGCTTTACAAATTTTTGGCATTAATTCTTTGATTTGTTTTGCTGCTCTATCAATTGAAGAGTTAGTATCTGCAAAACCATAAGGCATTGATTTTGTATCTTTTTCAGTAACTGTAAGTGCAGGGATTTTTACATCAACAACTCTTCTAACATGAAGCTCTACTTCCATTACTGGCGGCGTTGATTCTGCAACAGAATCAACAGTATTAGTACCTAATGCTAGATATGCTTCGTTAACTGATGTGTAAATATCTTGCAATGGTTCCCAAATTCCACCTCTTGCTTTAGATGCTTCTTGAATCATCTCTTCAATGTTTTTTAAGAGAACTTTACGTTTGTCATCTAAAATTTGCTGAACCATAACAGCAACTTGCGTGGATTTTTTATATTTGAAAAGTTCAATTTTTGTTGCTGCAACATTTTGTCCAAATGACATTCAGTTACTCTTCCTTGTAATATTGTTCTACGTATTTATCTTTGATTTTAGTAATCTCATTCTTTGGTAATTTTGATACAATCTTCCACATAAGAGTAAGTGTTTCTTCAATTGTTCTGTTCTCATCAGTCGCTTGCGTAAGGAACTCTTTTTCAAAAGTATCACCAACATCCATATATTTGAGATCAATTTCAGTAAGTCCTGCTTTACCTACAATTCCTGCGAGTGCTCTTACTTCTTGTGCTCTAGAATATGCATCATATACTTGATTAGCAACTTCACTATGATCTTCTCTAGTACTTCCTTCACCAATTCCGTCTTTCATCAGTCTACTAAGACTCATCAAAATGTTGATAGGAGGATAAACTCCTTGTCTGAATAAATCTCTACCAACTACTATTTGTCCCTCAGTAATGTAACCAGTAAGATCAGGTATTGGGTGAGTAATATCATCAGATGGCATTGATAAAATTGGAACTTGTGTAACACTTCCTTTTTTACCATTGAGTTTTCCTGCTCTTTCATAAAGTGTTGAAAGGTCGGTGTAAAGATAACCAGGATATCCTTTTCTTCCAGGAACTTCTTCTCTTGCTGCACTAATCTCTCTTAGTGCCTCTGCATAGTTTGTCATATCAGTAATTACAACTAGAACATGCATTCCTAATTCAAATGCCAAATATTCAGCAACAGTTAAAGCTACACGGGGTGTAATGATTCTCTCAATTGCAGGATCATCTGCCGTATTTAGAAATAGAACACTTCTCTTTAGTGCACCAGATTCTTCAAGACTTCGTCTAAAATATTCTGCTTCACTGTATTGTACACCTATTGCTGCAAAGACTACTGCAAAGTCATCACTCGTACCAACAACACTTGCTTGTCTTGCAATTTGTGCTGCAAGAAGATTGTGAGACATACCAGAACCTGAAAAGATTGGAAGTTTTTGTCCTCTAACTAGAGTCATCAATCCATCAATTACAGAGACACCAGTTTGAATGAAATCCTTTGGATATTCACGTTGTTCTGGATTCATTGGTTCACCATTAATATCAATAAATTTATCAGCAATTGGATCTGGCAATCCATCTTTTGGTCTACCTAACCCATCAAACACTCTACCCAGTACTTCTTTGGATACGGGCATTTCCATTACTTTACCTACAAATTTTGCGTTAGTTCCAGATATTGATAATCCAGTTGTTCCCTCAAAGACTTGGACAATTGCTTTACCGTTTCCTACTTCGAGAACTTTACCTAATCTTCTTTCACCGTCACTAGTTTCAATTTCAACTAATTCATCAAAGGCTGCATTTTCAACATCATCTACAACAACTAGTGGACCTTTGATTTCTGCAATCTTACTGTATTGAACCCCACCTTCTGTTGTCAATTTGAAATTTTAACTCCCGTAATTGATTTGAATTGGTCTTGCATGTCTTTATCTAATTGATCAAGTTTTGGCATCTCATCATCTTTGATGTCCATTCTTGCTTTAAGTAAATTGTTAACTACAGATAATTCACGTATGTCGGTTAATGATGCGCCTTCTTTGAGTGCTTGTTGTCCTTTCTTGTAAAAATCAACTAATAATTTCATTAATTTGAATTGTTTTTCTGGACTGCAATAAGTATCAACATCATCAAATGAGTTTTGTTGTAACAAAGCAATCTTTACCATTCTTGCAACTTCAAGAATTAATTTTTCTTCATCAGGCAATGCTTCAGGACCTAAAAGTCTGACAATTTCTTTTAGTGTATCTTCTCTTTGTAAGATACCATAAGTTTCACTTCTTATGCTAAACCAATCTTCACTAATGTTTGCACTCCACCATTTTGCAATATCTGCAAGGTAACCAGAATAGCTGTTCATCCAGTTAATTGATGGATAATGTCTAGAGTATGCAAGTTTTGCATCCAAAGCCCAGAAAGTTTTGATAAACCTCATTGTGTGAGTTGTTACTGGTTCTGTAAAGTCACCGCCAGATGGTGATACAGCGCCAATCAAAGTTACTGAACCGTCACGGTCTGGGCTACCAGTTGCTTTTACACGACCTGCTCTTTCATAAAATTCTGCTAATCGTGATGCAAGATATGATGGATAACCTTCCTCTGCTGGCATCTCCTCTAACCTACCACTCATTTCTCTGAGTGCTTCGGCCCATCTACTTGTTGAATCTGCTACAAGTACAACATCTTTACCCATATCTCTATAATATTCTGCAATTGTTACACCAGTATAGATACTTGCTTCTCTTGCTGCTACTGGCATGTTACTGGTATTTGCAACAAGGACAGTTCTATCCATGAGTGGTTTTCCACTACGTGGATCTTTAAGATGTGGGAATTCAACTAAAACTTCAGTCATCTCATTACCTCTTTCGCCACAACCAATGTAGACTACAACTTGGGAATCTGCCCATTTTGCAATTTGGTGCAATGTAACAGTTTTTCCTGTTCCAAA
>Ga0224511_10000857_pt1 | contig 16468 bp, 14 predicted proteins | sample SF_May12_sed_USG_2_FD_169988 | JGI IMG/M metagenome (GOLD analysis project Ga0224511, IMG submission 169988) | Sediment microbial communities from San Francisco Bay, California, United States - SF_May12_sed_USGS_8_1 | ecosystem: Environmental > Aquatic > Marine > Sediment | place: USA...
GTTTGCAACCTAGTCCTATTCCGAGTGGCTGTCTTACGCTGTGATATGTACGGTTTTCTACCAGTTGAAGCCATGGCGTCAACTCTACCCTTCAGCATGATCGGTGTAGCAGGTCACGTGCATTCCGTGGGATTCCCGGGCAATATCGGCCAAACGTGGATCTCTTTACGCTTGTTTTGACAAACCTGGAGCTAATGATTCCACTCTAGATCCATTCTCAGCGCTTGTGTTCAACCTTAGGAATGTGTCAATGGTTATGAGGTGTACCAAATATTGGGACACTCTCTGTAAAGCCAGGTAGAAAACGATCAACTTTGAGTGCCTGACCATTGACTAGTCATCCAACCTGCGATATTATGTCATATAAATGGCCGATTAGGCTCCGCCTTTTTAAAAACGTTTTTTCAGAGGGTGCCAATTTTGCCATCTTTAGCACAGATTTAAGGGCACTTCTGCTGTGTCTATTGCACTGTAACTTGACTCAGGTAGGTTTTGAGACACACTGATTCTGATAAGCCAAAAAAAATTTGCCTCATCATCCAACCTTTAACAGCTATTCATGTACTGTCAGCCCTTCTTTTAATTTTACGTACATTCTTTGGTGAAGATTTTCTTTCGCTTTCCGATGGGGGTATCTTCCTCTACTTCCTCATCATCAAACTACAGGAGAAACCCAGTGAGTGTAGATATGGAGTACTAACTTACACTTAACCATAGTAGACAGGTTGGGCTGCATACACTTATTTATTGACAATGACTATGATCTGAGTGACCGTCAGTTGTTTAGACTAGAGTCACTCCTGGTGAGTGAGTCAGGGAGTCATTGAGTGACCCTCTTAGTCTCTGACGGTGAGATTGCCATTGTCCACCTCACTCACGGACAGTTACTGAGTTAGTTAGTAGCCCAGTCTGAGAGTGAGACACTGACTGACTCATTCAGTTTAGCTGTTCTATGTATGAATGTCTGAGTCAGTGAGTAGGGGTTACTCATTAATTTAACGTGAATCAGCTGTGCTGGTGAGTGCGTCAGTGACTTACTTACTGGCTACTATTTACTAAATCAGTGAGTGAGTGACGGAGAACTAGTAGTACTTGAGTACTAGTAGTAGTAAGCATGGCTATTACTACGACTCATACTGATGACTGAGTTACTTAGTTTAATAACTTAGTAACTATTACTACGGCAACTATTGAAATACAGAACTGTCGGAGTACTGACTGAGTAGTGAGTACACTGTCGAAAATAACTACGAGTACGACTAGTAAGAGTAAGAGTAAGAAAAAGACTCACTTAGTGACTTACTCAGTCTTAATGAGACTAGTCTAGACTAGAGTAACTGTAAGTGTAAGTGTAAGACTCAGTCTTACTCTTACTCAGTCTTAGTCTTACCTACTGAGAGTGAGAGTAAGAACTTCGACTTCCCCACCTAGACTGCTAGACTAGAGTTAGACTTAGAAGTTAGAAGTTAGCGTAGGTTAGTAAGTTAGACTAGATCTAGACTAGACTCTAGAGTTAGAACTAGAACTAGAAGCAGAGCCAGAAGTCAAGAGAAGTAAATACTATTCGTCTATTATAGAGTAGACTCTATTGTATTATTTATTTACTAATTTAGTAATTACTACTACTAGACTAGTACTAGTAAAAATCAAATAGCAAATTAGCTATTTTTTAAAATAAAATAGCAAACTAGCTTTTTGATTGAGTGAGCGAGAGTGTGATACCTCGCCCAACTTTGGATGGCTATAGATTTTTTCTCTTCAAGACGAAGAGGTGAGTGCCAAAAAAGGCATACACACTCGACAAATTCTCCAAATAATTTAGCAGAATTATTGCTTACTTCGGGGTTCCAGTCCTGGCTACTGGAGGCTGCCATTTTCTCCTGTTGAATGCCGCATTAATGCCGAACGACTTCCCCTATATAAAAATGCCGGTGCAACGATATGCGGTTTATGGGCACTTCTCTGACGTCAGTGCTTCTCGTCCCTTTCGGGTACAAATACAGGTTTCCCTTCATTAACATATCTTCTCAGCCTCGAAAATCTAGCCCGGTTTCTAGATTTATACACATCAAACGTGCAGGTAACAGTGGCAAACATATATTGATCGAACCAAATAGATATATGGTTCACACACCCTCGGGAAAGCATTTTCTTCTAAAAGCTGAAGGAAAACTGAAAGTGCATTTGGTAAAAAATGGCGGCGTTGAGGTCGGTTTCATTTCGGCCACGCAATCCATTCGCAAATCACCTAATGTATCCCTGCCCACTGTTTACATTTGGGTTGAGTTAGATATATCATTTGGCGGACCAACACCGAGGTCTGCGATTAGCCTCATAGTAACTCGCATATGACTGACTAATTGACTCCCGTAGCACGGTAACAAGACAATCTTCCCTCGCTCCAGCTTGAGCCTTGAGTTTTGCTTTCAGTTTGAGTTTTTGGACTTTTCCTTTTTGTTTTAGCAAAGGTTCATGTTTCATGCTAAATAATATACCAAAGAACCAGAAATGCAATCTGTAGTTCATCTCATCCTAGACATTAAACTATCATCTCATATAACCTAGGTGGCTACTGTCGAATACTTTGAACTGGGAAACACCTGCACTACTGGAAACTGGAAACTTCCAGTGCTGGTCACCTAGTGCAATTGTGGAATCTTGATGCATCCCTGCGATGGCTTGTAAGATTCCACCATGAATTCAGAAGCTCAGATGAACTATTCTGAAGATAGTGGTGGTGCAAGCTCTGCAATACCAATCAGTGGTAAGACAGTGTCGACTAGTAAATCCATTTGAACTTTGGTGGCTCGCTGATAATGCGTTGTGGAATACAAACAAGTGGTTGTTGTCTTCTTTGTTAATGGTGAACCCACCCATCCATATGGCTAAATGCCTTCTGAAAAAAAAACAGAGTTTGCCATCCAATGCTTGACAAGCGAGCTAAAGACTGGTTTATATGACTAGTTGACTGGTCACTCTCTGGTGTGCCAGTGGTGAAGAACGAAAGCTGCTATCGCCATTTCCTCCAGGGTTTAGTGGGCAGCGACAAATGATAGAACAGCTGTTATTTGCTGCTCTTTATTATTTATATATAAGAAGTAGCCATCTTTAGATGTAAATAAATCTGCGTTCCCATTAGTCACTTCCAGCTCGCAGCTACAAAAATTGTGCATGCAGCGTTCGTTCTTCACCACAGGCACACCGCGGAGCGAGGCCATGTTTAATGGCATTTGTGTGGCAACCGCCTGCCTGAACAGCTCAGCTCTGACCTCACATTGCTGCTAAGCGATGGCTATTCACTGATTATTCACAAAAAGGGGCTGACTTGACACATTCATTTTACAGATAAATATCCATCGCAATCTCATATGCTCGAAGTAATATCAGTGGCAGTGACTGCCCAAGGAGATTCCCCTTATACAGAAACTACGGGGATTATAGGTAATCTCAAAACTGTCATACACGCGTCTCGGATGCTTAACCAAGGGCCTGGTACATCCGCGGGGCAACATTAAAAGTTCCCAACCAATCACAGGCTGATAACAACCCCCAGAGAAGAAGCAGCTAGGCGATACTTGCCCAAGTGATCAGCTCACTAACCAATGCGCATTAAGTTAGATAAAAAGGTTCATTACTCCATAATATTTGAGCAGATCCCAGTATGAGCTGTGCTAACCCGGCTCTGTCTGAAAGATAGGTGCTTACTACATAGATGGAACATTTCTGTTCCAGTTCTCCATGGTGAAGTGAATGCGCGGACGAACTGTTTCAGTCTAGAAATAATGTAACTTTCCATGTTCTCGCTGATGGGTTGTAGAGTGTGCTGATGGAATTATTATGACGGACAGTTTGGATGGATCTGGACACTTGAGGGAAGATTCTGGCACTCGCTCCGAGCAGGATAGCCACATTAACCACAACAGTATTCAGACTCGTAAGTTAAACCAAGGTAGTAAGACGAACGTTAATTACTCGACTTTATTCGATGGTCAGAAAACTGAAACGAGTTTATTCAAAAGCATGCTTCCAAAAATGCATAATAAGAGATTGATCACATAGTGGAATGCGTGTTGTCAAAATGAAAGCATCACAAATACGTTTGTAATGCCTGCGGCTGACGGTTTATCTTTGAGGAATTTCACTAAGAGGAAAAGGAGAATGGGAAGAGTTTGGTGAAGTTTGTTTTTTGTTTTATAACCTGCTTTTCCTATTTTCAAAAAACAAAGTTTATGCACTCAAGGTTGAGACATGTCGCTATTGTATTGTGCTATATGGTTGAATGAGGCCAGAACTACTTGTCAATCAGACAAATGTCTTGCTGTAGATGCAAATGAGACTCGTACGGCGAGCGAAATGCTGAGAGATATACCAACCGAAGACAACGTTGATGATTCTGCCGGCTATGCAAACGACACGGAAATAATAGGTCTGTGGGGAAAATCGGTATGATATCATGATGAGAGAGTCCCTTAGTGCTCTTTGGAGCCCCCTGGATCATACCAGAGACATAATGAACAGAGATATGACATTCATGCAAATCGCTATATTACACTCACGGGACTTGCTGGTGATTATGAAATTGAGGCTGCCATTGTATCATATGCAAAATAGGCTGTTTCGACCAAGCTTTTTTTAAAACAACTGAGCCAATCAAGTGGGACATAGTATCATCTGAAAGCTCAAAATCTGGTCTAGAAAAAGCCGACCCAGGAAAATTAAATATTAGTGATTGTTTGGTCATAGGGTTTCATTAAGTAGGGAACTACGTGGATACTGATATCATGTATAATCATATAGAGGAGATAACTTACATTGTGGTCTATGTGCCTTGCAGTAACAGTTACTTGCCATTTTACGAGTAATAATGTAGAGCATAGATTATAGATCTGTGTAGATGTCTAGATGAGATTACCAGCTTATAACTCTGGTGTTACAACTTACAAGCCTTAATTCTTTGCATTTGCAACCTTTTCAGTTTGGGCACCTCCGCGGTCTGCATGCAGACATATCGAGCAAAATCTAATATCAACATTGATTTTGGGACAGCCTTTCTATGATAAATTTTGTCTTAGGATCAGCGGGTAATAGTCCTGACTAGTTTTGCAAATAAAAAAACTTAATTGCAACTAACAGATCGGCTGTCCCACACATGGCTCCCAGAGCTGGGGTCATCCCAAAGCTGTGGTCATGAGTGCATCAAAGTCTCCGTGTTGGACATATATTGTAGTAGAATAAAGAGTTCTCCACACAATGAGCTCATATCTGTGGCAAGTTGGCAACACCCCCATAAACATGAATACGGCAGGCATTACAGAGCCTACATCATGCAGTAGTATATGGACTCCATTGGCACTGCAACAGGCTTTTCAAACGACTATGACCCGCTGATCTGGGACAAAATTTATCATGGAAAGGCTTTCCCAAAATCAATGTTGATTAGATTTTGCTCGATATGTCTGCATGCGGACCGCGGAGGCTTCCAAATGAAAAGGTTGTATATGCAAAAAATTATGGCTTGTAAGTTGTAACAACATAACCGTAGACCGAACAATGACTAATATCTAATTTTCCCGGGTCGGCTTTTATAGAGTAGATTTTGAGCTTTTAGATGATACTATGTTATGCGAGACGCAGATACGTCAGTAAGATAGCTTAGAGATACCCGATTCAAGATGAAAGCTTCACACTGAAAGGATGAGCTCATTCTAACCATTCCAACTAGCTTTCGACCTGAGGATTGATAGACTAAATCATCTCTAAATATCACTTAACCAACAGCCTGTACCCAGGAAGGTTCACGGGTCCCTATAGAGAAGGTTACTGTATGGGTGGATCCCCTCTGTTTAACGTCGTGATCTGAGTCTGGCAGGGGCGCACTGGCAAAGTGATGCTTCAGCCGGGAGTTCAACCCCTAATCCCAAGCCCTGTGTTCTGTCCACTAATCCACCGCTTAATCTGTCGTAAAGGTGGTGCACAACATGTGACAGGACTGTTGAAAGAACAAATGTTAAAACACCCGCAAATGTTAAGATATTTTGACATTCGTTGGCGATTCCAACATTTGTCGTTTGGTTGACTACGATGCGTCGGTTGCTTCACAGACAGCAAACTAGCTAGGCTGAGCACCAGATATCCCGAGGTTATGGGCTGAGCACCAGATATCCCGAGGTTATGGGCTGAGCACCAGATATCCTGAGGTTATGGGCTGAGCACCAGATATCCCGAGGTTAAATTAGGTTCAGTTTTGTTGAATATGGATAGAAGATGAAGCGGCCCAACCATAGAGTGACTGGGGAAATGCTTGGTCAAAGTACTCAGTCATTTTTAAAGCAAACCTCTGTTATATCACTGGCCGTCAAGGTTGTCTCCTTACGATGCGGTAGAGCTTGCTGATGATGTCATTGTTGTCTCTTTATGATGTGGTAGAGCTTGCTGATGATGTCATGGCATCGGATGAAATCACGGTGGAAGCCGCCGAAAGTGATGACGTAGATTTACTTCAAACACGTCTTGCTGAGGTGGAGGAGGTAGTCGACTTCAAAACACAAACAAAGGGTGGAGGGAAAAAACTTCTGCTCAAGGTGGGAAAAAGGCTGAAATGTGACTCGCTAAAATGTGTCATCACTTGTTTTCATCTTATGCAGCCTACTATGAACTAATGGTCGCAAGACATGGCTCAAATGGAAGCTTAGAGCCCCATCCAATGCCTATACTTCGAGAAAAGCCTAATGCAAATGCACTTTGATTCAAAGACAAACACTTGCCATTCCGATATAAGTAAACTGCTGGCCTCGCTGTACCTACATTTTCCCAATCCGAAGTCAGCAATAATCTTTACTTCAACCTATAGGAATCCTAACAAGATAATTGCCCAAAAGCTCGTAAGATTTTTCACTCGTCCCCTTTTGAGTTGCAGGACTGGCTGATACAGAAGCTGGATAATGAGGAAATGCCGGAGGTGTTGAGTTGGCTGGATAAAAAGGAATCATTGTTTAGAATCCGCTGGCTGCATAAAGCTACTGATTGCTGGGAGGTGGGAGCGGACGGAGTTATATTTAAAGAATGGTGTATACATACAGGTAAGTGGTTATTGGGGATTCTGTCTGCTGAGGGATTGGAGCGCTTGTCACAGGTGCTGAAGGACCCGAGTCCAATACAGATTGCTGACGTGTCTTTTCAAAACTGTCTCTCTCTGGTCACCCAGCAAGGAATGGGTGCCCAGCTTTCCACTGAGCCGGCAATGTACTTAGTTAGCAAGGTACTTAGCTGGCAAGGTGCGTAGTTGGCAAGGTGCTTAACTGACGAGGTGTTCAGCTGACAAGGTGCTTAGCTGGTAAGGTACTTAGCTGGCAAGGTGCTTACCTGGTAAAGTGCGTAGCTGGCAAGGTGCTTAACTGACGAGGTGCTCAGCTGACAAGGTGCTTAGCTGGTAAGGTGCTTAGCTTGCAAGGTGCTTAGCTGGGAAGTGCTTAATTGGCGAGGGGCTTAGCTTAAAGAGGGGTGGGCAGTGAGGAAAAAGAGGGAAACCCGCCTCAGTTGCACCTTTACAATTGACCTGTGTTTATATTGGATGCTGTCAAAGGGGAAAAGTTTATGTCCAATGGTAAGATTTTCATCTTGGTGGAGGCCCTTTCTATTTATAAAAGGCTGTAAGCAAAATGCTATTTCTGTGGCAAAACAACTCAATGTCTACCAGTTTAGCCCCTCTAAATAGTAATTTGCTATAATTTAGAAGAATCTCAGACGCTCCGTCACTCAACTTTGGTCTACCGCTAAATGAAGTATAATAAGCATATTATAATCTAACTACAGTGAAACCCGGTTAACTCAACCTCGGATAATTCGAAAACTTGCTTAACTCAAACCAAGTTTCATGGTCCCTGCCTGGGTAATTTTAATTTGCTGGGCATATCTCGAACCTTTAGTCATCACTCGAACTGACAACTGTGGTTAGTGCCATCAAATTACTTTTTATGTGGCTGGATGTGCTAACATTCTTGTGTAACAAGCTTGATTTCATTGTTTTCTTTTCACATGAGAAGAAAATCTCGCAAATTTTAGAAAATCTAGCCAGAAATACATTAGAGCGAAATGGACTCGCTACGGTGGCCACATGGTTAAAGCAAAGGAGAGCATAACTGATAACTCAAACTTTTCATAACTCAAACTTTTTCGGTGGTCCCCTGCAGTTCGAGTTATCCAAGTTTCACTGTATATTATATTGTAGGAAAATATGACCCAGGGAATGAGAATCCGAGAAAATGGAAAGCTAATTTCCGGTGTGCGCTCAACAGTTTGTCCGACGTGATCATTGTGCCTGCTCTCTGCGTTCGCAAAGGGAAGGATGCCTACAAAGTTTTCAAGATTCTTCCAGAGAAAATACCAGAAAAAGTCCGCGAGAGTAAGTACAGGTTTGCTTCTTCTCTACCTACTGAGTTACCACGGGAATAATTAATAATAATAACATTAGAGTTTGGTTAAGCCCTTGGGAGAGCATTGGGTTTGCAATCCCAAGAACCTTGTTGGTGGCCAACATCGCGGCGGGCTTCCGCTGTGAGTGAGTGAAGCTACCCACTTTTCTTTTAGAAAAGGAATCTTCCCGCAAACGCCGGCGAGCAAAACGAGATGAGATCCGGGCTTTACAATCCAGGTCGAGGGTTGATAAGGTGTACAGTCTAGATGATGGGACTATAGTTACACAGGCTAGTCCTGGCAAGAAACCCAACAAACTGTGAGTGAAATCTCCATATATTTAAATCTTTGACCAATCGATCTAGGTAGGCGATGGGCTCAATGGTTGGAGCATTCGTCACTGGTGCAAAAGATCCCGGATTCAAACACAGCTCGTGCGAGAGGTTTTTAAGATACTTCTTCTGTTTTTTTTGTTTGTTTTCAGCAATTGTCCCTATAGTTGAACTTTGACCTTCCGCCTCGTTGTCCACAGGTTGTGTGGTGTCATTGGGAGGAGATTGAGCCATTTTCTGCCACGCTGGCTCAGGACGGGTTGGCAGAGTGTGATCAGCCAGCCACAGCTGGGAATTAAACCCGGGCCGCAGGGAGGGCAGATAGTGAGATTCATTCATTCTCCCACTGAGCTATTGTGACTGGCTGTTCACCCAGCAGTAAATCAATATTACTCAACTCTCTTCAGAGCTGGGATGCCTCAAGGTGATGAGGAAGAGGCATGAAGCCCATCCTGGCTGCCACTGCCGCTTGCTGGCTGGCTGCCATCCTGGCTGCCGCGTTTGGCTCAAGATTGAAACATGCTGGGTTCAGCTCCTATTCATGCGGAGCGCCCACAGTGAGAGTGAGCTTCTCTCATGATTCTTATAGCTCCTTTACTGCTCCAGCAGCCCCCAGGTTGAGGAGAGCTCCTATACTGCTCCAGCAGCCCCCAGGTTGAGGAGAGCTCCTATACTGCTCCAGCAGCCCCCAGGTTGAGGAGAGCTGCTAAATAGGATGGCCAAATGCCCGAGTAGAAAAAAGAAATGAATAATAGTGATATTAATAATAAGGATAATAATAATAATGATAATAATAATATTAATAAAAAACTGGCAAAGCGCAACCATTTGTTTATCCATCGATCTTCACTACATATGAATATGTTCTCAGATCACTCATAGTGCAGAAGTCGGCAGCCCCTGGCAGCTCCACCAAGCCTAGTGGTACTGTTCTAAATGGAATGGATGCTCTGTGCACAGCAGCCGCCATGATGGCTGATGACAAACCAGAAGAAGGTACAGTGGTCGCATAGACATATAGTGCCTGTATTATATGTGCATTTTATGATTTGGTCCATGCTTTTTGATAGAATCTTGCTCAAACAAACAACTTGATAAAATTTCTAATACATTTTCTGTTCAGTTCACTCGCATAAGCCTGTATACTGAGTCAGCAAGCCTCTAAACCGAGTCAAGAAGCCTGTATACTGAGTCAGCAGTTTGGGTGATGGCTTCACCTGGTGATAGGCAAGAATCAGACGAAAATTGTCAAGCTCCGCTCACCATCATAACGAATCGTTGGTCAGAGGTTTGCGGCAACAAGTGTTAGCAAACTGGTAGATGAATTAATATGAAGGTCATGGCGTGATCATCATTTCACCAGTACACTTCACAATGTCACAATCTCGAGACTGTTGAAAATTAACGACACTGGTCTGGAGGTAAAACAAGGGTCGGGTGGTCCTAAACTCTGGTAAATCAACACTTGGCTTTAACTCAATCTGTAATGAGATGATTGGTGGTTTTAGGTGAAAACATAAACGTTGAGGAGAAATCCCCCATGTCGGGGAGAGCCATTATCACTGATGGGGGTCTCGGCGACACTGGAGACATTGTCACCTACTACCGACCAGTAGCACCAATGGAGGTAGTTACCAGCTCGAGCTCCACTAATGCTGTGGTAAGTTATATGGTTACCCAATCAGTTGTCAGTGTGATTACGAGCCACTCAATAATTCACCTGTTATGGTATAAGGACAGTTTGATTATGAGTCATTGATGATCGGATTAAATGTAAAGAATGTTTGCCTTGAATTGACAGGCTCGATTTTCCGACAGAGCTTAAAAGTCATCGCGATTCAAATGGATGTAGACCACTCAATCCTAATGGTTTGCTCTCGCAGTCCACGTCACATGCCGAAAAACCAATTAACTTTCTCACAAAACATCCAGCTTTTATCACTCCAGGGCGAGCTTTAGGCTTAAGGTGTAAAACCCATTTTTGAATACACCCGAACGAAACCAGAACTGGAATGTATCACTTTTATTTAAAGTATATCAATAAAAGAGTGACGGTTCAGGCGCTTATTCTCATGTTTTAACAGGTTAGCATAGGTGGTACGCCAATCTCAATTGGCTCACTGCAAGTTGTTCGGGCACCTGTGTATAGACCAGTGAAAGGAATGCTTGGCCCCACCACACTCTCCGGTGGAAATGTTGTGCTGAATGTACGGCAGCACGCACCAATCGCTGGCCCAAAACTCCAGCTACCGGCTGGTAAGTAACAACATTTCTCTGCTGTTACAGGACACATATTGTTACAGATCTGTTATAGACACCTTTCGCACGAGAGAACAATTCCATTACAATTACAAGCGTCATGTGACCATACTAGTTGTCTGCATTGTAATTGGTCATCAAAATCTTATGAGAAACTGTTGCAACCTAGCAGATTTGATCACTATCTCATAATTACTTTCCCGTGGTTACTTACAGTGCAGAGAATAACTGGTCTGCCGCACACCGTCTGCCTGAAGCCGGTCAGCACCAATCGACTCACTCGACCCGCAGTCGGTCCCACTTATCTCATACCAAAAACTCTTGTTCAGAAGCAGCTGGCGTCACGCAGCGGGAACCAGCCAGCGAGATTCTACGCCGTTAGCTCCTCAGCCCTTCGTGCTGCCACCTCCATATCCACAGGAAACCAGACCGACATCACATCTGGTTAGTTATTTCTGTTATTTTTTTGATCACAGGATAACTCGGTGGTAAGAGCGCTGGGCATGCAACCGTGAACACCTTAGTTCAGATGAGTATGAGCCCATAACATAATTCCTAGCTCCTACCTCCTAAACAAGCCTCAGGCTTAGGAGATCCATCAAATAAGATGGCCCAGTAGTTTTTTAAAAATATATTTAAAATAAAATAATAGCTTATAGCCAGTCTACAGACTCAGCCAGGTTACCTGAAAGTAAATTAAGTAAAAACTTGCCATTTTCATAAACTGTAATTGTCCACTTATGATGACCCATAAGTAACATTCCGGTACAAAACATCTAAGGATGCATTCCCAAACGTACTACCAAACAACCATGCCGGCTTGACCCTGGCTCTTATACTGCTTCGCTCGCCCGAAGAGCCAGGTAACCTGGCTATTACAGACTGCATTCAATGCACTGAGTTGTCTTCTCCTAAAAATAACTAGCTCCACAGTTTTCTACGCATATCTTTCTGGGTACACAGCTCAGCTCAACCTTTCCAATTAGTTTCCTCCCAACTCTGGTTTTATAAACCTTTCCCTAATGACTGCACAAACTTGTACTACGACCTGAGCGGGAAATGGCCTATCCGCCTAGCTACACTTCTGATTTCATACTTTAATGTCAAACCAATCTTTACGCAGCGGCAGTGGCAGCGGCAGCGGCCAGCATCACACTTGTCTTGTTGACGTTTTAACTTTAATTGTATAAGCCTGATGGCTCGGAGTCATTGGAGTTCGACTTGACATTTCCCCCATTTATTCCATGGTCTGATAAAAACACTGCAAACACACCCACTCTTAGAGCCTGGAAAAACGATTACCTGATTTGTAATATGTATCGTCTTCTGTTTAAACTCCCTCAGGGGGTAAGTGTTTTTTATAAAGATAACTTTGAGGCAAACGTCCCGGTATAAAGAAGGTTATTCTCGATAGCTTGATGGAATGGTTAACTGATGAAGAAAGGCCGTGCGTGACAAGGGATTTCCAAAACACATCGTCACGAGTGGTCATTGTGGTAACTGTGGTTCGGGGAAACTTCCATTGTGTTATGTAGCGGTTCACAGCCAGCGGAGAAATTTTAAGTTGGACAAAGCATCTTCCGCCCTGGCTATCACCTCTCTTCTAGACTAAAGAACCTGCCACACTATAGCGAATTTGCGAAAAAAATTGCAAATTGCCAATATCGTTACGCGAAAAAATGCCTTGCGAATATACGATAGCTATTTCTCGTGCAGTTATAGCATGCTGAATAAAATTGCAGGTTGCGCTTATAAGGTTGACTCAATCACTTCTATAGCCCATGGGAATCCGCAGGCTATAAAGTAGAGAGTCAGAATGAACAACTAGGTCTGACTGGAAACCTTATTTGAGCCAGTTTGGGAGCAGTCATCATCGCAGAGCAAAAAACAATCACAATACATGAAAGCCAGAGCATCAGAGGAGATTATAAAATGAAATCTGGCCGAACTTACCTGCGAGTAGCGGCTAGTTGAGTCTGACTACGAAGACAATCCCCACGCACGATTTCTAACGGCCGTTTTATCGGAAATAGAACCCCACGCGACACCAACTACGCAGTCTCATTGGCTTCAATCATGTGACTGCGGAAAACCCTGGTGTTTCGCGAATAATGATTGCAATTGTGCGGCTAGAACGCAAATTGCGATTTTCTCACGATTTGCGATTGACTTATCGCAAGGTTGCAAATTTGCCGAAGTGTGGCGGGTTTTTTATCGTTTGCTTCCGACGATAGCCATTATTGGGGTTTGCAAAATGGGCTCCCTTTACTAAAATGATTTGGTGTCTGTTCAGATGCGCTACATTCAAAGAAATCTTCCCAGCTCAAAGGGTAATGAGATCTAATCCTTGGTACATTTTGTTCACTAGAATCCTAGTCCTGTCACGGTTCTACTTCTATTCTAAGCCGTTCTCAATTCAATTCACTTTAGCCCCTTCAACCACTTGAACCAGATAAATCTCAGTAGCTAGAGTGATCGGCTCAATATGGGAGGAACTTGAGTTTAAGCCATGCTCACAGTGAGAATAAGCTCCTCGCATGACTTCTAGTTCCTCCCACTTTGGCAAGCCTCAGGCTTAGGAGGTCCACAAAATAGGATGACTAAGTGCCTGAGCTTAAAGCACACAAATAGAATTACATACCAGGTAGCAACAAATGAATAAAACTGAAATAACTCGCCTGTTTGTAGTGGCTATGTCGATGGCAGGCGTTACAGATGGTAAATCAGCACAGATTATCAGAACTGTGCCTATAAGCTCACTCGACACAGGCACGCAAATGCCTGCCATTATTCGACAGCCCAACCAGCCAGCTGCTTCTGTTAGCATCCCTGTCAGCACGCCAGCCATGCGGATGCAGCCAGATCTGCTCGAATATTACCATCTCAAGGTGAATGTCATGCTGTCCTCTCATATCTATCACAACACTCATCGGTGCAACGATAGCTTAGTGGATAACATACTGGGCATTGGGTCAGGGGTCAGGGGTCAGGGGTCTCTGGTGTGGGGTCCAATGATGGCTTAAGCTGCTTTTTCACTCAATTCGGACGTTTGGTTCGCCTCGGACCGGACGCTACAGACTGACGTTTTACCCCCAAAAATAGAGTGAGCGACGGGACGTCTCTGGGAGACAAAATGGGTACGACGTCCGACTCATCAACCAATCAAATGGTCTTCCACGGAGTACCTAGCAACATTCACTCGTTTTCGGTCTCACACTAGGATCATTGGAAGGGGAAACTTGTTTGATTTTGCAATAATATTCACTCGGCTTACAGCACTAAGTTGCACTGGACAGAGAGGCAACCTGTAGTGAAAGAATTGAATAGTGAATTGACTTTCTTTTAAAGTTATGAGCAAAGAATTGTGTCGTTTCCAGAAACACAGGTTCGGCCCCATTGATTGGCTCTAAAGTAATCCGGAATCGCGTGTCCGACCGATCTGTTTGGAGTGTGTCACTGCATTTTTGGGTCTAAGACGTCCATCTCGAGCATCCGGTCCGAGGCGGACCAGACGCCCAAATGGAGTGAAAAAACACCTTTAGTGGATAGCGTACTGGGCATTGAATCAGGTGTGCCTGGTTTGATTCTCAGTTCGGGCAAAAGCTTTGCCTTTTGCAACACTTGCATTTGTACATTTGAATTGCCTATGTTAAATGAACGAGTCCCGCCCGTAGAATTACCTTCTCTATGTAGCACACGGCTGAAAGAAGAGAGTCTCCTGCAGACTCACACCGGAAATCGTTAGGTCAAATAGACTCAGTAAGCCAGTTGCTGCACCACCTCTGACAGTTGCTTTGCCACGGGGACCCAGATTTATACCCCTTACCTCGTGTACGACAGCAATTGGCCTACTGAGTCATTCAGTTAGTGTTTCCCAGGGTGCATCATCCGCGGACACCCTGCTTGCCTCTAAAGAAAATAACTACGAGTAGGCCTCCTTTATTCAGTGCCGCGATCCGAAACAGAAAAGTCGAACCGTGATACCCGGGCCAGAAATTTAGCTAAGGACTCTTATTCTACGCCTAGTCAGCTAGTGCGGTATACACCAATTCATCGCTTCATAAAATCACAGAGGCTGATCGAGACCAGTTCAGGGACCTCTGGTCCTGAACCTAACTAGTACGCCTAGCCACCATTATGCCAGTCATCAAATCACTCCGGATCACCACAAGTTTCCTGATCACAGACAGCAACCAAACTGAAGAACATACATGCACACATTCTTTGGTTCTAAATAAGCCTTCTCATGAAACAAAGGGATGTACCGGTACCAAGTGAACTGAAAGGTGAACCGCATCACTACTGTAACTGGCCAAGGTTCTGTCATGGGCAGAGCATTGATTGGGGTCTAAGATTCGGCCTCAAATCATGTGCTAGCTTAGATTGTTAAATGATGGTTTTGTTTGTAGGCCAACATAGCCTTGGTAGACTACAGTCATCTGCAGTTCCAAGTCTGCAAATATTCCCAATATATACGCATCGTCCGTCTATATGATTCCGATAAACCGAACGTTGAGGTGAGTGTTACATAGTTTTGTATAGTCTCCCATCACCATTTGCCTTTTATTGGGCTTTTAGAGCAACATGGTGGCACACTGGCTCTTCTAAAGGTGGTCTATAAAATTAGAGCGGCTTTTATAAAATTGTCATAAAAATTGGTTGGTACTCATCCTTTTATAGTTTTCCCTTCTATCCTAATACCGATGCAGTTTCTATGGGAGCTAAAACACGAGGTCAGGGTCGGCCGAGGTCGGCCGAGGTCAGGGTCGGCATGGTGGAAGCTAACTATGCTCAGAGCCAGATTTTCTCTACCCGGGATCCTCCGCTTCTGAGCTTCTATCATGCTTCATAACCGAGCGGTTAGGGCGCTTTTTCACTCCATCGGGTGTCCGGTTCGCCTCGGACCAGACGCTAGAGATGGACGCCCGACTGTTTGTCTCCCAGAGACAAAATGAGTCCGATCGGCCTCAGACATTTGACTCACCAGCCAATTAAATGGTCTTTCGCAGATTACCTAGCAACATTCACCCGTTTCCGGTCTCATACTAGGATCATTGGGGAGGAAAATATGTTTGATTTTGCAACCGTATTCATTCGACCAACAGCAAAAAATTGCACTGGAATGAGAGGCAACCTCTAGTAAAAGAATTGAATAACGAGTTGACTTCTTTCGAATTTGTGAGCAAGAAATGGTTGTCGTTTCCAGAAACACAGGTTCGGCACCATTGATTGGCTCCATGGTGATCCGGGATCGTGTGTCCGACCGATCTATTTGGGGTGAAAAGGAGTCCTCGGATCCAAGGTCTGACGCCAAACTGCGTCCAGCCTGAGGCAGACTGGATGCCCGATGGAGAGGCAGACCGGATGCCCGATGGAGAGGCAGACCGGATGCCCGATGGAGAGGCAGACCGGATGCCCGATGGAGAGGCAGACCGGATGCCCGATGGAGAGGCAGACCGGATGCC
>Ga0224511_10000858_pt1 | contig 16460 bp, 6 predicted proteins | sample SF_May12_sed_USG_2_FD_169988 | JGI IMG/M metagenome (GOLD analysis project Ga0224511, IMG submission 169988) | Sediment microbial communities from San Francisco Bay, California, United States - SF_May12_sed_USGS_8_1 | ecosystem: Environmental > Aquatic > Marine > Sediment | place: USA...
CAGTCGGGTTTTTGAGAGCAACGTAAGCAGTCATTAATTAGTTTTATTCTTTTATTTGTTTTTTGTCTAAAGTTGAATGACTGTTACTACTTTGCTGTATAATGATTTTTCTTCTCGAAACCTAGTCAGAAGGGAAGATAATGATGCTATGGTTTAAATAATAACTTTACCATTTATTTTTTTCGAGCATTGGCCATTCTTCCACGGACCTGTGATGATTTTCACAGGCAGAAGACGTTTGTACTTGGAATTCTCTCTCTTTTTCACCCATTTCTGTTAAATTTACTTCTTTTTACTTTCTTATCGTTCTGTTTAGCTTCTTAGTGGCCTGGTTAGAGAGAGTAAATGCATTTTTGTCCTTTTCTTCTCCAAAAGATGTTGAGAAAGTGTGATGTTTTGCTATAGCTTAAAACTGGCTTAAACTGCCAATGAAAGTCATTGACCGTACCAAGGCGGTTACTCAACATTACTTCAAGAATTCATTTAAGAAATTATAAATAAAAAAGACAATAAAAAAAGAAAAATCCGAAAAATACAAAAATATAGGTTTTTTTCTAAATGTCTGTTGTGTCATGATGTTGTGCGTGTTTTTGTGTCGTTCTGTGTGTTAGTTTTTGTACGGGCCATTTTGTCATGGTGCCCTTAAACTTGACATATCTACATTGTTTACAACAATCTTTATTTGAACATCTCTTAAATTTATATCAACAAACAAAGTTTAGCCATGATTGGTCGGGTTGTGTCATAATGTGCTTTTCTATTTCGTAAATAATCAATAAACAAGTGATACCAATTATTGTTCGATGCATCATACGTATTTAACTACAATAAAATCATGTGTATGATTCCATTTACACATTGTTGTACGAACCTTATGATATTAGATTTTATCAAAGTTTATACACGTTTAAGGAAGTGTTAAAGTATTCAAAATAAATTTGTATATTCATAATGTCACGGCAAAAAATGATTTGTTCACGTTTAAGGTAAATTTCATAAATTGTACTTTTTGGAGGATTGAAACCTTGACTCTTAACTATTGCATTTTCCCTTTCATCAGTTTAATATTACCAATGTGATCTCACTCACGACATGATTAAAAGCGTGCCATTCTTTACATGCAATATTTGATCACAGTACTTTTGTTGTGCTTGGTATTGTGATCTGCAATTTTTGTGTTTAAGAAGAGTGGTATGTTTTGAGTGACGAAACATTGTATTTATTATGTCAATATGTACCTTGTACTTCGTAATGATAGACACTTGCTTGTAAATGTTAAATGTTTCTATAAACGCTTTTTATATTTAAGAAACCACATAATCATTGGTTTTGGTGTGATGGGTTTGCTGTGTTTTGTGATTTGCTTTTATATATTTCATCATCTCATCGTGACGTATGTTTGAGCATCGACCCATTTGGCGTGTGTTTGAACATCAACCCATTTAGTGTTTGTTTCTGTATCATCTCATTTTAAGTTTGTTTCTGTACTAACTCAGTCGTTGCTTGTTTTGCATTAACCCAATTAAAGTTTGTATCTGCATTAACTCATCTAAAGTATGTTTCTGCATCAAAGCATTTGAAATTTTAATGTGTGTTTCTGCATCAACTCATTTGACATGTGTTTCTGCATTAACCAACTTGGCATTTGTTTTTGCATAAACTCATTTGACGTTAATTTCTGCTTCAACGCAGCCTCCGCTTGTGTCTGCATCAGTTTATTTCACGTTTGTTCCGCATTAACCTATTTGGCGTGTGTTTCTTTATCATCTAGTTTGACGTTTGTCATCAATTTGTTTGACACTTGCTTTTGCATCAATTCATTTGACGTCTGCGTCTCTATTACCCCTTTTTGGCTTTTGTTATGGCATCATCTCGTTTTTTTCTGCATCAATTCATTTGATGCTTGTTCCGCATTACCTTATTTTGTGTTTGTTTCTGAATCATTTCATTTGACGTCATCAACTCGTTTGACACTCATTTGATTTTGTATCAACTCATTGGAGATTTGGGTCAGCATCAACCATTTTGGCTATTGTTATGGCATCAACTCATATTTGACGTTTGTTTCTGCATCAACCCATTTGACGTTTGTGTCTACATCAACTCATTTGACGTTAGTGTCTACATCAACTCATTTAACGTTTGTATATGCGCCAACTCATTTGACGTTTGTTTCTGCATCAAATAATTTGACGTTTGTTTCTGCATCAACTAATTTGATGTTTGTTTCTGCATCAACTAATTTGACGTTTGTTTCTGCATCAACTAATTTGACGTTTGTTTCTGCATCAACTTATTTGACATTTGTTTCTGCATCAACTAATTGGACGTTTGTTTCTGCATCAACTAATTTGACGTTTGTTACTGCATCAACTAATTTGACGTTTGTATCTGCATCAACTCATTTGACGCTTGTTTCTGCATCAACTCATTTGATGTGTATATCTGCATTTACTCATTTTACGCTTATTTGTGCATCAGTTTATTTCACATTTGTTCCGCATTACATTATTTGGTTTGTGTTTCTAAATCAACTCATTTGACGTTTCTTTCTGCATTAACTTGTTTGACACTTGTTTTGCATCAACTCATTTGAGGTTTGGGTCTCTATAAACCTTTTGGCATTTGTTATGGCATCAACTCATTTTGGCGTTTGTTTCTGTATCAACCCTTTTGACATTTTTTTTACTTTCTTGTTAAGTCAAATATCCATAATATAGTTTTTTAATTTATCGGAATAAAAAAGCCCTGCTTATTAGAATGAATCACTTATAATATAGATAATAACAGTTTTGTTTTAACAGCGTCATTTCATAAGCAATAAACATGCAACGGACTAATTTACTTATAAGTTTTTCACCCCTGTTATAAAGATAAGCGGTATAATAGAAAATTTGTATTAACAAATGTTTTTATGATAAAAAACAATAACGTATTAAGTTACTCGTGTTGAGACATACATTTGTATTATGAACCACAATGTACAGTGACATCTGTTGTAATTTAATGTGTTTGTTGTAGTTTAATGCTTGCACATTGTAACTTAATAACGAATTAGGCGATTATAAATACATTACAACGATGTAAAAATAAGGAAATCTCAATATTGTCAGTTATTCATATAAATCGCCAAATGACTTGTAAAATAATATAAAATGTGGATACTGAAAAGCATGTTTATGTTTTTATGAATCATTATTAATTTTGATGTTTTACGACTTAAAGACACTCATGTGTTTATTAAATGTTTTCATCAATGTGTTTTGTTGTTCTTTTAGGTATTCTTGTACCACGCATGTACTCTAGATAGGCATAGAGAGGCTCGTCAATGTGTAGAATTCAATAATGCTAACTTTTATAACACATTCACGTTCCACTTTATCTTTGTATGTACATGCCTGTTAGTGATAAGGCTGTTCCAACATTTCAATGCAAATCACTAGTCTTAGATCTAGAATAAAAATATATGTTGAGGAGCGAAACCCAGTCTCGACCCCGAGTTGCCGTTGTTATACGTAAAGTACGTATTCATTTAACCTTCAGACAATATTAGACCTGCGTAGCTGTATCGGAATAAAGGAATATGCAGTTTGTTTTATAATACTCAAGTAATATCACTACGTAATACTAGTACTAGGGAGGTTGCGAAACCGACTTCAACTTCGACTCCCATGTGCTTGAACCCTGTGACGTCGAAGTTGAAGTCGTTAGTTAAATGTGCGTTGCGAAACAAGACGTGAACGTAAGTGATTAATCAAACACTGGGATTATAAACTGCACGTGCAAAATATGCATAGAAAAACTGGTTTGTCAAATCAAGTAAACATTTCATAACTTTAGACACATGTACCCATAAACAAAAAGTCTTCACCTCAAAATGTCATCAATTATTTTATCGCGACGGTAGGCCGTTCAAATGTGTCGTCATTTGATCGACAAAAAGCATTGGGTATGATTTACGACGAAACAAACACATGTAATGATGTTAAACAATAAGGTGTGCAGAAAACGACAATATATCGGCCCCACAATCCTTTAAAAGAAACTGGGAGTTAAAGGACAGTCAACGTTCAGGTTGACCCCGTTAAATGCGGCACGTTAATACTGGTAGGTTATGACGTCATTTCGACGTAATCGCTTTCAAAACTCCATAATGTAGGTTTGCCGTTTGTTGTATGCACCTGGAACCAAAATTGGTTCTGAAACGGCGAGGAAACGCCATGTCTAAACGCGCCTCAAAGACGTCTAGAAACTGAATTTTCTTTTATTAATAGTCATCGCGAAGAATAAATGTTTCGATGTTCTGTCTTGAATGGTGATGGAATCAAAATTCAGATTGGTGTTTGTTACGGCGTTCTATCATTTTCTGTTATCAAAAACAACACCTACCTTGAGATGTTGACTGACTAAACTTATTTGTTTCAGTATATGTGGAAGCTGTTTTAGACGATATAATAAGATGTATTCTAAAAAATAGCTTGAAAGCAAACTGTAGTAGTGCGTTTCTTCTGTATTATTAAATTGTTTGAAAACAACACATATGCGACAACGTTTGAGTAAACACATGATATATATAAATTGAAGGATTGCTGAGAAAATGCATTTAAACTCTCTAGGCTGTAAAAATACAAAATCACAGACAAAATATACAATTTTGGATAATTTACGTTTTGGTGTTTTTTTTTAAATATGGTACACAATTGTTTCATTTTTTTTTCAGTAGAACATTTAAAAATATATAATACACAAAAAAGAAGAGCACATACAAATTATCTAGACAACATGATTCAGTTCATAGTTAGAGTTTATGAACCACAGAGAGCTAACGAAATTACTTTTAAAATAATTATACTACATTTTCACGTTGTCAATCTATAATTGACAGGTTATATTTTTATTGTGAACTGCAGCATGCTGAACCAATGCTGAACCATCTAGTTCAATGCGTCTTCCGTCCTTGTTTGTATTCTAAACATACTTCACCTTGCGTTTGGTCGAAAGCGTAGGTCGAGCTTCGGTTTTGATCCAAATACTATGTACTTGTCTTGAATATTTCTTTAGAAGAATGAAAATAGATTTTGATTAATATTAAATACATTTCAAACATATTGATGTTTTGCCTGAATATCGCACGACGTAGCTTTGATATCGGCCGTTAACGGTTGAATGACTTTACACACACGTACGCATTTTAAAGCGGACTACTTTCGCCAAGGGATAGAGCAGACAAACTTTGGTCCGTTTGAATGAGTCCGGCCACAAATATTAAAAGACTGAAATACATTATGCCAATAAAACTAGATTTCAGGATTGACGTTATAACCACATGTTTTACTTGTTCTTTCCATATAAAGAGCATAACATCTTCAATTCTTGTCGTATGTGAGTTTTTAACTGTTCTAATGTAATGGATGGAGACATAAACAAACAACAGACCAATTGACGGGTCACACTCTAAATACAGTTGTTTTATCGATACTATTGTAAACTGATGAATATATGTTCATGTTTGTCATATAAATGAGAGTAGGAGCAACTGCTTAAGTATAGTAAGAATTTAAACACATCTTGTACCAAGATATTGACAAATCATTTTATTAACATATTGAAGACATACATTTAAACATTTTATTTTATAAGAACAATCCATTATTAATCTGAGTAATATAATGATGAAAATAACAAGTTAATAAATGAAGAAACATACACATAAATAAATGAAAAGTTCATTCTAAGATTTTTCTTAATACAATTTAATGTTCTGCAAATTTGTTAAACGCTTATTGACGTATCAATGACAGGACACCGTACTAGGTTAGGGGCCACAAACTCTGTATTGCACAACACAACTGGAACCAATTATCGGTTTCGCCAAAACAATAAAATGTAACTTGCGAACACAAAATGACTAAATTACACTAACACGACAACAAAGTTAGGGGCCTCGGCACACATCCGATATAAGTTTTTTCTCGTTTTCACTCGGATTTTCCTAATCAGATTTAATGAAGAGTTTTTAGATGAATATTTTTTTTTACTTCACTTTTGGTTTATTAAAGCACTATTTTTAGAGAAAAATAATCCAAAAGCAAACAGTTGCTATCGTTTAGTTGTTTAATATGCATGTTTAATATTTTTCAATATTGTTTTCCAATTCTAGCAATAATGACACTTCCAGTAATTTTCAATCGATAACTTATACCTTAGCTGAATAGTTATTTTATAGTACTCGACCTGGAACCACACAACCAATAGTTTGTTTTGAAACATGTTAAATGTCATGAAACTTATAGTGTTAATAACATGTTTTAGACGATTAATTAATGCAAGTTATTTTATTAATTATATAACTATGCATATGTACAAACGTACATGTGCAACATATGGGTAACTTGAGATAATCCATTTCCCCTAAATTATAAAAATGTTTGTTGAGTTGCCTCGCTTTAATGATATTACTCTAAGATGACCTCTGGTTGACCTTTCCCATGTGAGGCATAAGGGTTTAACAGTACACTAGAATATATATGGATGTGCCCTTTAGTACTACTCTCGTCTTCTAGCATGTGTAAAAATTCGTATAATGTTTTATTGAATGTAATTGAAAGGTGTGAGCAGTACTCAAAATAAATATCAGTATATATCATATATCCATCAACTGGCCTACGATACCTGGCATCTATACCATGCTTTAATCATGCAACTTGTGTCACGGCACAGTGCATAATTGTAGGATTCCAGTTAGTTAAATATAGATATAGAAGACCCCCAGGAGTAATCCCTCTAATTGGATCACAATAATATGATAGGTGTCATTGCAATTATTTAGATTTTGCTTTTTGACACAAAACAATTCACAAAATATAAAGCTATTTTTTCTTTCCTCGACATATATCTGATAAATCACAGTAATGAATGTGATTGCTCTAACAAAGATATATATATGCGTTGAGTTGTGTTAAAAAATTCAACACAATATTATCCATATTATTTCATTTATGTACTTGCACCCTTTAACTACAGCAAATGTCCATCTACAGTGTAATTCCAGTATTTAAATAGTAGCCGTTCCATACGAGTGTCTCTTATACGATGCTTGTAATATGTAAAATGTTTTGTGTTTATTTTCTAAACAAGCATGTACTTGCTGAGAATGTTGTGGTGCATTTTGAACACTTACAAAGGAAATTGTGCAGCAGATAATTCGTCTTCACCAAAAACGTTTCCATTAAGTACATTGTAATAGCCTCCCTTTACTTGAATCGTTTTGATAAGATCATATTGATATTTATTCTGCAATGTACCAATTTTAAATAGTCAGCATAATTTTACGAATATTAGACCAGTCTGTCTATAGTTTAATTTTAAACAATTGCAACATAATTTATTTTGCGATCAATATTGAGTTTATACAAGTTTTACATATCTAAATAACATATCCAAAATCAAGAAAACTCTAAGCATGGGAAATTAAAAAATAACAAGACTGTTTAATAAAAATATTTTGTGTAAACGTTAATGTGACAACATACATAAGCATATCGAAAACTGTCATTCACATTTGTGACATAAACAATGGACAGTTCCGCAACTGTCAATCATGATCATTTATAACAGTACATGGTCAGTTTTAATCCAATAGATTAGGATTATATTGTCAGGTGACAATCTGACCTAGAAAACACAAAAGAAAGACCCCTTCACAAGCCTTCACAAGATCAAAGAAAATCTACCGCATTTGGGCGGAGCTTGAAATTTTGCGGAACGGTGCATGGAACCTACTCAGTAAGGGCTATGTAGGCACACGAAATTATGGAAGCATTTTTGCACATAAAACATTATATCGGTAATTCATTTGTGATAGCAATTGCTACTGACGATTTGTTTTTGAAGGTCAGGTCCATATTTTTGATCGGTTGACTGTTCTATACATTAACAGTCGTTAGTAAGCAAAAGGCTTATGGGGTGGTCACATTTACAAGTGTTAACGTAGTTACACGTAGTTCGATTAACCCGTATTTAGTCGTAGTGACACGTACTCACTACGGATAACTAGGTTTAAAGTACCTGCAAATACTGTCATTCTTGTGTTTATTTAAATAACGCTTAATTAATTCAATTTTTTGTGTACTTCTGTCAGCAACTGTTTCAATTACAAAAGGTAATAGCTACATCTAACATTTGAATATCACACTCGATCGATTTGTATTAAATTAAATAAAATACCCATTTTAAACGTAGCTTGTCCGCAGTAGACCGTAGTAAACCCGTAGTCTAGCCGTAGGAATTGTAGTGTGTATGTATATTCACCACAGCTAACTATGGAGATGGTTCGTTTAAGTACGGCAAAGTACGGCTAACTACGTTCGAACTACGGTAACAGTTCGTCTATTCAGTCGTAGTTATCCGTAGCCAGTTTTGAAACAAGTTCAAAAATATTAATCCTTCTACAGTCAAATTATTCATTTGAACTAGAACGATCGATACGTTTAAGTACGGTCTACTACGTTCTACTGCTGTTAAATCACACTACGGCTTACTACGGCTAGTGTGACCAAGCCAATAGACAGTGTTAAACAATGGGTGTATTGGATTGGCAAATGTTCTGGTCGTATAAATTTTCTGACTAAACCATAAGACAGGTTATGTGTTCGGGCTAAAGTTATACCATTTCCAATACGAGAATATTTATCCATGCATTTTAATTGTTCTATGCAGGCATATCAAACACCAAGGAAGTAGGTCATGGTTAGCCTTAAACATCCATGCATAAACGCTATAGTTTGTACCGTTAACCAGAAAATGTTTATATGTGTCCGAGTCTGACATTTTGGGTCCAAATGGCAATTTAAGCGATATTAAGAATTTAGTATCGTTTGAAAGGGAATTGTTTGAATATTCCAGTTATAAATATAGAATAAAATATTCCTACTATCCATGTCAATATCACCACTTTGAAATACATGCCTTAAACATCATAAACGTTGTCATGTCAATTATATGGCCATTACAGTTTAATCAATACACTGGTGGTTATTTTAATAACATAATTTTGCATTTGATATATTTATATCACGTGAGAATTTTGTCTCAGAAAAGCTTTTTACAGTTTTTGTGGGCTGGTAAAAATCCTCTTAAAAAACATAATAATTTGATGCATTATTTTGACGTCATTTTACTTAGTAACGTCATTTGAGCATTTGGACCAAAAGTCACACGTCGGGTCATATATATTGACCAAAAAGGTTTCAATATGAAATTCGTATAATTCGTCCACTTTTACATGAGATCAATACAATACCGTCACATGTAAAATGCAAATATTTGTTTGGTTCCTGTACCAAATATTTTATTATGCTCCCCGAAAATGTTGAGGCGACGTGTCCCGCGCAAAATTTGCGTCCCTACCTTGAAGGTCAAGGTCACAGCGCGACCTTGCAGCAAAATCGTGTCCGGCCCATAACTTTGTTATTTTAAGTCGGATTTCAAAGATATTTCAAAGAAATGGTCACCATATTGAGACGACGTGTCGTGCACAACATTTGGGTCGCTACATTGAAGGTCAAGGTCACAGCATGACCTTGCAGTAAAATCGTGTCCGGCCCATAACTTTGTTATTTAAAATCGGATTTTGAAAACTTTTCTAAGAAATAATCACCTTATTGAGACGACGTATCGCGTACAAGATTTGGGTCGCCACCTTTAAGGTCAAGGTCACAGCATGACCTTGCAGCAAAATCCTAACTTTGTTATTTGAAGTCGGATTTCGAAAATATTTCACAGAAATGATCACCATATTGACACGACGTGTCACACGCAACATTTGGGTTGCTACCTTGAAGGTCAAGGTCACAGCATGACCTTTTAGCAAAATTGTTTCCGTCCCATAACTTTGTTATTTTAAATTGATTTAAAAACTATTTCACATGAATGATCACCATATTGCGATGACGTGCCGAGTGCAACATTTAGGCTGCTACCTTGAAGGTCAAGGTCACAGCAAAACCTAACAGCAAATTCGTGTCCGGCCTATAACTTTGTTATTTGAAGTCAGATTTTACAAAAATAAATTAATAAATGATTATCATATTGAGACGTGTCGCGCGCTACATTTTGGTCGCTTTTTGAAGGTCAAGGTCACAGCAGGACTTTTTAGCATAGTCGTGTCCGGCCCATAACTTCGTTATTTGAAGTCCTATTTAAAAACTATTTCACATAAATGATCACCATGTTGAGACGACGTGTTGTGCATAACATTTGGGTCGCTACCTTAAAGGTCAAGGTCACAGTATGACTTTTCAGCAAAATAGTTTCCAGCCCATAACTTTGTGATTTGAAGTCGACTTTTACAATTATTTCACAGGAATGATAACCATATTGAGACAACGTGTCGCGTACAACATTTGGGTTGCTATCTTGAAGGCCAAGTCCACAGCATGACCTTGCAGCAAAATCGTGTCTGGACCAAAACTTCGTGATTTTACAACTACTTTTGACAAACTACTTCTCTGTGTCCAATACCTATTCGGGGAGCATAAGCCGGTTCTGACCGGCTCTTGTTTTTAATTGAAGCGGTGTAACCCGATAAAGTTTGCTATGACTGGAATAAATTTACGAGCGGTAGCAATAGAACATATTGATCAATTTGAATGATACTTATATTTTAATGACATTTAATGTAAACACTTCATTCGTAATTCAGACTCAAACACACATTATAGCCAAAAACACTGCGTGGTATATATCAACAAATGTAATTCATTGTATCAAGCTAACGCTTTAATCGATTTCAAGGTTTACTAAATCGAAACAGAGCAGGGTTTCCACAAAAAGCCGTAAAAGCGTACAAACGAAGGTACAATACCAAACTGTTCCCCAAAACGAAAAAAAAAACAAACACGTGAACAACAACAAAAACACAAACCACGCGAAACAATTTGCGATATATATATTTTTACTTTTTCAAGCAAATACTTCGGAGTAGCCTGCCTGTCTGTCTACCTGCCTGTCTTCCCACCCATAGATCGTATGACATGTGTGCAGTCTAGTTCTAGACCAAACTAATACAATATTTATGAACATTAACGCATAGTCCTTTTATAGAAATTAGACCAAAGAGTGTTCTGTCGACTGACATTTTGAAAAATAAAAGTCAAAACATGAGTTGTATAACATGGATACGTAAGCTTTTAATGTTTACAAATAAATGAATTGATTAACCCCGTCATTATAGATCTTTTCTGTGCGTTTAAATATATTTTCGAACTTAAGTGTTTACCTTCCAAGAGTGAGTAAACTCATCTGAAATTTGCTGAGGATCCTTAATTAGCTTTTTGACGAAGTTAATGTCTGCGTTTTAGTTATTACAAAGAACTGTCGATAGTCATTTAATAGAGTAATTTGATTAAGTGTCCTTATTTTTTGGTTTAAACTTTTTGTAAACTTTCCACGCTAATTGACGATGAATAAAATGGTTATTTTTGGTTGCTTCCAAAATCTTTACTGTCTTTTAGATAAAAAAAGTATAAGGTATTCTTAGATACCGAGTGAGATAATGCTCAGACTTTGATTCATGCGACAAGACCGACAGAACAAAAGTTTTAAAACAGTCAAAGCACTGGCACACAAGTGTGTAGGGATCAGAACTGCCTGAAATTCAAATTCTTATACATGTAAGAAGTCTTAATCTCATGGGTACGTATATTTGATAGCAAACATCTTAGCACTCAATTCCAGAAGAGGTAAGCTCTTATATATAGAATCATGATCGTGTTTTGTTCTTTTTGTTTACTTTAAATAGTATTAAATTTAACGTATATTCCTTCTTACGTGATCATCCGTTACAAACCGTTCATATTCACAAACTATGTGATTTGAAATTGCGTTTTAATGTTTTGTTGTTGTTTTCCTTCCATTCAAAATTGCAATGTCATTTCTTGTGTGATTTGCGAGTTTAAGACAATAATGAACAAACGATTGGAAACTTCGCCATACTATCACAATTTTGTTGACGAACAAAAGGTTAAACCCTCTGATTGCAACAAATCCTCATTCAAAAAGACGCTACTCGTTGTTTTGAACAAATTCAAAATTCCCCCTTTCTATATTGTCTTTTTGTTCGTGATAAAAGGTTTATCAAAGCCATGAAGTATGCTTTCTTTTTTCTTTCTTTTTTTAACTATAAAGTTTCAATAAGAACTTGTTTGTCTGCACATTTTTTTCTCGTGAAATTATCTCTTCCTACCACCAATTGTCAATAAGTGTCTAAACATACAAATGCTGGTCTGATGTGACTCCATTTAAAGGTATTAAACAGGTGTTTAATTTAAACAACATGGCGAATAATCTGCGTTTTGTGGCACGCAGTTTCGTAAGTTGCGCGACAGTTTGGGCGTTTGTGATAACATATTGTCATAACTTTCAGAACGGCATCAACACCCTTAGCACCTGTCACACCAAACGGCGTTGCCACAGCGTTTGTACAGCGTTCTAAAACCATGTCAGCGCGCTGTGGGATCGCCGCGGAATACACGTAAAAATATCACATTTGTCAGTTATAGCGTGTACACAACGTCCTCAAAGCATCCCTACAGCGTCCACACGACGTTCCCACAGCGTCTTTACAGCGTGATCTGCACGCATAATCAGTGCCGACACAGATCACTCCCTGGTCTGCAGCATGGTGCGCCACCGAACCAAACGGATCCACCACTCCAAGCAAAAGGGCCGACCTCGCATCGATACGACCAGAATCTCAAAGCCTGAGCTGCGCGAATGCTTTGCTGAGGCCATTGACAAGACCCTGGAAGACTGCTCCACAGACAGCGCCACAGCAGGGCTTTATCCGTGATGCCATATACCAGGCTGCCTCTGACACCTTCGGGAAGACAGCCAGGAAGAACGAGGACTGGTTCGATGTGACGATTTCAGTAGTTTCAAGTAGTGTTTTCGCTACAACCTTTCTGTCAAACATATTGAATTCTAAAATGACAATGGTTACAGTTCCTGGCTGTTTGAACTGTAATATTTTAATGTTAAATATAAGTGTGGTATTTTCTTTCACTGTTATATTAATTGAAACTTTGTCGAGCCTGCTTGCGGTCTGCGCGTGCGTTCTTCCATGTGTCCGCATTTGGTTTGTCCATTTTAACATTTGTTTTTTTTAACTGTTGGAATTTAAATTTCAATAGTTCGCACGTAGGGAGGATGGTGTGTCAAGTTACGTGACGGACAGTGGATGCCTACAATTTGCGATATAACTTACAGGTAATCGTCACAATTCTGACATTCTGTCTTTTATTATATATTCGCTTTAAACTTGAACTGCGTATAGCACAATACATGACAAATAAAATAAGTTCCACACATTTGACAAAGAAGCACATAAAGCAATGTTACCGACATCATAGAACGCATTAAAACCTTTTAATTTTGCCCCGAAATATAAAAAATAATGGTTAATTTTGTAGTCCAAGCCCGTTGAAGCTTTCCTAATGTATATGTTTTAAATGGCATGTATTTCCATTCAATCTGTAACACAAGGCCCATATGCGACTCTCTATCCGAAAACAAAAATTCAGAGGAATACAAAGTGTGGTGAAGAATCATGTTTGTAAATTTATGATAATGCATTGTTTTACACCCTTAGACACTAACTTTCATCGAATTTTGATTCTTGTCCAACACTATATGTGGTGTAATATGACGTTGACTGAAAAGTGGTGAACTTAAATGAACGCCTTTAAATGCACAATTTTTTTTAGATCACATAATGCAGCATTTCCATGAGACTACTTTTGATTTATGCTATGGTCACAAATCATCTACGGGCACCGTACGACGTCATGTTTTTGGTCATCGTACGGTGCCCGGTGACAATTATGTACTACTTAAAATTCCACGGCGCCAGTAAGGCTTTTTGAAGAGTCATTGAGGGTAAAATGACATCGGCCGGACACCGAACGGTGTTTGCATACATTGGATATATTGGTTTAAAATTTAAATCGTACGGTTTCAACGGCGGCCGTCCGGGCACGGTACGATGCCCGGTTTGGCATCGTACGATGTTTGAAAAGCTCTAGGAACATCAAAAAATCACTACTAATCGGCCGATGCCCGTCCGGGTATCGGTTGATGTAAGTCCGATGCCTGTCATCATAGATATTTCACTTCTGAAGACCAAAAATATAAATACAATAATACATTATATTGTTCACTTGAGCAGTTTTGTTTTCACCTCCATCAGTGTCAGAGCTAGCTGTCAGAGTCAGCATCATTCTATTGGAGGAATGATGGCGAATGGTGATATTAATGTATACATCATTGCCATACGGTGCCCGGCTGATCTCTTACAACGCCGGTCAGGGCCCGTTCGATATGTGACCACGCAAGAGAAAACGTTTTATAATCGTCCGGTGCCGGGCGATCATCAATTTCGCCATCGTCGGTTATCTCCCGTTACATTATTCCCTTATGCTGCGTTATGTACCGTTGGACACTTGGCTAGGAAAATCTCGTAGTCATGAATAATTCATGAGCAGTTTCATTGGTGCAATAAGGAAACCTCCATGAATAACTAGCCAATGAAATTACGTTTTATATCTAAGGTTTGGTTTACCATTCAAAATGGCGACCTCCATAAGTGATTTTGCTAAAGCGAGTGATTTATTCGGCATTAACACGTTTGAGGGGTATCATGTTGATGTTTTTAATGAATAATTTGTCGGAGTCGTACACTACACGTTCTATTTTTAGTAAGAAAATCCCTGTATGACGTCATTGAGATTGAAGTGTATTTTATTGTAACATGCGATTTCATTGGAAGAAGATTGGTATCCCCTGTCTCATGCATATTCATGAAAACCAGATTTTGCTACTCAAATTTCGCACGGTATATATGGAGTGTAACGGAATAAAGTACTGTGAGTGCCGACGATGCAACTTCGCCGGTGATTTGCAAATCGCTGAAATAGTTTGGCGTCAATTTATGTGTGAACATAGCAATAAGTAAAGCTCAACGTACATGTATAGTACAAATAAAAGTGCGAAGAGTAACTGCAATGTTATTGTTTAAACAATTAAAACAAAAATATGTCCATTGTGTTGATGTTTCTTCAAAATACCAACAGCATCACATTTCATTCGAATTATAAACGTTATCAAACGTTTCTTGAAACAAAAAATCCATTCCACGTAAATAGTCTGACGAAAGGTATTACATATAAGTCGCTTCTTAAACATAGCATGCATAACTGCACAAATAAAATTAAAAGTCAATAAAGTCGCATGGCACTGTGTGGGTTTATGTGCTGCGTTGTAACTACGAGCTGATATAAACCCTTTTATTCCATCTAACAAACGCACAAATCGTTACCAGTACTAGATTTTTACACATTTTATTCCAAACGTGACTGGATGCATCTTCCCATTTTATTAAAAATTACACAAGAATTGAATATTTATGAGAATATATATCTTAAAAAATTATTTAAAAGAACGTTTGCAGCTTTTTTACTGAATTATTAAATCCATTTTATATTACATGATATATATTAACTAACACTGTATATGGTTTCTTTTAGGTCAAGTTTCTTAGCTTAAGCAGAGTGGTTCGTGTCGCTACCAAAGGTGGTGGGCGTACTAATTGCTATATGTCTCTTTTCCGCCTGGCGTACTCCGAGGACTGTACAAACTTTCTCAACCTTCTAGACGTTGTTGGAAATAACATGGTAATTAATATGTTTCTTACGATAAGTAACATTTTTGTCAACAACATGCATTAGAAGGCGATACTATCATATTGCGCACGCATGCCTGAATTGTTTAAATATCAAGATATTATCATTTATTGAATATTTAAAATACTAAATTTTAGATGTTTAAAAAAATGCTGCAAACAATGTAGATTAAGGCCACCATGACAAAATGGCATGTACGAAAACACTTAGAACAGCACGAAACACACAGAACAACGATACCTAAGTAGGCCAATCAGCCTATAGTTTGACCTTCAAAAATTGCATTTTTTTGCGATTAGGCCAGACATTTTTATATTTTTCGTCTTTCAAGAATCCCGACCTTATTTTTTCAAGAAATGGAAAAAAATAAAATTTAGATTTTTTTATTGCCGACCGTATGAAAATTGTGACGAATCTGGAAAAAAAAACGAAACACACTGAGTAAGAAAATATATTTTACTATGCAAAGAACGCTCTCCGTGAGAAAAAAGGCTTAAATCCTTACTTTGACTATACTATATACAGTATGGTTGCATCAATATGTTTTGTGGAAATGGAACTATGCTTGTTTGTACATTTCTCTGAAGATGCTCTGTGGTTTGTAAAACTAAAAATGGAACATTTTACACCTTTCTTTTTTCTTTTTTCTTCGACCTACCGTACGCGATTTTTAAAATCAAATCTTGTAAGACATAAAATAGATAAAAAGTGTGGCCTTAATAT
>Ga0224511_10000859_pt1 | contig 16457 bp, 5 predicted proteins | sample SF_May12_sed_USG_2_FD_169988 | JGI IMG/M metagenome (GOLD analysis project Ga0224511, IMG submission 169988) | Sediment microbial communities from San Francisco Bay, California, United States - SF_May12_sed_USGS_8_1 | ecosystem: Environmental > Aquatic > Marine > Sediment | place: USA...
GTCACGGTCCTCTCCTCTCTCTCTGTCACGGTCATCACCTTTCTCTCTGTCACGCCCTTCTCTCTCACGATCGTCGCCCCTTTCTCTCTCACGATCATCTCGATCACGACCTTCTTTGTCACGATCATCTCTCTCTCGAGCCTCTCTTTCACGGCCCTCTCTGTCACGACCCTCTCTGTCACGACCCTCCCTGTCACGGCCCTCCCTGTCACGGCCCTCTCTGTCACGTCCCTCTCTGTCACGACCTTCCCTCTCACGACCCTCCCTATCTCGGCCTTCGCGGTCACGGCCCTCTCTGTCACGACCCTCTCGGTCGCGGCCCTCCCTGTCACGACCTTCGCGATCACGGCCCTCCCTGTCACGGCCTTCCCTGTCACGGTATCTGTCGTCTCTGTATCTTCGTTCTCGGTCAGAGTCTCTGTATCGGTCAGAGCGATCACGGTCGCGCTCACGAGAGCGTGACCGGTCCCGGTGGTCACGCTCGGGGGAGGCCGGATGTCGCGGTGGGCTGTAAGAATAATGATATCGGGTCTCAATCTACACCATCGGCTAGAGAAAATCAGCAAACTGTCTGACAAAGCGTCAGTAGCAAAATATACATCAAACGAATGCAGAGAAGCATACAAGTAACCCATAGGTTTGGTACCATGATTAGAATCCACTTTAGTTTGATGGGCCTTGCTGATGCAATACAGGAATAGTCATCATCGAGTCAAAGAGTTCTGAGCTCAGTTACTGAGTTTAGCTGAAATAAGACCAATGAATGCTCATAATTGTTTGTGATTCTGTTAAGGATGGCATGGTGGTATTACCTGTCAGGTTCGTCAGATCGTTTAGGCGACCAGTCAGGTGGCGGAGTTTCTCCTGGTTGTCCCATAGGCCTGTAGCCTGGAGGGAAGCCGCGGGGACCTGGTGGAGGACCGTATCCAAATCCTGGTGGTGGGCCACCATAACCAGGAGGGGGTCCTCTAAATCTCTGACCTGTAATAAGGGAAAGGAGAGGGAAATCAGTCACCGAGTAGTTTTTTGTAATGATGACAGTCTGACAAATCCATAAAGTGTATGGCTAAAGAGCGTATGGGATATCATTCACATCTTGGTTATGCTGAGCTCCCCTTGGGTAGGTGACCTCACATAATTCCAACCTTCTACCACTCTGGCTTAAGAGGTGACTGGAAATCTGCAGAATAGCGTGACCAAGTGCCCAGGTAAAACAACGAAAAGCATGCCTATGGATAGAAGCCCAGTATTTGGGGTGCAGGCCTCCTCTTGGGCCGAATCTAGTTCTTGGACCCTGACCATAGTAAATCACTGAGATAGAACTGTCAATTTCTGAGTAAACTAATTAATGAAGAGCTGCCTATGTATAATCTAACAGAGTGGGACATACCTGGTGCCATCACCATGCCGGGTGGAGCAATGCCGGGAGGAGCCATTCCCGGGGGAGCCATTCCTGGAGGTGGCATACCGGGTGGAACCATTCCTGGAGGGCCCATAGGTCCTCGCACCATTACACCCGCAGGTACCATGCCTGGTGGCATTCCTGGCCGTGTGACTAACATGCCTAAAATGACAAAAGTATCATGACATAAATAAATACACAGCACCATACCTGTATGTCACTGCCTACATTGACCAATATAAACACATTGAGTCTGCAATAGTACAGATGAATTCATTTTCTTGGACGTAGTTAGAAACATAAAGAAACAGAAATATTATAGATGTATAGTATTGACTCCAAGTATGAGAGATTGTCGTGACTCTGGCTTCGACAACATCTAATTGTGGATAAAAGAACCCCTACTCGCGTGGCAATTATTGTTACACCGAACTCAATATAGCAGAACTGACCAGAGACAGATAGTTACCCGGTGGTGGACCATACATCCGTGGCGGAGGTGCTGAAGTGTTCGGTACGGAGGTGGTGGGTGGTGCCATCGATGTACTGATTGATGAAGATGATGAGCTTTCTGGTGGGTATGTGAAGTCCTGAGTACCTGGTGGCATGGTTGGAGGGCTGCAAGGATCCAGATAGAGTTATAAAATAGAGGACGGCTTGAAAATACCAAGAAGTGATTCCCAATACATTGGTCTATTTCCATGTTTGAAACCAAGGAGCGCTTCTGCAGCAAAGCACCGATTGCTAGGAGTGTATGAATGTGTATAGCTGCTTACTAAATGAGGAATCTGCTCTCACAAAATTCTAAGAGAAAGTCCACCTGACTGGGTTAGGGTATAATGATGAAAACTAAAACCTGGCAATCTAACAAGAGGAAAATGAGCTCGCTGATATTATGGAAGTGCTTAAAGGGGTTATGACACGGTCGATGGTAGACGTACTTTCGGAGCTGCTCCCCATTCTTAAAGGGAGGCAACTCCGCATTTGTTGCGGCGATAGCGACTGGTCTTGTGCCACAGAGCGAGTATCGGTCACTCGAATAACTACGGCCCAAATAGAAATAAAATGGGATCTAATTACTGAAATTTTGTAACCTAATGATCTTTTCTTCCTCGTAACATCGAGTAGAACTTAAAATTGAACGTAAAATTGGAGAAAACTTAAGTTATAAGCAGTGTTTTGCCGGTTTTCCCTAGGCCTAAATAGAGGCCGTTGCATTCGGGCCTCTATCATTTCGCAGTAATTAATGGCACTAATGCTCGCTGACAGAGGTGGAAAACGGCACTCTGAAACCCTATTTCTATATTTTTGTTGGACATTTGCTTTATATAGACTTTTGGCCATGACATAACCCCTTTAAATCGTTGTGGCTCATTTGAAAACAAGAATTTTCTTTAATAACTTTTTCAACATGAGATAAAATTAACCTAATTATCACAAGGGTCCAACATAGAGAAAATCTCATGCAGTTATTAGGGACCACATTAACGACAGACTTGATCGATAAAACACAGCCAATGCCTGAAGCCCTCTCCTCAGGACAATAATCATGAACCCGGGCAAGCTCACAGTAGACTTCATCGCCACTGTTTAAGCATCAATAAGAATCGTTTACATAAAACTAAGGTAGTTTAATAACTCACAAGTCAGAGCCATCCGCACGCCGTGTCTCTACCACGGAAATACCAGCAGGGGCAGCTGGTCTCTCTGTAAAGCAAACAAAATCTAATGAGATCAATGTAAGCAAGGATGAAGAGATTTTGTGTATCCAAACCAGAACAGCTGTGGTAAAAAAATTGCCTAACTAGAGTGTAGACTCGGCATTTCCCAGGGTGCGTCATTAGGAGACTTGCTGTTTGAGGCCATCTGCCCCATAGAGATAGTAACTCCATGAATGGTTCACCTTCATTTAAGATCGTGAGTAACGAGGGTGTTGCGACAAAGTTTTTACCCGAACCGAGGGTAGAACGAGGGACATCGCGGTCCGAAGCCCAGTACGCAACCACTGAGCCATCACTTTACACTTAGAACTGACTGGGGAAAACAGATAAATGCCTAGTATAATGCACGCTGATGAAAACAATGGAGGAAGGTTTGTCTTGATCTAGAACCTGGGCTGGGTGTAGTTAGGAATATTAAATTTAGCCAGATCAAGGGAATCTATGGGCATGTCAAAGACAATCAATTTACTTACGTGGAATGTACGTCATTGCTGATGGATTCTGAGCACCAATGGTGGGAACTGTCCGTATCGTCTGCTCGAATGGTTTGATAGTTCGGATGAATGGCTGTTGATGTGTTGGTGGTAGTCCGTGTGTTGGGTGAGGAACCATTCCTCTCTGTGCCTGTAATTATCAGATGCTCAATGAGAGAGGTTTCTCTTTAATTAAAACTGAGACAAAGTCTAACGCATTGGAAACCCAGTCTCAAAAGCACACCATGAGGACCAAAAACCAGGTAGTCTGACAATATCAAGAAGCTGTGTAGCGTTTGGATTTGGCAGAGAGTTGTGCAAGCTAGAGAAGATTAGAGAAGGCTCTGATCCAAGAGCGGAGAGATCATGACTGAAAATGGCGGATAGTTGGACGGTTTGGTATCAATCAGCCTAAGGGCCATCAGCAGTGGTCACTGTGAATGGCCAAAACTTTATGTTCACCACACGGTTCACTGCACCGGTAACGCGCTGACTTCATATCCTATACTGGTGCGCTACGCGCCGACTCAGTGTAGGTTGAATCTGGTTATTACTAAAAGGGCGAAACTAAACCAAGATTTTAATAGACACTCTGACTTGTATTACGACTGTGATAAGGCATTACTAGACGCTTGATCATTGGCAAGCTAAGACAACTTCACACTGAGAAGCTTTACCATGAAAAGATAAGCTCTAGTTGGAAAAACTGATGCAGGCTTACTTTTAGTCCAGCCATTTACATGTATGTGTAAGAATGGCATAGGGTCAATGAGGTCAATGTTACCTCAAGTAACTATCATGATGTAACACTGGTTCTTGGGAGAATGGGCAGGTATTGCTTACCTGCTGTTTTAATCGGTACATGAGCCAAGTCTCTTCAGTAAAGCCATAATTAAAATAATCAGTAATATCCGCTCCTGCAAATGACACCCATAGTTGGTATTGAGTGGGATGCAGAGGCAGGTCAGTAAAACATATGCATGGATACAGACTACAGGCTGTTGGGTAGATACCAATTATGGCGGAACTTTGTCACTACTGCTATGTTTGCTGATGTGGATGAATTTGTAAACAAAGCATTTGCTGTAATAATTTGGACACATAAGATAAAATTAACCTAACCTATCCTAACCTGCCTGAAGTCAAATAAAGAAGGCTCGCCTATTTCCGCAAACTGCTCTGGACAAATATCGGGAGACGCGTCATTATTTCAGTAATAGGAAGGCTCAAACGAGGCACCATGATCGTAATTTACATCGCGGGTAGATAAGCTTACCTGGTTTGAGCCAAGGTTTATCAGTCAGTGTGTCCAAATCGACATCATAGGTAGGCACCCCATCAATTTCTCCTTCGGCGTTGATGTCAATGCCTTTGACAGTGGCAGCGGCAACAGTTGGTCGCGGTCGAGTTCCTGCAGTAGGTGCCCCAAATCGGGCTCGTGGTCTGAAGAAACAGGGAAGATTCCAATGATTCATCAGGTGACTGAACAGAGCGACTTGGCCATATTCACAGAATTGGATATGGGTACAAGATTGCTCGTAACACAGGAAAAAGTGATGTTTTAGTGGGTAGCACATTCGGTTATAGCCCCGGGTTAGATTTCAGGCTTCTGCATCATTTTGTGGACTCCTTCCTTTGATTCGGATCACAGCATTGAAAGGGGTAAGCCATCGTGGAGACGCACTTTCAAAGTTGTGTTCCCCATTCTTAAGGGAGGCAACATTGCGTTCATTGCAGTGAAAGCCAGTGGTCTTTATCCAAAAAGCCAATATCAGTCACTCGAATAACTACGGCCAGAATGGGCCAAATAGAAAGAAAATCGGATCTAATTGTTAACTTAATAGCCTAATGGTTTTTACTCCATCATAACATTGAGTAGAACTCGAAATTGAGCGTAATGCCGGAGAAAGCTGAAGTTATAAGAAGGGCTTTGCTGGGTTTTTCCCTTGCCCTAATAAAGGCTGTTAAAAGTGCATCATCGGGGGCTCTAAGTATGCGCATTGGATAGGGCTATATCTAAGCTTTCATATGAACCGTGTATTGGGCCCATTTGTTCATGGTATGCTTCAGAATCTGAAAACAGGTGAAGACATTTTTACCATGGCTTAATCCCTTTAAATAATGAGGCCCACCCTCTAAAGTGGACCATCTTGAAAACAATGGTGCAGTAATGCCAGCCATCAAGATGGTCCTATCTCACCGGGATGCACTTACTCGATACTGGCACCAGTTTTCAGTTCTCCTATGGTAATCTGCACCTCATCATCAGAATCATCATCGTCGTCATCAAGCTGTCCACTCTCCAGCTGTGTACCTGGCGGGGTGCCGTCCTCCTGAGTTATTTCTCCTGCTTCCATACCATTCTCCTCACTAAAACGGAATATTTCTGAGACTCATCAAACGACAACTCCTACTACAAAGACTTAAGGAAATCACCAGTAGGCTACATAACAGAATAATGTTGGAGCAGTTTATGACTCATTAAGGTGCTTTTATAGTTCACTTTGTGTCTGATCCACTTTGGAATGGACGCTCGAGACGAAGATCCGACTCTCAAAAGCGGAGTATAAAAGCCTCGTACGATCTGCCTCGGATGCTCCTCGGACGTCCGAGACTTTGCCTCCCCCACTCTGTCACCTAAACTATACCATGGGGTATACAGTGAAGAAGCTGAGATAGAGTTTACGCGAGTCTGTCCTACGGCACAAACTTGAATCCAGATGAAAGCTGATGAACATTAAATATTCGCTAGTTGAACAATGTTTCTTTTTGAATTGAAAAGTCTTTCCAATCGAGGAGTCACAGTATCAATTCTTAATAATTTTTTTATTCCATTCGGGCTCTTGACCATACCAAAACTAAGGCTTGTTGGAGCGGTATGAGCTAGGATTAGTGTTAAGAGGCTCATACTCGCGATGGCAACAAGGTTTTCACGATAGCGACCTCAGGGCCAGTGCTCAGCCTATGGTCTATCCCGTTATACTAAAAGGAATGAAGACTCTGAACCATTCTGAGCATGTATGCAGTGATTACTTACGTCTGACTGAGAGTATCCCCAAGTGGAGCCGTTTCCTCTTCTCCCTTATCACCATTCTCTTCTGAATAAAAAAAAGATTGCTGAAGAGCTGGAGATTGCAGAAACAACCTCGGAGTACCCCCAATTGAAACAAAGTGTAATTTGCTGTCCGAAACAGCATTGGTCATTAAATTGACGCCGATGTAGAGTAGAACGGCTGAGATAAGGGTGGTATCAAATTAAAGGGGTTATGACGAGGTAGATGGTGGACGCACTTTCGGAGTTGTGTTCCCCATTCTTGATGGGAGGCAACTCTGCATTCATTGCAACGATAGCGAGTGGTCTTTTTCCACAAACCGAATATCGGTCACTCGAATAACTACGGCCCAAATGGCCCAAATAGAAATAAAATGGGATCTAATTACTAAAACTTAGTAACCTAGTGATCTTTACTCCCTCATAACATCGAATAAGACTTAAAATTGAACCTAAGATAGAGGCCGTTGCGTTCGGGCCTCTCTCATTTCGCAATAATGGCACTAACGCTCGCTGACAGAGGTGAAAAACTGCACTCTGAAACCCTATTTCTATAATTTTGTTGAACATTTTCTCTATATTGATTTGTGTAACTACAAGCCTAGTGTGCACCTGCAAGAGCATTTTCCAAACATCAGCGCATAAGCCGAGAAATCAAGGCAAACACCAATAGCTCTGTGTTAATTTCCTATCTCGGGGCCGATTCTGGTGCGTCAACGGTCTGACAAGTACGTTGTTGAGTGCTCTAAGTATGCCCATTTGATAGGGCTATATCTAAGCTTCCATTTGAACTGTGTATTGGGCTCATTTGTTCATAGTAGGCTTCAAAATCTACAAACAAGTGAAGACACTTTTGCCCATGCCATAACCCCTTTAAGGTATCATGACAACAGCTGCCAAATTCTAAAACTAATGAGTCACTTCTATGTACTTATTTGCAAACTTATTTTAACTTTTTACTTCAGACTATTAACTTGATAATTAACTTGGCTAATGGGGAGTGGAAACACCTCATCAAACATCCAACCCTGATGGAGTGACCAAATAACTCCCTGTCTGTGTTTCTATCAATTAAACGGACCAGCAAAGTCACTCATTGTCAATGCTAGTCATTTACTTACACTAGTAGGTGATAGATTAACTTCTACTACTCTAAGCCTGAATACTAACAAACTAAACTACAACTAGTGCTAAAAGTGTGGTCGTGAGCCATACATAGGCTATACAGTAAGCCTACGCATTCCCTATTAACTGACTCGATGACCGTGTCAGTGTAACTGTAACCATGACTGCGATGAGCTGTGGGACTGGGAGTGATTGTGACTGATGCGACTGTGAGTCTGACTAATGATTATGATTAAGCGACGAGTCAGACTCACCTCTCACAGTCATTGAGTCATACTCATTCAATCACTAACTCAGTGACTGACTAGCCTGACTCTGAGCTTCTACCTAGTACGGGTAGACTACTGGCTAGTCACTGTGGCTACTCGCTTTCACTTACAGTTTCATAATTATAGTGCAGTGCTCTAAATAATAGGCCCTAATGCATAGTGCAGTAGACGTAGTCACTCACCGAGTGATTGAAATGAGACTGAGTCATGGCTAACCGACTCAGTGACTGTCTGTGTCAGTGTGTGGTCACTGTGGCGTGTCTCTGCCGGTGATTGTAGGCGTGAATGAATTTTGAGTGTCAGTGTGAATGTGACTCCTGCGACTCACTGATGTGACTGACTCTGAGCGTGATCTGACTGTGACTGTGACACAGAGTCTGACTGAAGTGATTGTGCGTCAGTGAGTCTCACACCCACGCCACAGTCACTCTCTCTCACCCCTCTCACTCTTACTCTTAGTCTCCCCTAACTCGAGTCAGTCAGTGAGTCAATGAATGAATAAATGAATGAATGAAGGAATGAATGAATGATGATTCAATGACTGAATGAGTCACTGCAACTGTCAGTCAACTCAATCACCCACTGTCAATAGAATGAGTCATCCAATTCATTCACTCAGTCAGTATCATACTGACTGAGTGAATGAATTGGATGACTCATTCTATCGACAGTGGGTGATTGAAAGTAACATACAAAGTACGTAGTAACGTACTGACTAACTCAGTAACTGAGTATGTTACTATGTTATGTAGTATCATATGTGTATGAAGTGTGAACTGTGACTGCGACTGTGTGAGTATGGTTCATTGAGTCAATCAAACCTACCGCCGTAAAGCCAGCTCTCGTCATCAGCTTCTTTCGATGAATCTGGTGGCTGCGCCGATGCGTTTGCAACTTCAGTCATACTAGCGTCAGTCGAGTGTGTAGTCAATCAGTTCATCACCAAGTCATTCGGCGCTGTTTCTTTTCTGGGGTATAGTATCCGCAGACGGGCTCTATTTTCACGCGTCGCCTAGTTTGCAGAATTGGCGGACACTCTTGTATACAATAGTTGAATGTGAAGGCACGGTTAATACTGGGGATGACAGCCGCTTCACTCCTCTTATATGCGATCAGTCACCAATTGTCACTCAGGCTAAAGATGGCAGCCCCCTTGCAAACAGCAACTCTGAATGGTATCTGACTGGGCAACTCAGCAATTGCTGCACCTCCACCATTGTTTCAGCGTCAAATATGGCGCTATCAGCAACCTGGGCCTTGAGACGCTTTTGTAAGCTCACTACGTTAAGTAGGGGTAAGTCTACGGCACCATTAGTACGAATTAAGTGAATAACACTAACAGTAACTTACTACTAACTAAGTTAGTAACTAGTAACTGTAAGTAACTCAAACTGGGTAACTGCTAACTCACTTTAAGTTTAGTTTAGTTTAGTCTTTAGTTTACTATTACTTATTACTAGTATTACTATCAGTATTACATTTACTAGTATTAGTTTATAATTTATTAATTAATTAGATTTAGATTATGATTATGATTAGAAGTACCGGGTAAGTAACTGAGTAGTAAGTTACTACTACTAGTGGTCTAAAACTAGTTACTCAGTTAGTAAGTTTGATGTTCACTGATCACTTCGTTGCTAACTAAGTCAGTAAGTGGGTAACTAACTACAAGTACAAGTACAAAGCTATAACTTACATGACTAGGACTAGTAACTTGTCGGAGTAACTCAACTGACTCGCTGAGGAGCTTACTCAAGCTACTGCTTAGTTAGTAACTGTAATTTGCCATGAGTTTGACTCACTAACTAAGCACAGCAAGCGTGTACTTATAATTATATACTATAACCTAAATAAGTAAATTAGGACCTACTTGTCTTGATATTTTTGTATCTGTCGATTGGTGTTGCATTGATCTTTGTGCATTCTTTGGTTTGCACTAAGAGTCTTCTAATTTTAAAATCAGTGTGACATACTTCGGTTTTCCCTGGCGGTGTGATCATCACTGAAAGCTTAACGTTCATCCCTTCTCACAGTGAAATCCAAGTTGCAATTGCATGTGCACGTATGACACCTCCTAATGCAAACATCTGAACTTTTAGACTTAACTGCAGCTTTGCATAGTCTACAGACTTCTCAGAATGTGATGGCACTAGTGCTGACCCAACTGCCTTGTACTCCTTTACTTCAAGAAAGTAGATCATATGCCAGTAGTCGGTAAGTGTGTTATTGTACTAATTTATCCACTGACATACCACGTATGAGATCTTTTCTGTTGATAGGATCATTCATAGGATCACCAATGGCCAATGATTTGTTTCCAGTATGAACCACGCTGTGCCCCATAGAGATGATTGCTCTGAGGGTGGGGCTCGTTTCGTCTAAAGTCCAACCCTGATTCAAAAAGGGTGGAATCGTAGAATGTTGCCCAAACCAGGAAGCCAACCACGGGCCCTTGATTCTAAGCCTAGTGTACTATCCACTAACCCACCACTCCACGCCAATTACCCCAGAGCCTCAGCCTACATGTCAAACAAGTAAGGGTGTTGACACACTAATAAATTAGAACAAGAATCAAGAAATTTGGATTTTTCAGAAGAGACAAAAGAAGTGGTAAGTGGGGAAGTGGGACTGACAACTCTGCCTTGCTAGAAACTAAGGCTGCGACAATGCATAAGGAAAGTATATTAGTAAGAGATGAAAGAAATGCCTTACTGGGAGATATGCCATTCAGTGACGCCCTGAAGCTCGCCTCCGAGAAGAAAGATAGGTAATGTACGAACATCTACAAACAGTCAACGTAAAATCAGAAGATTATTGGGTAAAAATGTAATTCACCTGGTGTTCTGGTGTTCTGGTGTTCTGGTGGTGTTCTGATCATGTTTAGAGTTGCTTTTTACAGAGAACTCGTTCACAGTCAAGATAGGATCTAGTTCGTGCTCCCAAGACATTCTGATATTCAGACTCGGTTTTTTTTATGAAGATTCTCCCACATAAGGAAGTTTTCAGTATATAAATCACAGGCGTATGGGATCACACAGTTCTCAATCTAACTATTTATGCATTTACAGACAACTCGTATTTGTGGAGAGGGATGTTGCCACACGAGCCAGGATCTTTAAAATCATCCCGAAGCCTGTACGGGAGGCTGTGGTACCACTGTCTATCAATATAGGAGATGCTGACTTAAAGGTAGGTGAACTTCTGAATTCAGGGAGCCGGTGAACCCCATGTGGATATCAACCAGGGGCCAGCTTTAGTAGGATATCTCACCCTTTCAAGTGAGCATGCGGTCAATGTATAGGCTGAATATTGTTTTTCATCCTTCTGTTTTCATTGGCTAAGCTTCATCAAGGGGAGGCCGTGTGGCTGGCTCTGAAGGTTCTAAGTTCAAACACACCTTGCATGTGCGCAGTCTTTTCAAAAATTCCCAGAGTTTACCCAGTAGTAACTGGGTACCCATTTGCCTTCAGAGCTGGGGAAGCTGACAAGGCAAAGAAGAGGTCTGGCGATCCACCTCAGTTAGGCCATTGCCAATTCAAGCTGGCTTTATAACAGCCACTTCCCCATTGGCTATAACTTTCTTCGATAGAGTATACCCGCGTATAAATGGAATTTAGTATTGCCAAACTTTTAGTGTTCTATGGTAGCGCTGTTCAGCGTCAGTGTTCTGCCCCACTCAATCGCCAGTGGATCATTACGATCTCTGGAAAAAAGGCTATTGATGAACATTGCACAAACTGGTTGTTCAATTTTGTTTAATGCAGATCTCAATTACTTCTGACTTATCTGTGTCTCCAAAGCTAAACGCCATCAATCCTTACTGTGTTCCATTTTGCAGGTTAAACTACGAATTATGATGAAGGGGTTACTTAAGGGGAAAAATGTAGTTGTGTTATTGAAATCTAAGCAGGTAAGGCATATTCACCCATTCACATAATCCCTAGCTAAATAAACGCCATTGCTAATGGGGAAGCCATCCATTTGAAAAGCCACATTGAGTGTCTTTCTTCCAGTTACCATCTGGGTAATCTTCTCAATAGTTGTTTTTAAGGGATGTTTCTACGGATTGAAGAGGCATCTCTGTGGATGAGCCATCTCTATTCAACATCACAAAATTTTAGAATCTTATTGAAAAAACAAAACCTCACCCAAACTGGGGGTTGAACCAGGGACGTCGTTCCGAAGCCCATTGTGCTTTTGCGCTAGGCCACCATTTTTTCATTACGCGAGAGAGTAGGATAGCTCAATGGCTGGAGCTCCTGGGTCAAGACTGAAAGATCCTAAGTTCAAGTCCTTGTCATGTTTACCACCTGCTGTGTCAATAACCTCATATAATGCATGGCTCCTACCTCTTCAACAAGCCTCAGGCTTAGGGGGTTGGTTAAATAGGATGGCCATGGCCAGTAAAAGAAGGTGCGGGTGATTTGTGATAGCTAATAACATTCCTGTCTTCCGTATTGCAGACAGATAGTGCTGCAGATAGAATGAGTTTCATTAACAAACTGAGTGAGCTGTACAAGTCGGAACATAGCCATGACATTATTGTCAAAGAGATACAAAATGGTAACCTATCAATACGACTCAAGGCGCCTGTTCCATCCTCCTAATACACACGGCCTCTCTGTATTACGCTAATTATGTGCCATGATTGTCGTCATCCCAGAAGGTTGCTGCTTCATCATAAGACTGTACTATAGCATACAATATGTGGCTATGGACAGTAGTTTTTACTTCTGTGTGCTGATATTTGCGAACTTTAACGCACTAGTGCCAAAGTTAGGAAATTAAAATAAAAAGAAATTTTACTGTTAAATACGGGTTTCATAAGTTGGTTAGGATAGATACATTCCACTTCCTCTCTACTTCAGTACATCAACCTGATATAGACCAAGTTAGTTCATTATACAACTCAACAAGCCGTAGTACAAAATTGCAAGTGAAAACCTCTGTCAAAGTTACAAGTTCCAGGTAGGCAAGTCTTTTTCATGTATGTTTGAAATCCGTTATTGGTAGCGTATGGAAGAACGGTGATCCCATAAGCATAGAACAAGAGAGTTAAACCCGTCTGAGGCCTGGATTAATTTCTCCTTCTAGCTGTTGTTTAAGCTGACGAGTGAGCATAATTCCCAATAGTCCCACCTCCAGGGAATGGCTAGGCTCACGGCGGTGAAAGATTGTGATCAATCTTAGAATTGTCTTTGTACCATTGATTAGTTTTCTAAAACATTCTAAATGAGACCTAGTGATAACCTACATCACCATGGAATTTCCAAATGCCTACCACCACAATCAGAAAATCATCAGCAGATAATATGTACAATTGTGACCAGGCATAATCGTGTATCACCATCAGATCGGTATACCAGTCAGGAATACATATAGCAAAGGAGTTCCCTAATTTATGAATTACTTAGTCAAAAAATAGTAGAGGTCTCTGATCAATTAGTAGCAGCTCTCCATCCTGGCTGCAAGCATTAACACTTCTATGACTCATTGCAATAACCGCTCGGCAACCGAGACAGCACATATAAAAAGAGAGAGTTGTCTCCTCTCAACTGCATGTTGCTACCCTTAATTCATGTATAATCGTCCATTTTGCAATAAAAGTTCTGCACCCGGGGTGGCGGTTGTATAAAGATTTTACTCTTGCTCTTCACTCACTACAGTGTACATTGATGCGAACATCTTATTGAGCCACTCCACGGAGGTGGTTGCAGGGTATTTGTTGCTTCCATCCAAGCTCTCAATGAGCACATTATCATGAGGATGGACAAAGAATGCTACTGATAGCCTCTCCTTGTTAGTGTCACCATCCGGCATCATAACTCTGTGTTTCTACATATATCGTAACACATAGTGGAAAGAGCAGTCGCGGCTTAGTGATTAGAATATACCATTTGCGAGCAATGAGTCGTGGGTTCAAATCCCAGGAAAAGTTTATGATGGTGGCAGAGAGAGAAGGCATTCAGCCCCTGGGCATCGACAAAGTGTCCTTGTTAACCGGGGAGCAAACTCCATGATCCTGCACAGGGATTAATGGATTAATAATATGTAAACTGAAGCAAAAAAATGGATACCCTCTCTGCGACCCCCTGAAGGGTTAATCTAAATTATGTAGACCTGAATCCCCGAGCTTGAAGACTGGCTACATCTACTGCTGGTGTATGAAATTAGTGTGAACCCATTATAGGAAAATAACACATCTGGAATATCCGCTATTTGGGATGACTATAGAGTGTTGGTTTACTGGCTGATATGCACTCCAACTTAGAGGTGGACATATACAGAGCCTTGATGTTCTTATAAGCTACACCTAGTAATTGGGCCCCGAATGAGAACTAGAACTAACAGTTGATTTTAGTACATCAGCACTCCACATCTGTAACAGATCACCAACATTTAGGAAGATAGTCCCATCAGGATCCCCAGCCGATTGGTATTCTCCTGTCTCTCTGTTGAATACCTACAGATACAACGGAATGACAACTGGCTTAGTAGAGTAAAAGTCCCAGGGGAAATGAGAATTACCAAGAAGACACTATCGAGATGACGCTGCTCACACGGCGTCCTGTCCCCTGCACAAATATAGTTTGTAGCTCCATTCCCTTATACCTCCTCTGACCATTGACACAGTGTAAAATAGTGACATAAACATGAGGCCACCCTGTTAGTTCAAGAAATGTACCAGAACGTATGGTATATTCCTGAAAGGAATTTTTTATTCTTTTGTTTCATTCAATTCAAGTACAGGCTAGCATATCTCGAAGTTTATGAAAAGCTGAACAACAGATTTTCTTTATAATTGAGGAACCATTTGGTATGTCTATAGATGGTTTCTAAAAAGACACTCATGCATGCAGGTAAACTCACTCACTTTGGCCAGAACATTGTTAGTGCTACACCGTGGATAAGTCTCACTTTGAGTAGCTGTCCCTGCATGTTGACTGGGATTGTTATCCTCTTCTATATGACTGATTCTCCCAATAATTCAACAGTTTGGTAGTCAATTCCTGGCACCCCGGGTGGAATACATGTGAGTCAGAATCTACTGCAGCTGGGAAGCTGCACGACACGCTTGGTTTTGATACGGACCTCTAGACCAGGAGAGTCACTCCAGACCAACGCAATCGATCCAAAGTCCGAATGTTCTCCAAATCTAACTTGGTCTGGTTTAGCCTCACCTATGAACATTGAAAATATAACGGAAACATGGTCCTAAATGATACTAATCCATTTGCATGCAAACAAAACATTGGCCTCTGCTTGTAACACTCTTTCAATCTGATGGGGATTAATGGGGTTGGCTGAAACACAACGCCATGTGCCTCAATCTGGCCTACGGAATTTACATATAACATCTCTAATAATGGAGGGTCACCCACCCATCAACCAATCCTATTTGGGCATGCCAGTTCGAGCTGAAAGTCTCCCAGGATACAGTATAGGCCTATTTCCCCTCTCTTATTTACAGTTGTCGTGAAACATGATATAACGTCTCGTTGTTATAATGTTAAGTGATCGACCAATTCATAGAATGCATCATAATATCCATTGGACCTTCATCAAGGTCTATGCCACTTTCCGGTCTTACTTTTTAGAGACAATCTTTCCTTAAAACTGAGATTTTTTTAACAATGTTACTGGGATATACGCATTGACTAATACTTTTATGGAAGGAGGAAAACCGTACACCGAAAATGTAAAGAAACAACTTCAAATGAAATCTCCATTGAGGAGCAGGGAGTGGTTATACCCAGAAAGCTGGATCACCTGACTTATTTACCATCAGCAATCTTGGGGTAGAAGTTTAACCGGAGTGTAGTCACGTTATCAGGCCTCCAGCTGTTGGTTTGATTATGATGTTCTATGAAACCATGATCATCCTACAATGGCAGAACAGGAAAGCGGGATAGCTTAGTGATAAGATTGCTGGAGTCACAAACATGGGAATCTCAGTCACAATGAACTCCTGCTGTGAGGATGAGCTTCTCAATTCGATCTTAGCTCAATACAAAAGCAAGCCTCACCACGGGGTGGAGAGTTCATTCTGACCCGCTCATGTTGCCCCATGTTAAAAAAACGTATCTGGTAAAAGGAAATAACTCAGCAGCTTCACCATAACAGTAAAGAAGGCATACAAGAAAAAAACAATATAAGAACAATTTAAACTAGTATAAACCGAGATGGTCTGACATGCATTTAGTGTTTGCTTGGCTACATATTTTATATCAGTATCAGAGAAGAAAAGACAGGCGATGGTGAAGACAATTGCACTTTATCATAATTACCGGAGCCACAAACCTCAAGATTTAGTCCCTTAGCAATGAGCCGAATGGCTCTGTGAGCTACGGCCATGAATGTGTCATAAAGTTCCAAACACTCGGTAGCATGCATCTCCACAGGGTATCTCTCCTA
>Ga0224511_10000860_pt1 | contig 16454 bp, 6 predicted proteins | sample SF_May12_sed_USG_2_FD_169988 | JGI IMG/M metagenome (GOLD analysis project Ga0224511, IMG submission 169988) | Sediment microbial communities from San Francisco Bay, California, United States - SF_May12_sed_USGS_8_1 | ecosystem: Environmental > Aquatic > Marine > Sediment | place: USA...
TGGTCACTACATAAATTTGAACGTTCGCATATCGGTGGTTGGGTGTGAAAGTTTACAAACAGCAATGTAACATGTTGAAAGTCACACTCCAAGTTAAGAAAATATCGCGCCTGGCCACCTTTAGCGTAAATAACAATCCTACACATAAAATTGAAGATGCGAATCAGTTTCCTGATTACGGGACGGAGAATGTTTGCCCACTCCTAAATAAGCGCTTGTGCGAGGTTCTCCCAGATATGTGGTTGAACTGGCCGTGCTGTGGTCCGTCGTAGGAGTATGTCACCCATACATGCTCTATTGGATTAACATCAGGGGAGGGCGATGGCCAGTCCATAGTTTCTATTCTATTCGCGCTTAATAAATTCATTGACAACACAGGTCCGGTGCGCGCAGGCGTTTTCGTTTATAAGCCCAATGCCCTGGGCCACAGAACAAGGATTATACGAGTATATTCTCCTGATTTCTCCTTTGTTTTATCCTAAAACTTTAAACGGTCTATGTAGGGTGGAAGTAAAAAAAAGTTACCTGACTTTTATATGAGTAAAAGATGTTGTTCGCGTAGTCTACGATATTGCAGGATTTTTCCATACTGCGAACCGACCCTTTGCGTTCTACATTTTTATGTGCGTTTTTTTTCACTCCCTGAATACTGCGTACCAAAGAGTGGGGTGTTCATCCTCATTTGAGCTAATTACTAGAGCTAATTACTAGATGCCTACTTTGTTAATCTTAAAGAAGAGTACTGTGAGCATTTACTACTTAAGTAGTTGCTTACAACAGGACACGTGTAGATGTTTATATTAAATATTTTGTTGTTCAAGTTAGTGATCAGAGTTAAAGATCTATCCATTGGTCGTATTTCACACCACACATTGAGCTCAGAATGTTTAGTTAAGTTTAATTTTGAGTTACACCGACGTACGCATTATTTACTACACGCAATAAGTACTGGAACACGTTTAATGCTAAAAAGGCTATCTCTGGTTAAAAAAACTAATTTTGAGAGAACAAAACACCCCATTATTGAAGCTGCTTGTATTCGTGATTAATCACAGTCGCCAATAATGTATGGATAACAGTCAGTTCACATCCTATAATTATTACTATTGCTTTTTCTCGCGAGTATTATGATTCTGTGAATTAAAGCGAGAAATGAATCTGGTTGGATGTTGAGCAAATCACAACCATTGCCATATAAATACTGGACAATATATTACGAGAGAAGGATGACTTACAAGTTACAAGACGAAGAACATCGATGATTTACAAAAATAACTGAATATATAATAAAACATTTCTTTGGTAGACTGGAAAACACTTACGCACGGGTAGAGTTATTGCATTATAAACAATCCGGTTTACGCTTAATGCAGTTATGAGGGTGTTAATTTTATATCTATTTTCATTGACATACTGTGATGCCATAAAACTGGGCTTCATTGTCATGGAGAGCGCACCGGAGCCGTTCGACATTCGACGTCTGGGACCAGCCGTTGATATTGCGCTAGAGGCAAGCGTAACGGAGTATAATGTAACGTTTGAATTGGAACGTCGAACGTACCCGGGCGTCTGTCCGTACGAGCCCCCGCCTGGATTGTTCTCGGAGCTGTACCACAAACACGATATCCGTGCACTGCTTGGGCCGGCTTGCTCGCAAGGCGTGTTGTCTGTGGGGCGACTCGCGGCATATTTTGGTGTTCCTATGGTCACTGGTCTGGGAGATTTAATTGTTCGTCGTCCAGAAGACCCGTATAAATCATTGACTATTCTGTCGTATGATTTACAGAAACTATCTTGTAAGTATTGTCTAATCGTTTTGCGTTTCAAATTACGTTTACGTTGGTGAAAGTGTTTGTTTTGAAGACAACAATATATTTTTAGTGTAAGTTGTTATATCTTTTTCGTTAAACAAATAACGTGAAAATAAAAACTAAATCAGTAGTTTATATTCCATAAACTGAATACTATAGTCCAAAAATCTATAGAACGATAATTCATTTTATGGAATATCCAATGCCGTAAGTGTAGTACAAACAAGAAATTTAAATGAGTAAATAAGACCATGGCTATAGAACATTCGACAACAAAGACTATATGTAAATCAGATGCTAGATAACCATGTTTTATGACATGCACCGCGGTAGTCTACTGCCCCGTTCCAACCGCACGAACTTTGCTGGAACGTTCCCGGGGCGGTGACAAAAATCATCACCACTCGTTACCGTTTATCAGACGTAGGTCACCGTTAAGGAAACGCTGTCTACGCTCGGTCACCGCTTATGGACCCTCCTACCGCTCCGAAAGTTTTTAGTTGCACAAAATATTGCGAGCGGTGAGGAAGGGGCACTTTTCCACTCCAGCAAATTTCACAACCGCTCTTACAACGCCCAGTCAAAGTTTGAAGTTTCAAAGCGATCCGTTCAGCTCCGTACTCAACAACGGTATGCTGCTAAACCAACTTTAAACACCTGCCGAGCCAACGCCCAAATGCGCAGAACGCCGCTCTTTCAACGCTCGCGTCACCGCTAAACCAACGCTCGCTACCGTTAAGCCAACGCTATAGCAACACTGGCTTCAGCGGTGCACCGCTAAGGCAACGCCCGTGTTTTCAATTGTTTTCCTCCTTTCATGCGCGGTGACCAGCCTTGTCGAAATTCGGCCCACTCAAGAAACGCTTTAACAAACAAACAAACAGGCACACAACAAAAACAAAACACTAAAATACTCAAAATAGTTGCTCGTAGGCGCAAATTGTAAATAAACAACAAACATATCGTCGTGTATGCTATAAATTTAAATTAGATATTTCAGTTTCATTTTTTTTCGTTGTTTATTTGATGCTTAATTTGCCCAAGACGACATTGTGATAAGGCATGATCATTTGATGCCATTTTTGACAAACAAGAGAATTCTATTAAATGAATGAATGATTTTGATCTATTTAAGGCATTTCAAATGTTCACAATGATATCTCTTAAAGGCAATGGGACCGATCTTTCATTAGAAATATGGTAGCTGAGATAATGTTTCAAATTAAGTCTTCATTCTCTGATATATTTCTTGAACAACGGTATTTGGTTGCGCATGTTCTCACAAGTATGCATTATTCCACTGGGATTGGATCCCATTAATCGAAACCATATCCTACTGGAAAGCTGAGCAGAGCCACTCAGACAATATTTCTTCATTAATTACCTCATGTATTCGGTAAATTCTGAATAAATATGGAAAACGTTGACGTGATGTTCATTATCCCAGTCGTAAGAAAGCCCACAACTGCCTGTTAATGTGTTATTTGTTCGTTTTGGGTAGTTCTGTGACTGTGTCTTTGATGTATTCTCAGGTAATTGGTTGTTGGAATTTAACTTTATAAAACGTGTTCCTCATGATTTTCACAATGAAAAGCTGGATTATCGGAATAATCGTATTATCAATGCTAACTAACTCATTGGCGGTGACAATTAAAGTTGGTGTAATTAATATGGAGTGGTCACGTGAACCGTTTGATATCAGACGACTTGGACCAGCCATTGACATTGCCGTCGAAGACATCATTGTCGACTACAATATCACGTTCGATACAATAAAAAGAACGTACAAAGGCCTATGCCCTTACGAGCCCCCTGTTGGAATTCTGTCTGAGATGTACTACAAACACAATATCCAGGCGCTTATAGGCCCAGCCTGTTCACAAGGCGTTCAATCGGCCGGCCGGCTATCGGCGTACCTCGGACTTCCGATTGTCACCGGGCTCGGGGACCTCGTCATACGGAAACAGGGCTTTGATGAATACGCCACCCTCACACGCCTTTCGTTCAATATACAGAAACTAGAATGTATGAGGTTTTAGTATGAGTTATTGTAGATATAGTTTGAGAAGTCTGTATTTTCTGTGGCGATATAATATCGCTTGTTGGCATAGGACGCCTTTTGTCAACCTTTTAACATACCTTTAAACAACCGTTGGTCCCCAACATCCCATGAACACCCAACAACACTGAATCAGTACTAAGGATGCTAAGGGTCAGCAGGAATAATCTTTCATCTGTGTATGTTTCAGATTGTTAACTCATAATTTATTCCGTTTAAAGAGGTAAACGAAACATTTTAACACGATCAATGTTTTTCTCTTTATAAAAAGAAGAAACCAAACCGTGCTTAAATACTCAATAGAGCACGGCTGTGTGTAACCGAACTTTTTACGCTCTTACGATTTTCTTCCTAAAATGTGAGAAGTAAATAAAAACTTACCTTATATTTTAAGCATAATCCAATACCAATACTAGTATTTAAAGTTGCATATATTAGTTTTTTTTGGGCATGGTAATATTTAAACAAAACATGTTCAAGAATACAAGCATGCTAGGATAATCTACGTTGCGTAGAAATGGTTCAATACCACCAGTCATGACCAGTAAATCGATATATAAATGAGTAAAACTCCATTTAATTTTGTTATCTTGACGCTTTAAGTACGTTTTATCTGTATTTGAACAGTTCATCTCCACTAACGTTAAGATTTTTATCACATATAACGATGTTACACCATATTTTTCCTTAAAACACCGAAACACGTCTTGAGAATATGTCAAAAAAGCGGAATCATGATTACTTCCGGTAGAAGTAAACGGACGTCATAGTGCGCCGCATACCATTTGAAATTTCAAACGTTTTTGTTTCGCGATGGTTGTGTCCTAGTGAGTTGTATTTAAAGGTCGATCAAAATACAGAGCATGAACATAATGATTTATTTTATGTGTACGATCAAAAAACATCTGTGAAAGTGAACACGACTGTATTTGTTCTTTCTAGATATATCATAAGATCTATATTTGCAAAGTAGTCAAGGATAAACACGTCTCTAAAATCACATTATACGCGCTGTTTATTTCATTTCCTTCAGAGTTTATTATTTGCGTTATTAAACCAATGTACATAGGAGAGGAAAAATACTAGTAAGTGTCAATATATGGTCTTGTCTTTACACATTAATGAATACATGTGCTTAGATATTTTTATTTAGAAAGATGTAAGATTCGGATAAAACGGTTGACATATTTTTTGTGAACTAAATTCCGCCACTTATGTACCATAAAACGTTGCATTGTCTGTGAACTATTTACTTTTCTAGAAAGCCCTTTTACGTTGCTAGAAGACTACACAAATTTTTTTATAAGGAAACAATGCGCGGTGTTTTCCGAATCTCGGCAGCAAGTGTTCTTTAGGTTGCTTTATAAAGAACCTCCATCCCTCAGTGACGTAAGACACGAGTATTAAATCAGGGGGCCTCAGAATGACGTTCTTAAGAGCAAAACAAAAACGACAAAGCCCTATCAAACGTTCATTGTCTCCATTTTAATTTTAATAATGTACATTCGTATTGCAATAAAATGTTTCTATTTGTATTATGTGTTCATTTCAGTTTTAATAATGTACGTGCACTCGTATTACAATAAAATGATTCTATTTGTACTTTGTATGGGAGAGTCTATACATGATGATTAATACAAATACGGTTCTGGGTAGATCAACTGCGAGTTGTATTATTGCATACTACATTTTATATTATATAGTAACACTTGCTACTCACGTGTATTATGATGTTAGTTGTTATTGCAACTGTTTTATTTTTGAAATCACGTGTAAGGAAGCTGAATCTTATTGCCATTAAATGGCTATTTATAGTAACACTTGTTGATCAAGTGTGTAATAAAGCTGAATATTATTGCAACTAAATGTCTATTTATAGTAACACTTGTTGATCACGTGTGATACGAAGCTTCATATAATAAGTAATAAAATAATGTTTATTTATAGTAATTATTATTTATCAGGCGTGTTTCTTAAATTTCAGACTCCATATCCGCCATTATGAAGGAATACAACTGGTACCATACGGCTATACTCTACGACTTTTCCTACGTGTTCTTTGACCTGGCCGGCTCAAACTTGGTGGATGATTTCCGCTTGAACAAGGACGTAGCACGGCCCTACGACATCCCTTTCAACCCAAAGAAGATCACCGACTATGGCGATATCTTACTGGAGGCCAAACGACACGCGAGAGGTGCGTACCATTTTTTTCAAACCTCCGTATTACCGTTATTATCCTTATATTTACATTTGCCTGCGTTTCAAGTCTAAATTCACAATATCAAGAGAAAAAGTGACAATTATTCATGTTTCTATCGTTAATATTTAACACTCTTACGGGAAGAAAAAACACGTTCGAGTTCGTGTTTTTTTTTAATGTCAATCGACATTGTGATGGCTAATCAACGTCCCTGTATCTCGCGTGGCGTACACCAGCGAGTTATATCAATTAACCGAATTTTCCTTCAGAAAATAATAAATGAAAATAGAAATCTAAGTTTTCCGATTTTCCTATAACCGTTTGAAATATGAAACTTCGGTGCGGACAATAATTCTGACTTTAAGTAATAGACACTTGGCCATTTCATTATTTTCTTTTGTGTCATAACGTCAAATGATTCCATCAATGCGAAATATAATTGTCAAATGGCTCTTAATTGATAGTATTTATGATTTAAGAAAACCAATACCAATGTGTAGCAGATATGAAACGAATCAGATCATTAGTATGTATAATTATATTAGACGCATTCGCCTGTTTCAATGCCAATATTTATTGCTTGTGTAGCTTCTAACCATATTTCATAAGAAGTGTAAATTGTATATTTAAGAGCAATCAAATAAAATGAAAAAGGCAACGAAAAAAACTACAATCTTAAACGGATGGTGTACGATCATGTCAAAATTAGAAGACACACAAGATTTACAGTTTACGAAACCTAATGCCGAAAATTAAATATTAAGAGAGATATTTATTCATAAAATATTATTTCGCTTCTCAGCAGATTAATACAGATCTCGGGATTCAGTAGCCATCTATACATTCATATAGACTTTTAGTGGCAGTCATCATTCTAATCGGTACATATAATGTATATTTTTGACGTATTTTACAAAATGATACAGTGTTATGTTATTTTTTCATTATTTTTCTAGATACAATTTTATTGATATATTTACAACAAAGCTGATAAAATGATCGTACACTCTTTGTTTGATGCTTAAAACTTGAACGTGGTCTATGACAGTGATATTGAGATGGGTCATCTACACAAACTGCAATCGTTCCATCAAAAAATGAATCGCGGTTCAAACGTTCCAAACCAAACTGATGTAATAATAGTTTTTATTACGCAAATATAAGGGGACTCCGACTATTATTCATTTATTGTTCCGATATTTTCTTCGATGGTTTTTAGATTTAAACATAATAAAAAAACAGCAAAAGCACCAAAGCATTGTAAATACGTCAAAAATGTATACACCGTAATTGCCGAAAAAGTATTGACTTCCACCGCTTGTTTGTCAAAAGGACTCCGCTGAGGTATGGTCGTTTACTTACTTACTTACTAACTTACTTACTTACTTAGTCCTCTTCGCCCCCTGTGAGCGACGGTAAAAATCTTTGTCTGACGCCGGTGGTTACATCAAATGGTGTTGAGAGGTCTAAGTTGTGGACCACTTGGCAGGTCATGCCTTCATAGAAGCTGCGTATGATGTTGAACTTGTTTGGTATGCCATAATGTTTCATTATCTTCCATACAGTGCTCCGCTCGATCATGTCGAACGCCTTCCGGAAGTCTATGAAATTCATGTGGGTAGTTGTCTGCCATTTAATTGATTGTTTAACAATCATACGCAGACATGCTATCTGGTCGATGCATAATCTTCTGGTCCTGAATACTGCTTGTTCATCTCTCAGCTGTTTGTCAACACTGGTCTTCAGACGTTCTAGTAGGATTCTGGGTAGTATCTTTGAGGGCAATGATAGCAGTTGTATCCCTCTTCAGTTGTTACAGTCGCTGAGATCTCCCTTCTTGGGAAGTTTTACAATGATGCCCGACCTCCATTCGTCTGGGATTCTTTTTTCTTCCCATATCTGTTTAAGGAGCATATGCATCACCTCAGCTGCTGCTTTGCTGTCAGCTTTGAGCGCTTCTGGTGGAATGTTGTCTGCACCTGGTGCTTTTCCTGATTTGATCTTTGAGATGGCTCTCTGGATCTCCTCAATGGTAATGGGGCTCATGTTTGCTTCCAGATCTTCACCAGCTTTAATGTCTGGGGCTTCTTGCACTTTTGGGCCATTCAGTGCTCTTTCCATCTGTCAAGCTGTTGATCAGGTATGGTAAGTGTGTTTCCATCCTTTGTTGTCACTGGTTTTCCCGCGTCTGTTTTTCGCCCAACTAGCTTCTTGGTAATGTCATATAGGGTTTTCATGTCTTGTCTCTCAGCAGCTTCCTGTGCTTTACTTGCCATGTTATCGACGACTGGCCTTTTGTCTTCTCTTGCCATCTTCTTAACTTCCTTCTGTATCTCTCTGTATTCTGCCTGAGCTTGCGTTCTCTGTGTTCTTGTCTTGGCAGATTCGAGCTTGAGCTTGGTGGAGCGTCTCTCTTCTATCTTAGTGACAGCGTCATCCCTCTTGTATGTTTTCTTCTTGAAGCCCAACTTCTCTTCGCAAGTGGATTGTAGGGCAGTCTTTACTCGTTCCCACTTGGAATCTATGGAGTCAGTGTCTATGGCGGCGAATATTTGGAACTTGTTTCTCAGGGTTATGGAAAAAAAATTCTTTCGCAGCTGCTTATGTGAGTTTTCCAGTGTTGTAGCGCCTCAGTTGTTGTGGTCTGGTCTGGTTTCTTCTGGAGATTCTTGTTTTTACCTTCGCTAGTAGAAGCTCATGGTCAGATCCAGCATCGGCACCCCTCTGTGCTTTAAATCCAGTAGCTGCCTTCTCCATCGACATGAAATCGTGATATGGTCGATCTGGTTCTCTGTGCTGAGATCTGGAGATTGCCAAGTGGCCTTATGTATGTTATTTTGTTTGTAGAACGCCCCACCTACAACGAAGTCATTCTGGCCACAGAAGTTTGCAAGCATCTCACCATTTTCATTTATTTCCCGAACACCTTCATGGTCGTGTGATAACTTTGACGTTCATGTTCAATTTGCGTTTAAAGCAGCTCACGTGAATGCTTTCATATTCATTTTCTTTCTTGTACAGCAATCAAATTGATTTAAAAATTGACACTTTTTATATCAAATGCTTTGTGCATCAGCAGTTTTTAAACTGTATCTTTAACTTCAAATTCTTCAAAAACTCATTGATTATCTTTGAGTACTAAAAATGCTAAGTGAGTAACTTCAAAGTGCTCCGTAATGCCATTTATGCATTTACATTAATTTGCATAAAAACAAAACTATAATAGATAAATGAGTGAAATTTCAAACATAAATCTGAAATACAAAAATGCAAATAATTGCAAAGATTTAATGGAATAACTTGATTTTCAGAAAAGTAACAGCCCCAGTCCGGGAACTTTATGAATGACCCTCGTACAACATAATAGAGCGCCCGCCACACATGGCAAACCAAATTCTTTAACGTGCCATGTGTATAGCACTGATGCACGGGAGCATTTTTCCTGGGTACCAGTACATATCTCTTTTAAAAATGTTAGTTAGGATTAGGGGGATCGAACTCGCAATCATTGGGTCGACAGTGTAGTGGTATCGTGTTGGGCTATTACTTGGTAGACTGCAGTTCAAATTTTGGCTATGGCAAATCTTTGTCTTTTTTCTGTTCGCCTTCATTGATAACGCTTGCCATGCGATTTTCGACCTAGTGGTCATGATTTTACTATTTTAAAACTTTTTGACAAATATGTTACGCTAATTTTATATTTTTAATTCAAACAAAACGTATATCAGGACTGCTTCTTTGTAAAACAATATTATAATTTTAGAACGTTCTTAAGCAAAACACGTGTGCCCGACGTTGCACGTTCAAAGTTTCAGATGATTCCTCTAAAATAGTTTTTTTATAAGACAATGTGTTGCAATATAGACAGGATAATTACTTTCTGTGTATCTTGTTGCATTTTTGCCACCGACAATAATCACGATTTCATTTTATTGCACCAATCTTTCTTATTTGGTATTGTCAAAACTATTTTTTCGCAATTAATGTTAATTTAAAAAAGTGTTAGACGAATGTGTTGCAAAGAAGACTGAGATAATAACTTTCCTAAAGAAATTAGTAAGGACAGGAACTTGCATGTCTGTTGACAATAAATCTTAGCCTGTCATTGTTCTTCTTGCAATAACATCGTTCATTTAATAAACGCAAAACAGCACATTGAACTTAAAAAATAGAAAGTGTGTTCAGTGGCGGGTCCAGGATTTGACCCTTACGGAGGGCGTGGACCTTGTCAACAGGGACGCTGAATCATTGAACATGTTGACGGTTGAAGTATAAGTTATTTTAGCATGTTTTGGCCATATTTCAGTTATTTTTTTAATGAATCGTTAGCGTTTGGGCCTTAAAAATAACAGGCCCGCGGTCGTTAGGTTGAGGGAGGGGGCGCCGGGTGCGCAAATGCCCCACCCCCCTGGATCCGCTAGTGGTATTCGACATAAAACATGTCGCGATGTTTTGCTGCTATATATTTACGGTCGTAAATAAGCAGTTAAATTTAAAGGTTTAAATCGCTTTGCTTTTGTGTTTTGCTTTTATCAATTACCGGGTAATTTCAATTAACTGTGCATTTGTACTCTTTACATCAAGGAACTGACACAAGCATTAGGATTTTATAGAAAGACTTCTGGACTGCAGAAATTATTTTGTAAAATGTAACACTATTAAGCACTGCACACTGTAGGGTTCTCATCCATTTCTGAGATTTGGCCAAGTTTGTTAGTTAGTGAACCTAGTTCTTTTGACGTCTGTAATAAATGGTAAAAGCAAGATATTACGTGATATATTGAAGGTAAAACGCGTACGGTCAATAAGAGGCGGTGCCTTAGTACATATTATTAATTTGTTTGCATAAAATAACTGACATGATCAGACATGCTGTTATTATACAAGTTATGTTAGCTAAAGAAACTATAATTACGTAGGTTGACAGCCATCTTTACAGGTCTGTATAAGATAACGCATGGTTTGTGATTTCACCATTTAAATAAAACTAATACGCACATGTAATAACATAATATAGAAGCATATGTCATACTAGGGATATGAATTGACATTGTTTGAAATAGTTTTTTATTTACTTTAAGCAATTACATACATTTTAATATGGTCGTAAAAATACAGAACTACCTTATGATGTAGTACTACGATGTAGACCATTTTGATGATACACGTTTACGCATTTTCAAATCTTGCAAATCTCGTCAAGTATCGCGAGATTTTCCGAAAAAGCGTCTACGTAATCATGATAACGGGATCGTTAGGCGCTTCGTTTAAATGGTCTATTTACGAATCCTTGTAAAATCCTTTTAACTGTAATTAATCTGTGGGTCATTGCCATTTCAGTGCTGGTGATTTTCTGCGACTCTGACGTCCTGAGGGACATCTTGTACCGTGCTCACCAGCTTGGCATGTCCAACGGGGAATACGTGTTCATAATCATGGAGCTCTTCCCGAGTGATTGGCTGGGGTATTATATGAACTTTCTCAGAGGTGAGTTATTGGCTGAGATACTACTATAAATCTATAGTCAGAATAAGATGATACCATGACCTGCTTAATTTGTCAATAGTCACGTTAATTAAATCTACTAATTTAAATGTGAAACATTAAGGGATTGAAATTGGTTTCTAATATCAACGGCTAAAACAAAACGGGATTATAATAATAAATGTGGAAGTCAACTTTTAAATTAAATAAAGATGATATTACACACATGCATGTTTACTTATTTGTTTTCTTCAAAATTACTTTAATTTTTATCAGGTTTCGTAGCCCTTTCTATAACATGTTTCTCAAACCTAAGCACTAAAAGAAAATACATGTTAATTTAGAAACAAACGTCTATCTGCCTGATTGTTTCCTCCCCTTTTTATTGTTAGTGGGTATTTTTTCTAAATCACAATAGTTAGTTTGACCCTTGTGTGGATCTTTCCAGCTCTAATAATCATCTTTACTCGTGTACTCCCTGACACCAGGCAATAAATGTTATCATTCATATATTAATACATCTATATTGAATAAAAATAATTTTAATAATGCATATTTCAGGAGACGAAAAAGACGTGGCCGTCACAAAGGCCTACGAGTCGCTGTTGCTGTTGACGTTACGCCAGCCAGATAACCCCGAGTACGAAGTGTTTGCCGAGGAGGTGAAACTGAGGGCGAAGAGAGACTATGGCTATGAGTTTGGCCCTGATGAAAAGGTAGGCACGTGTTCGCCATGTTAGTAATATACCAGAGTGTGTTGCCAGTCATCCTTTAGGCTCAGCCCGAGGGTCAGGGACCTGCTGAGGTAACACTTCGGACCAAGCGAGACGATGACTTTGCGTTTAGCCCTGATACAAAGGTAGGCAATTTTCTAACCTTCGTTTCTGTTCTTTTGTTTGTGTGTGTATTTTTGAATGTGTGCCATTTTTCAACATTGGCTATAACTTGAGTGAAATGCATGTATGTAAGTGTTTTTATGAAACATATTTGTAAACATATCGTTACATTTTGTTTAATAAAATATAAAGGAGGATGAAAAACACGACAACATGTAAAAGTATTTGTGAAGTTCACTTGAATCTACATTCTACTTGGTCAGCGTATATTCTGCATGACGATATATGGACTGCTCAGCCGATTATTGTTTAAAAAAATATATATATATCGCATAATATGCATTTTTGTCTTAGGTTTTCTGTTATCTCCACTAAAAGTTTATTTAACTTGTCGAGACGTTCATTTGTGCATAAAACAGTCGACATGAACGCTCATAGTCGTTTTAAAGCGTCTTCAAGTAAGTTATTCCTTAACCATTTGTTTCACATTTTACTTTTGCAAAGTTATTTATTGGCTGTTGTACTGTAAAAATCAGTTATTATCTTAAAACAAATGCTTAAGACGCTTTTTCTCGTGGCAGCCTTTTATTTATCTACCTAACTTGAAGAAAATAAAGTAATTTAATACAATACATTACCATATGGTGTTATATTTCAATTTCAATTACTTTAAAGACGCTTCGAGCGATAATGTCAGCAAGCTTTTTCAAACAATTCTTTTATATATCACGAAATGTACTTGTTACATGCAGGTCATTGCAATTGTGACTGTGGCATATAATATTAAGACTCATTAAGAAATTCCATACAATTGTTGTATTTGCACATTATTTCTTCAAAATTCTATTTCCGAAATAAATGCAGAAGACGTCTTTATAATATTCTGATTGGAATGAGTCTTTAGCGACTAACGCAAAGTGCCTAAAGCCCTTTTAAATAGTACTTAATTGCCACACATATTCCTTGGGAAATAGTACCGCAATGGGTAAGGTGCTTGCCATTTTTCTATTTTCTGGTATAATTATGATGTTAGAATCTACACAGCGTGTTATTTTTCATTAAAAAGCAATAGGAGATTTTAGAAACATGATTTAGCACAACTACATTTTTTATCGCACAAGGCAGCTGAATACGGTAAACCGACAAGATCGTGAAATACAGACTTGCTGTTGTCAATTTAGTCTTTGTTATAAACTTTTGTTAAAAAAATAATTCAAATTAAAATTCTTTTAATGCATCAAATTTAGATTTTGTGATTAAGATAAATAAATGTTACGTGTACATGTATTTTATTCACGTTTATCTTACAACTTTAAATAAACATATATACGAATACAAGAACAAACGTATACTTATAAGTTTTGTCTTTCAACACATTTGCAAACACGTAATATTGTCGGTGATTTGTGGTTATGAAAGTTTATATTTTGAACAAATATAGTTTATAATAATGTTGTTTAAACTAATTAAAATGTTTTTGAGTTACGACAACACACAAGAACACATGTACCCAGTGCACTCAAGCGGACTACTTTCGCCAAGGAATGCAGCTCAAACATGTTGGCACTTTGACCGCTCTGAAGTTTTTCTATTTATTGATCATGTAGGAATTTTATTTCATTTTGGTTGCGTTAAGTTGAAATTTGCGTTTAAAATTTCCATTAAATGTAAATAAATCCGATTTGAGATCATTGTAATATTACTATAATAAGCTTTATGAAGCCTCTTCACAATATTTGTTCATCTAAAAGTAACTTTTGTGTGGGTGTTTTTGTCACAATTTAAACGATCGTGTTCGTCTCACATGCTATTTATATTGTAATGATCAGTAGGGGTGCTGGCTACGTGAACAGTGGGCAACAAAGAAAAAAAAACGACAGAAGCTTAAAGTCTTAATAATAATTATTTATTCATAGTAAACTAGTATTTAAACTCAATGGTTAACTCATGTGTTGTAATTTAATAGTAATAATAAATCTCCGTATAACAAACAATGTTTATTGCTTACATTGAGTTCATTCTTCGATGCTGCTAGTTAGCTGTGCGGGCTCCAGACGACAAGTGAAGTCTATAGAAAAAGTAAACTATTTTGAATAACGCGCGCCACAATACTTTCAGGCGTTCCAAAGTGGTCCTTCGGTCTCCTTCAGCCAATCAAAAGCGAGGTTCCTTCAGATGCTATATTGGCGTTATCCAATCGCTGGCGAGATCGAAAATTATGCTTCCTCTTACACAAAATAGAGCCATATTCATTGCTCATTATGGTCAATCAAGAACACATACAGTATCATGTACATTTAAATATAGTCCCCGAGTTTTAGGTGAATGTAACCTTAAATCTAAACGCAATGAGATTTTTTAAAAGAGCTATGCAGCGGATTTTACAAATGTAAATATCTCAGAGGTTAAAGGTCATATAAAGCAACACTGTTTAAACAAACAGACAAATGGAAAACATACTGGATTACCATCAACGATGCAAGTCTGGTGGTAAATAAGTAGGTAATACATGCTTATATCCATCTAGAATTGTATTGTGTATGTCCTTTTGGATATTTTAATCAAGTGAACTCCTACAAGGTAAATGTCACATGTTTTCGCGATCTGTCAAAATACTGTGAGAAACAGTATTTTGTATAAAAGAATCTCATTTATACATAATGAATGAGCATATACTACTTTGTAGTTATGACACATGAATTGGAGGCGCTTATGTGATTCATCAAATTACACATTCCCCACCCATCTAAAAGAAGTAATCCTCCTGGATTACATATACTTAAATTTTATATAGTATTTTAAGTATTAGTCTAACAACAGTAAATGATCAAAAAGCAAGACTAAATACATTTCAAGCGATTTAAAAAAACAAAGCATCAACACTTAACACTGGGAACAAGAGGAACATTTCTTTAACAATTAAAAATTGTCACAAACAGTATCATCTTTACTTTATCATACAGTACAACATCAATAATTTCAGGCATTTATGAACACAATACTAACTGCACATCCATAAAACGTTCTACAGTTCAATTAATCAAACAATACCACAACTATTGTCACAACAATTAAATTTTAATTTTAATTTCCTTGTTATCCAACACGTCCAAGACCTCATCAACGTCCCTCCACCTCTCAGCCCTCTCAATGCTCCTGACGACACCCCACGAGACTCTGCTGTCTTTGACCTCCCCTTTGACAATGGCTCTTAAGTACGCGGAGTTGTACTGTCTGATCTTGGCGTCAATCTTGTCTCCTTGATTCTCCTCTTCCTGAGTCTTGTTTGCCCCGTTCAAAGATAAAAAGTTATATTTATCGAGCAGGGTCCGCCTCGATAAAATGGGAAACACTCCCTCGTTGCTCTGTTCTAACATTATTGCCGCGTGTTCATGTGCGAGGAGACGTTGGTCTGCTGACAACTGACGCCAATTTGGTGGCGGCCAAACAAGATTAAATGCTCCCTTAGCAAAGGTGATGGAACCACTGTTACCCCAATCCCTCCTTGCTGGGGGGCATATTGGCATCACACCTCTTGTGAGCAGCTTAAATGCTCTAGTTTTAATGTTCAAAGTCGATTCCTCCAGTGAAGATGTAGAGCTGGAGGAATAAGACGAACAACTCATATCGTCGCCTCGTTCATCTTCATCTCCATGCGTGACTTTTCCTTCCTTCTGCGTCTTGTTAAAAGGGGGTGCGGAATTCTGCACTTGGTCGTCGACCTGTTCTCCCGCTTTCTCTGTCCTTTCCGCTGTGGCCTGCATTGCACTCATGTCTCCTCTTTTTTCCAGACTTCTTTCCTCCCCCCCCCTATATTCATCCAGTACTCTTCTCACATCCTCTCTGCCCATATCCTTGTCGATCCCATACTTGGCCCCTCCTGACACTTCGACCGTCCTCCTGTCCTTGGATTTTTCTCTGGTCCCTTCCTCTATCCCAGCCTTACTAGCGGGGTCACTCCCTAACTGTTCCTCTGTCTCCACTCCAAGACTTACATCATCCTCATATGATGAGAGATCTAGCATTTCCACGCTATTTTCGGAACCACCCCTCTTCCTTTT
>Ga0224511_10000861_pt1 | contig 16447 bp, 8 predicted proteins | sample SF_May12_sed_USG_2_FD_169988 | JGI IMG/M metagenome (GOLD analysis project Ga0224511, IMG submission 169988) | Sediment microbial communities from San Francisco Bay, California, United States - SF_May12_sed_USGS_8_1 | ecosystem: Environmental > Aquatic > Marine > Sediment | place: USA...
AGTTACGGCTTAGCATGGAGTACCATAAGTGGCACAGTATCGGCGCTCCTCTTTATAGTGTGGCATGTTTTTAGCTAGGATTAAAGTTAGGAGCTTATTCTCACAAGGGAACCTGCCGAGACTGGTATTCGAACCCAGGTTCTCATAGTTATGAGCCCAGTGCTCCACTACACGAGCTATCCTGCTGTCCCATTTTTTCAAGTTGACAATTAGTACAAGCTTGTTGCATTCAAATAATCCCTTACTATGTGTTTCTGTTGAGAGTTAGGGTTGAATTGAACCAGCATAGCTATTTATCAGCTCAGTTTAAATGCAGAGCACCAGTTTCCTAATAATTATGTGTGAATGTTGATTGCTGCAAAGTTTATTAAGTGACTATTGTCCAATTTTCTATTCACGATGTAGTATTCTATTTAGATTCAGTTTCAGATAGCGTAACACCTGTGTTAAGGCAACCTGTAGTCTTAACAGACACCCGGTATTTGGCGGTATCTTTAGAAACTGTCCAGTACAGGAAGATGTTCACCCCTGGTCGTCGAATGGGTGAGGGAGGGGGTAACTCCCACTCTATATTCAAATTTACAGTATCGACTCATGCACAACTGAACTATCAGAGCTGCAATTTTCTGAACCATGAAGAATGCTTGACAGTACAGAGCATAGCTAGAGTTGAAGAGTGAAAGATCCTGGGTTAAACCTCTCTCCATGTCAGGCTCCAGGTATGAGTTTGAACTCCTCGTGTAATTTCCGGCCCTAATACTCCAGGCCAAGCTTCAAATGGAAGTTAAAAATGCTTACCAAACCTATCAGGTAGACCAGAATAACAAGTATCAACAGCGTAGTCTTTTGCTTTTTGTAGTGCCGGTAGTCATAATATTATGTATAATACGAAATGCAAAATACTATGCTCCACCATAAACTAGGCTAGTATAGTATGCTAAAATGCGCTAGTTAGATAATAAAAAATGCGAAATCCAGAATTTTGGAAATTGGAAACACACACAAAATAAAATACTCATCAAAATTTACTAAGCTTTCATGCAAAATTCTGCACATGAAATTTTCTGCATTGAGGTTTGCATGATTCCTCGTCAGTCTCATGATGCTTGAGTTGGTGAGAACCCTGTCCGTTCTCACACCTTTTTATCCTTGTTGACATTCCCTAATTGAGTTGGGGGATTGTTGTTAGTTTACGTTTGATGTTGCCTTAATAAATCCTAAGACAAACACATGTGTTTGCTAGGGGACTCTGGGTTGAGTGTTAGAGTAGGGAGTCACGAACTATCACCAATTCAAGTTGTTGTGAGTCGATGTCTTGCAGTGTAAATCGTGAAACCATAAAAGACACAAACACACAGCGATTAGAAAACGGGCAAGAACATTTTCACACTGGCTCTGTGATTCAGTAGTCTTTGTAACTCAGCGCAATGTTAGATCAGCTAGTCAGATGGAAGGAGGTAGCAACATCATAGACCAGTACTACAAAAAGGCGAAGGCTGCCCCATAACCAATAGCTGTGTAGATAAGTGTTAGAGAGTCAATTTGTACCGAAAATGGTATGACAGGTGGTGACCCACTTCTCCTCTTCGCCCCCTTTACCTTCCCCCGCTCTGAAGACAGCCGGATACTCATTAACCGCTGTGTGAGCGCAGAGGGTTGTCAATAACTCCTGCACACAGGCTGTGTTTTGAACCTGGGACTTTCAGCGCCTATGGCGAGCGCTCCATCACTCACACACAGCCCCTCCCCAGACCTGTACTACCTTTTTTATTCCGGTTTAAAGAAGTTGGGTTAAAAACTACAAAATCACACATGCAATCATGTAAGGCTCGAACATGGCAGCCTGACCATGGTTGAGTAATGAATGCTTATACCCCGGTCTATTGGATATAACTATTTTGTTGTTTGCTTGTCTATCGGAGAGCAGTGCAGATTTATTTCTCTTCATCATATTGCACAATATACAGGTGTGTGAACCATTTTGCCCCCGGATAAAACATTGGAATGTGTGGGAGGCAGGTCATTGAAGAGGATTATTGAGGATTAATCTCACTTAAGTGGTGAGGAAAAGTTGTTATATCAGAAATGATGAATACAAACTGTATGTAACATCACACTATGACATGTAATAGAGAATGTCAAGTAGCGTTCGTAATCAATGTAAATTACTATATGCTTTCCAAATTAAAATATATAAAATACTTTTATATACAATGAAGTTGTATCGGGGCCTAATAACGTGAGCGGACTCCATCTTGAATACCAAGTTTCATGTTTGTTTTGCACCATCTGAACTAGGCACTCAAGCAATGGGCATTATGGCATGCACTTTGTAGACATTCTGATCACAACTGTCCATGTCTATGAAGTGATACCCTGTTAGACATTACCTTAGCCAATGGCTGCGTGGAGGGGGGAAGGAGTGGCTGTTAGAGAACCAACTTGTACCGGCAATGGGGTAACTGAGGTGGGATGCCACTCTTCTTCCTCACTGCCTTCACCTTCCCCTGCTCTGAAGTGAGCAGAGTGCCCATTTCCTGCTGTGTAAACAGAAAGAGTTTTCAATAAATCTCGGCACAAACGGTTCTGGAGAGGGGCCTTCAGTGGCACAGTAGTTGAGCACTCTAACCACTCAGCTTCAGTGCTTCGCTTGGTCTTTCCTATAATTATGTTCACTATCCAACACAACAAGCGACCTGGGACCGTTCTTTGATGTCATAGATGGACACTCCAATAATTACTGTTAAATTCCACGCTAACCAAGGGAAGAACAGTAAACAAAAGTCTATGCAACAGTGAATAATTTTTAGATAAAGACATTAGGCCTATTCTCGAAAATGGGATGATTGCCGTCGTCCCAACCAAACGCTGAAGATTTTGCAGATCCTATCTCAACATGGGGCCGATAACCCGGATGAAAAATATCCCGTCGGACTCCAGATTCTACTGCTGGTTTATGAATTGTTACATAACACATTGGAAGTTTCATGGACAGTACTGACCACAAGGAAAATATCGGTTAATTCACTTGGGACGATGGATCCGGGAATACCTATCGTCTCATGCAGCCTAATTATTAAAGTCATCGTCTCCATCGGCGGTTTCGAGAATAGGCCTAGTAAGTCTGAAAATAATTTAACCTGTACAGATCTACATTTCGCTTATGTTTAACATCCACAGAAATTGGTCCACTAGTTTAGTTATTGTCTTCCCTTTAGCCTGTCTAGTTTGAGTTGTCAGAACATGCTATCATCAATCATGATTATCAAATATCTTATCTTATTCTATCCTTACCTTATCATGCTACACAGCAGAACAACATTTACCGGACAGCGCTATTTGGAGTTGTGCATTCTGTACTGAGTTTTCACAGAGGTTGAGAAGCGGCAGCTTTATGTTACTGGGTTACACCATAAAAAATTTAGCATGAGGCTGCGTTGTTCGCTATATTGGAGAAGCCGTGTGTCACAGCCATGAAAGTATGCAACGATGCATGCATAGATTGTTTTTATACATTTATGTGTGTATATATCTATGTCTCGAAATTTGAATAGTACCTATCAGATACTAGTATTGCCCACTTATTACTTATTAGTATGGGGGTTATCTGGCAAGGCAGATAACAGCTGGGAATGGGGGGAGTTTATAGTGTAAGTTAGCTTGCCCGGGCCAACTCACTCTCTACCAGGGCACCCGCTGATTCCATGTGAAGCACAAGCTACCAGGCTGAACGGATGGTCCTGGGAGGTTGGGGGTCGGTCAACCTAAGCTGTTTGTTTACACTTCACCCGCCGAAATTCAGCTGCTCTTAATGAAAAGCGAGAGATGGATCTTTTACAACCGTGGAGTGATTTTGACACTAACCCACTGGTTGGAACCTCCATTTTTTAGCGGGTGATCTGAACCCACACTAGCAATTTGGAGTGGGAGGCTTGCTAAAGGCCCATGCCAGAAAAACACCCGGCCGGCAGTGAGGCTCGCACCTGCAATCTTTAGATTGTAGATCCAAGCTTTTACCAAGTGAGCTATCCTGGCCCCCAGATACTATTCATATTTGAAAAACGTATGAGAGCCTTTATTGCGTGTCAATTGAATTGCGGAGTTGACTGTGGAGTTGAGACCATTATATAAATCTTTGGTTGAGCTCCATTAAAATATTGACCAAACATTTTATGAGTATCTCACCTTGAATGAAATTGGAAGCATTGTCTTTTGTCGAAGTTACAAAAGAAAAATGCTGACAAGCCAAATTTAGAGTTGCGTGCTCTTGGATGACTATAATAATGACTGGGCTATGGTGAATGAAATCCACTACCATAGCTGATAGAGAATGTAAAAATGAAATGAGCTATGGGATTGGTAAGTCAAACTTCGAGGGGGGAGGACATCAGCATACACCTTACTCGTAATTATTGAGTGGCTCCAGAAGAGGTCTACATGATAAGTATTCTACCAATGCACTTTACAGTAGCTTTACTCTACAGAATAGAAGAATCTAGAACTTGCCCAAAAGCCTGGGTGTTATACATTACTTTTTAGTGATATGAATACATGTATATCTATCTTATACTGAGGCTCTATCAACACATGGTATGGAAGGGCGGTCAGACTCTGCAACTCCTGGAGGGACGGATGGACAGAAATTGATAACATAGTATCACTTGACTGAAGGCCATCTGCCAACACCAGAGATTCTGCCTCACAATCAAGGCTGCATCAAATCTATAGAAAATAATCAAAGCCTGATATTAGCGAGGAGCAGATGAATAGCACACCAGTCTTAACCTCCTGATTCAAGTTTGGGTGCCACTTTGTTCTCTCCCTCTCATCAGATTAAGGTGTTCAATAAAGGAGGCCGGCTCATGCGTTTACCTACTCAGCGCGGCTACCATGAACCCTGCTGGCATAAGCCAATAGCTTGGTGGAGCTATCCATTCAAAGGAGGACCTTGTCTTAGAAGATTTTCCATCTTATATTGTATGGGTGCGCACAGGCACTAATTGGCAGAAGAAGCCCACAGACTGCAGTATCATGATTGATATATGGTTGCATCACACCCATTATGGTCATCAGTACTAGCGACTCAACTCTTTCTGAGACTCCAACCGGCGATAAGCTGGACTAAAACTCATGGATTATCCCAACGGATTATTTTTGGATTATAGAAAAGCTCTGTACATGAGTGAATCATAGCTACTGATATAGAGATAGGTATAGATCAATTAAGTTTTCATTATTTTATTCAACTTTGGCATAAAAACCGGATTGCCTTAGCATACACAACGAAAGAAACGAAAAGCGAAACAACTTGTGTTTGTTGTCGAGTGTAAGGACAGAGTCCTTACTAATTGAACTGATAAGATCTAACAGCACTTGAGCAAATACTGGGGGTTATTCCCCTGGTCATGGTTATTTAGTGTACTGTTTAAAAGCACTCTTTTCTAAGATAAATAATAAAATGGTACAATGTAAGCCCGTTTAAAGGCGAATTGTAACTTGTCTCAATATTGAAGTAGCTGTAGGTGCATTGGTGATACCATGAGTGCGATTTCTTTGATTGATGGGAGTTCCTCAGCTACTGGGTTGGACGAGGTAAACTCTTTACGCTTCTCCAAGAAATTGCATTTCTTCTGCAGTTCCACCTGGCTGAGCTGCTGATGTCAGCCGGTAGACTGATTGTTGAGTCGGATCGTGAGATGTGTTTATTCCTGGACAAACCATCAACCGATGCACTCCGACTGTATCTACGCGGAGGAAGCATTGGTGGTTTTGGTGACTGCTTCATAGTGTCACTGTGACATACATAGTCAAAGTCAGACATGTCAGAAATCTCTTCATATATCGGATCGTCGATTGGGGCTTGGCATTCTTGACTCAAATCTCGCATCAGTCTTTCATAATATTGTCCTTCATGAGTTGTGGGTTCAGTCTCGGCAGCTGATACGCGTTGGAGTCTGGGTTTCGGTTTAGGTTTCACGATAGATGTGACGGCTGACTGTAGAGCCTCTATGCTCGCATCATATCCGAGTTCAGACAGATCGTTAACTATTTTCTTCATGCTTTCTCTGACTCTGCTAAGGCAGTAGTCAGTTTCATCTTCGCTGGTGGTGTAAGGGTCAAACTCAAGTTCAAAGTATTCGGATTCTCCAACGTGCTGTTGTCGGCATGCTGGGAAGGGAGTGGTGGAGTGAGAGCTGTAGGTATTTTTGATGAAAGGCTCAAACATCATGTCACTAGCTCTGTATTTCATCGTAAATCTACAGAGAAAGAAAGAAACATTAGAAAATGGTACAAGTCTTCTGGATTGTATTTCATCACTGTAGCTTTCCTCAAGTACACTCAAGGATAAACTATTAAAATGATTCAAGACATGAATCTATTTTGTAATGGTACTCACCAAAAAGACTTGTGTTGTTTAGTCGATAAGACTATAAGCAATGCGTATTTGTGTCTATGTGCGTATAGCTATCCACGCTATTTGATTCTAATGCACAGTTGACGATACTGCAGATTTTATAGGTTCCAAGGAGGGGCTTAAGTTAATCAACCAATCAAATCACTCGATTGGTTCTCTTTTACGCGTCAGTGTGGTCGCTTTCTATCCCTCTTTGTATAAGTGTACTTAATTTTTTTATTGCGGTACCCTAGACCCAGATTATGTAGTATAAATTATCAACACATTGTTTGATTGGCGTATCTTTTGGTCTAATACAGATTAGCACATGACTAGGGGTTCAGTAGAAAGATCTATTTGCGACTAGAGTCGACTTAATTTGACCATTTTGAAAACATGGCTCTGCCTTCATAACGCTATCCATGTAAAAACATGGCTCTGCCTTCATAACGCTATCCATGTAAAAACATGGCTCTGCCTTCATAACGCTATCCGTGTAAAAACATGGCTCTGCCTTCATAACGCTATCAATGTGAAATTTATCTAGAAGTCCACACTCTACTCTAGACAATGCATTGGAACTATGATGGCAAGATAACAGGCAAACTATATTGGTGGTATGCATTTCATTGCGCATAAACATACAAAATGTGCGTTTTGATGAAGGTGACCAATTTTCCCTATACCATGGGATTGCTGTCAATGAATAGTAATATAATGTATACTGTCCAGTACACTATATACAAAACACTGACACCGGCACTTCATATAAAATAGAACTTGTCCAGTTGGCCTACTAACATGGACTCAGCTCAAAGCTTTTGTAGTTACTAAACTGAAACTTTTGGTATATGAAGAAATTGTCAGTAGCCAGGGATGTGTTTTTTATATTAGCGTTTTCCTTTAAAGCCCTCTCGGTGTACACGGTAGGTAATGGCAGCGATGCCCAAACAGCAGCAGCAGTGCGAAGAAAATGTCAATTAGAAAACCTAGCAAAGACTCGATAGACTTGAAGAGCACACATCTCAACAGATGCTTACTGCAGACTGCAGACTGCAGACTGACAGGCGTATAGTCAAAGAGAGCTGCTCGCAAGGAACTCTCCCTTAACACTCCCCTCCTAGCAGTTCTCCCTCTCACTACTGTCATGTCTGCACAGCTTCAGAGCCCAGATTGAAATGTCCAGTCACCTGAGAATAACTCAATTAGTCCGAACCACCCATAACCCATGGTGAAGTCGGTCCTCTTCGTGAAAGAAAGGCTAACATGATGTAGTAATGGAGCACATAAATTCTCAACCTAAAGCCAAATGAAGATGAGTTAAATACTCACTGGTAAGACAACAACTCTGAAAGCATGACAGAAAAAGGGTGAGAGGTTGATAAGAACGGGTTTCCCTTTGATGTGCACAGTAATGCTCATCATCTTTTAAAACTCGATCATTACATTAAAGCTTGTCATATGGCTTCATTTCCTGTAATCTTGACTCATCATTTGAGATAACTTAGATAGTAATTGCCAAACGAAGGGATTATTGTTTTATAAGATCATCTTGTCTTGAATGAATGGCACCACTAGGCCAATCGCTCGGTTTTTTTAGGATGGTCCGTAGTTTGCCCAATAGAGTTGGTACTCTATAGTTGGGCCTCCGTCATTTAATGTCGCGAATGTCGTTGAATCCGATGAGGGAGAAAGCATAAAGTAACGAACAAATATGGATCACCAGGTAGGGACCAAAGTCGAATGCGCTACCCACTTAGCCATCGCTTCTCCCTCAATTGATGAGCGCCATCATTTTTACACAATAGCTACAGGTCTACGCCTGTGTAGGTGAGTAACAGCCTTCATCACTGGTGTTGGAGGCTCCGGGTTCAGATACAGCTTGTGCATGAGATTTTGAAAAACTGTCTCTATTCACTCAGCAGGAAATGGTACCCAACTCTCTTCAGGGCCGGAGAGGGTTAACGCTGTGAGGAAGATGAGTAGCACCCCACCACAGTTTCACCGTTAGCAGTTTAGGTTGGTTCTCCAACCAACACTTCCGGGCATTGATTATGGGAATAACCTTCACCTTGACAATTACATATGTGTAGGTGGGCAAGTCATAGGAGTGACAGCATTGCGCAGCACCTGAAGTTAAGGGATAATCCTACAGATCCACAACTCGAGCGCGCAACGCAATCACCACAAGGCAATTACCCCATGCTGTAATCATCTTAGACCATCTTAGTCTTGGAGAGCCATAGATGGAGATTAATTCTTTGGCAGGACAGCACTCAATTACCCTTGAGATGTCTATGGCTTGTTGGAGTAGCAGGCATCCATAGATATGTCGCAGCTTATCTCCTTAATACTACTATAATGTAGTTCTTTTCGATTATGTCATTTTACTGCATGATATGAATAAGTCAAGTATGTAGTTGGTACTCCGTCATCCTGTTACACTGTACCAGTAATGAAAACGTGTATTTTAAACCATTTTTGTTATGGATTCTCTAACCTAAGCACTTGACCATTCTATCTAGTGACCCGTGAAGCCCTAGGCTTGCGTGGAAGCTGTGGGAGTAAATACAAAGTTCACAGAAAGGGCCCCACACTACGTGCTGAACTCCGAGTCACATCATATCAATCTGCCCTAATTCCACATAAGGTAGACAGACATACACAAGTGTTTATGATCAGTGATCTACGAGTGGTGTGTCAATCACCGATTTCTCTGAATGAGAATGCCCTTCTGACAAGTCCAGATATTTGATCAGACAGCTAGCCTTGAAACGCTCTGAACTCTGCTTTCAGGAGCCAGTGGAGTAATTACATGAAGGCTATTCAGTGAGTCATCATTGACCTAAAATTAGGTAATTGTTCGTCATAATTGAATAGAAATATTTGAGTATTTATGTATGGTTTATAACTTTTAACCTTTATTATGATAAATGGATACCATAAAAGGTCTTCAACAATTGGTTTAATATAGTCATTGATGTCATCACTAGGATTTATGATTGCTACTGTGTCCCACCCTGATAGTGGTTAGACATTATGATGATTACGCAAAGACTCATCATTGGGCTAAGCTATCGGAAGCTCTACACAACGCGGTGCAGCCCTCGGAACTCAACATGTTGTGGGTGTTGGGACATGGGTCTAAGACGGCTTAAAGCTAATTACATTACAGGATAATCTGAACTAATTGCTCTGGTGAAACCGAGTCTCGGATTCGATTCTAAGCCTTGAGCAGATGCGATACAAGATTAGATCAAAATATAGCTGTCTTGAGATAAATAGCTTGGGAAAGAGTCAAATATATCCATTAGCTGTGAGAACGGATGTTTAGCAAGCAATGATCATGCTAATGATTGGAAGTGTCCTCACACATTAGGAAATCAATGCTGAGCCACTCAGATGTCCAGGTGGCCCAAAACCTTTCTTCAGTGATTGAACTTCAGGTGTCTAAGCCACCTATGTAGGGGGCATTGGTCTGTCATGGTTTTCGTGAATGTGAGATTGAGCATTTTATTAGTCTGGGTTGGGAACCGATGGTTCATGCTATAACATACTGGTAAAAAACCCAGTATGAACAAATAACACCGCAGCTTCATCATAAAAAGAAAGGTGCCACGCTAGAAGAGTAAGACCCCAATTCTGTCATTCATCGGTGCATGTGGATCAATGCGGACTAAGTGAGACCCAATAGATCTCTCATTTGATACTATACTCAGATCCATACATATATTTACAACCAGTAAATGGATGAGGATCATATAATGCGGGTCTAATTTATGCGACTGACCAGACGGAGAGCCTTCCCTCTATCCTGATAACCATACTAATTCTGGATTATATCATTAGTTACACAGGCTTTGCTTAAATTAGCATGAGGGGACTTGACATTCGACTGAAATTTGATGACTTTGAACTGAACTTACCGATCAAGTGTCTTGCAGTGCCTGGCACGGTGGGCTTCCCATTTACTGTATGGTAAGTACCTGAGGCAGTGATTAGTGCATGAGGGCATTTCTGACGTATGAGTTTCACTTTTTGGTCACTATTTATCCAGTTTTGCATAGTCATTAGATCCTAAGGAAGGGATTCTGTCTCCACATCACCTCAGGGTCTCTGCTGTGACCCGTCCATTAAAAAAAACTCAAAGAACTCCTAGCCGCTCTCTTTGGTGATAAAATATAGAGAATTCCGTTTATAAACACCAATGCAGTTTAATTTGAATTGTACAATTACTGTAATGACAAAATACATTGAACCACTAGGTTCCTTTTCAAGTTGGTTTTTCTGTACATTAGTATGGAGTTGTATAGGTTGAGCAGTGGTTGTTTCGGTGCACAGTATGGTCAGGTTTTTCTTTGCTATTCTCCTCGAATGGCGCTTGAAGACTACTCACCATCATCAAAGTTACTCCATGTATGCGGGCTCACTATCCAAAGGTCTTGTGCAGCCACTGACATAGTCGAATACACAAGGCGGTCTACACACTCTATCGACTTAAGTACAAATGTAAAGGTAAAGGGAACCACCTTGTTACTGAGTATAGGGTTCTCTGGCAAGCCAGATAATGGCTGGGACTGTGGCCTAAGGAGTTTATAATGTAAGTTGACAAGCCTATTACCAACTCATACTCTGTACCAGAGTACCCACTGATTTCAGTGAGGCAAGCACTACAACACTGAATGGAAAGATTTGGGAGATTGGGGGTCAGTCAACCGAAGGACAATAGTACAATATACATGAGAGGAGCCCTATAAATCACCATTCAGTGTCTGTCGTGGCATGAATCAGAGGCTGTCAGGAAGTCTACCTGTAGAGGTAGTAGTGAATGATGAGGTAAAGGTGGCGAAATGGAACTCATCTCTCATGGAGGTATGCTGCCACACCCTCGTTCACACTTCCTAATGAGGTTCCAGTCATTACCACTACCCAGAAAGAGAGTCAATGTATGCAAGTTGCAGTAACAGGAAATTAAGGAGTACTTGGCATGGGGTGCATTTGATCTATAAATAAATGCTATCTCAAGTGTTCTGTCTGGGCTTGCCAAATTCGCTGACAAGAACGAGATAAACATGAAGCAAAGATAAGTGGCTATATGCTGAGTCAGCAGGAGAGGACATATATGAGTCATCGATTTAGGAAACCTAGAGGTGCCCATAAAAGTAAAACTCAATTGAACATCGAAGTCACCTCTACAGAACGTTACAGAACGTTACAGAACGTTACAGAACGTTACAGAACGTTACAGACGTTCGTTGTGGCACAGTAATCCTTAAATATTGTAAAGGACCTAGTTTAAACATCTTCAATTCAATGGAAAGTAAAAATCTCTCAATTCAAATACCAGATCGATTCAAACGATGAACTCCGCTGGCCTAAGCCGGAGAAGTAGCTTTTGGTACTATCCTACAGTTAATTGTTAAGTCTATAGGAGTTATGGGTTTCGTTCCCAAACCATTAAACTAATGGGAAGTATGGGTTTTGGTCTCTAACCATTGAGCTGGACCAACATACTAGCGACAATAAGTGTTGACACCAAGCCTGTTGACAGTGCAAAGTGACAAAACGACAATTTGTTTTGGCTTTATTTTCGTGAGTATGAGAGTCGCCTTGTACCATTCAATAATGTTGATTCAGTTACATTTGCTTATCATTGACAACCCATGACTGCAGGGCTTCATTGCATACCAAAGGGGCAATCAAGGAACTCAATATAATGGAGGATAAGGTCTTTCGGAGTCATAAATCCTGTTAGCAAACATATCTTTTCACTCCGTGACTCATTTATGTGACAAGTCATCTATAGCTGAATGGTCTGATTGTCTGTTGGTTTAAGAAATTCCATCTTTGAATAAGAGTAAACTTCAGGTGCACAACTCAGCCAGCCCGCCAGGGGTGTCTCAGTGACACCCTTACTATTATCTTTACCTATCATAACTCAATGCTTCAATATTTATTTTTAAAAAATTCAATAACTTGGGCATGAAAATATCAGGCGCCACACTGGAATAACAGTTGGGCGGGGCAACAAACACACCGTTACCTAGCAGATTGCCTAAGCCAGGAGCGCACTCCAATCTAGTTGGCTAGACTAGAGACGATTCCAACCAAGACCCTCCAATCATCATTTTTATTTAGCGGACCTCGTTACTTCAAATCCCATTGTGAATTGAAATAATTTTGTTATTAAGTCCATATAGACTTGGTCTCACAAGCGAGCAATCATACTCCTATGATAGGATTGGTGTAAAACAAGATGGAGACTAGGACAAGAATACGCATGAAAGCTATCAACTCCAAACATATGAATATACATGCCTATACAATGGGTCATATAGTGATGTTTTCTAGGCATGCATGTATGTGTAATAAAGTACGGTAAAGGTTGTCCCTTAGTCAGCGGCTGGGCAGTGTTGGGGGCTGCTAGAAAACCACCTTGTACTGCTAATGGCGTAGCTGAGGTAGGGTGCCACTCCTCTTTCTCACTACCTTCACTTACTCCATTCCGTGCTAGGAGAGTTTTATTAAAATCTCATACACACGCTGTCTTCAATCCGGAACCTTCAGCGCCAGTGACCAGCGCTCATCCCACTCAGCCGCAACGCCTCCCTTTGTGTAATAATGGACGTATATCTAAATATGACAGATTAGACATATTTCTACACCTCTGCACTACATGTATATACTGATATACATGTAAATCAATCTATATGACCAAGCCCTTTAGACATCTAAACATCTGCCCATGACTTATATATACGTGTTGCGCGTAATTATTGTTACTATTATTTCATTTTGGTTAGTGCCGAGTGCCGTACTACAGTATCCACCAACATGAGTCAATCTATAGAGTTGTGGAAGTGTAAAACAATCGAAAAGCTGATTGGTCATCTTTAGCCAAAAAACAAAGAAGCACCAATTGAGAAAAAAGATTTTTTGCCTTTCAGGGTGGAAATAATAGTAACAGCTATGGAGTGAGTCAACTGCCCTGATGAGATAAACCAAAATAAGGTTTTGATTGGTTCCTCTTTTGGATTAACGGCTTGGAAATCAGAATCCTAATATTCAAACAGCCAATAAGATCTGATCCAGCTCTCTGTAGTAAAAAAATATTCCATGAAAGTTTTTATGTCCAGCTTGCTTTTGACTACACCCAGTGCTTAAAAAATCTGGGAGCTCAGGGGTACGGAGTCCCATAAAAATCTGGGAGCTCAGGGGTACGGAGTCCCATAAAAATTGGGCCGAAGGAACCGGGGTGATCAGGGTTTACCCCATCACAGCATCTCCTCAGTGAGCTGTTAATACCCCGTTTTCACGCTTCAGGACACTTTTCCCCTTTCTTTGTCAGCAAGCAATTTACTCTATTTACTGGTAGCTGACTTAAAATCATCTGGTCCAAGTCACAATAACGCTCGATGTTAGGAAGACTTTCATGGATCTCTTCATTTGTAAATTCACTTTGCTTCGCTCTCAGCCATCAACAGGAATAATACCTTCTCTAGAGGTACAACAGATGCCCAAAAATGGTGCCTCTGGCAACATGAACTATAATGAAGATGGAACTTACTAGAAATGACTGCATTGGAATAGAGATGGCTAGACTAGGCCACTTTTGACTAGACCTGAGAACCAGACAGCTGGTCAGAAGAGTTTCATTTTTCTGGTTTTACATGACGGAATCTCGCATCTGCTCCACAATCCCCAGTCTTCAACTTGCAGCCTTCGCCGACTAGCCGTTTCCCAGTAGAAACTCTATTATTTTATCAGATTACTTCTTCTTACTCTGGCCACCCTATTTAATGGACCTTCTAGGCCTAAGGTTTACTGGAGCGATAGCAGGCAAGAATTACGTGAGCAGCTCATACTCGCAAAAAGTGCTGCCGTGACCGGGATTCAAACCCAGGTTTTCATGGTTGCAGGCCCAGCCCTCTACCACTGAGCTATCTCTTACTTTTGGTAGGCTAAAACTCCTCCGGCCTCATGTGTCAGAAGTCTGGCATACGAACTCGGTCACCTCACGACATACGACCCTACGGATACGGAGCGATAGCTTAGTAGATAAATTACTGGGACTTGGGACTCAGGGTCCATGGCTAGATTTCCAGTTCACGCAGGCGGATACAAGTCTCCATGGGAAGTGCAGAGTAAAAGAGTCAGTAGACAAATCTCTGCAAACCTCTGACATCGGTCAGGATATGGAAGATGACAGATACAGAAATAGAAGAGAGATTAAACTGCATGACCTAATACGGTTTTTGTGCATTAGGTCAACTGGGAAAGGCCCAGACGCACAATGATATACTTATATTTATGATCCGCAAAAACTACTATGTGAGCTTAACATGATTGAGAACAAGTCAAAATGCGGGGGATTCCCTGTTTAGTTGTGGAATTTCTTAAGTTCTTAAAAAATGTGCAAAGCCAACAGATCTCTTCGGGAATGTCCAATCAAAACTTATGAAAAAAACATCTGTGATATCTTCCTAAAAATAAACAACAGACACTTGGATAAGCTGCTGGTTTTTGCCCTCGTATACCTTGAATTTTTTTCATGTAGAGACCAAACGTTCTTTCCTCTCCGTCATTTATTTACAACCACGTTAATCCAACCAGACATAACAAGGGATTCCTATTGTTATGGTTGGAAATTCCTTTTAGCTCGAATCTGATGAAGAATGCTGCACAACGTTCGACTTTCAAAGCTATAGAATTCTATAAGACTAGACAGATCGCAATTGAAGAATGCAATCTGATGCTTGCAATGACTATCAGTTTAGCAAAGAATTTGTAACTGACCCCATGAATGAAGGCAGTAACAATTATATCGGATTAAAGTACTTATTAGCATTCATTTGTGTACAATTACATGCATATAACGCTCTCTTCATTTTCCTTCTCATATGACGTCTTCACTGTTATGGTTAAAACTGCTTAGTTAAATACTTTTTTTTCACCAGTTCTGGCTTAGCATGGAGCACCACGAGCGAGTCAGTATCAATACACCATGTCATAATGCTCTGATCTAGTACAATTTCAGTACATAAAACTGTCTTGATCATCTCCAACCAGGTTTGCAGATTGTTAGTAAGAAACATACAAACACTAGGTGATTTGCCTTTCGGGCATGGAGTGCAGGTGAAAGCCAAAAATCAAGGCACATGGCTAACTATCTCACCACAGGTGTTCACCATCTCCAAGTTTCCCAAGGTTGTTTTGTCTTTTATCCTCCCAGTCCAACACTGCGCAAAAACAGTCTGCTACTGGAAGATTAACGGGGGATTCCCTGTGCACGCCGGGCCTAATAATAGGTCTAAATCCAACATGGAATGCAAAAAGCCAACAATGTTCCCAGGCCAAGTTTACAATCGGGTTTCACACGATCTTTAAAAGAAAAAATTCCTCACTAAAACCAAAATAATACCAGTTATTCTGTTCTTAGCCTGGCCATCCTTTTTTACCTTTCCCACACGCAGGGAGGTATTATGTGCCCCTGAGTTGACACGTTGATGAAAGTAAAAAATCCCTATATGTTTTACAACAATCCTAATGCTTAAAAAATCTAAGTGACGCTCATGATTATGCTTATACTACATTGGTTAAAAACTCCGCTAATGAGTTTACTGCTTGTATAATTATTCAGACAAATAATATGTTCATTCGGGAAATTATAGAGTACAAGCTCTATATAAAAGCATGACATGACAAGTGTCTCGTGCCAGACGTGGTGCCTCAAAAGCTCTATTGGTCTCATGTAACAAAAACAACGATGTAACATCAACTTTTTCAATAAATCCTCCACGCGTCATGCTTAGCCCTCTGCTGATGGTTGTACATTCAGAGAGTTTGAAGTACCAGCTATATGAATGCTTGCCAAGGTATGTGCCTCATGTCAGCCAGGTGTCTCAAAAGCTGTTTTCATAACATGTCTCATGAAGTAACACGATTAGGTGAATTTGCCAGTTTATATACTCGCATGCCATACATGCACTACAATATTGTATAAGCACACTTTAAGATGTCAAACAGAAGGTTCACAGATACATCACCCTAAGG
>Ga0224511_10000862_pt1 | contig 16446 bp, 10 predicted proteins | sample SF_May12_sed_USG_2_FD_169988 | JGI IMG/M metagenome (GOLD analysis project Ga0224511, IMG submission 169988) | Sediment microbial communities from San Francisco Bay, California, United States - SF_May12_sed_USGS_8_1 | ecosystem: Environmental > Aquatic > Marine > Sediment | place: USA...
ACTTGGTGACAGAACGTTGGTACACCATCGGTACAGGGGTACCCAAACTTGGTGACAGAACGTTGGTACACCATCGGTACAGGGGTACCCAAACTTGGTGATAGAACGTTGGTACACCATCGGTACAAGGGTACCCAAACTTGGTGATAGAACGTTGGTACACCATCGATACAGGGGTACCCAAACTTGGTGACAGAACGTTGGTACCCCATCGGTACAGGGGTACCCAAACTTGGTGACAGAACGTTGGTACACCATCGGTACAGGGGTACCCAAACTTGGTGACAGAACGTTGGTACACCATCGGTACAGGGGTACCCAAACTTGGTGATAGAACGTTGGTACACCATCGGTACAGGGGTACCCAAACTTCATTCATTACAACTGGGTTCTTTGTCTGTTTTCACTGTTTGAACACTCAGTGAACAGGGTGAGATTGTTTCTAGTGTTGGTTTGGCTATTTAAGTAATTATATCAGCAGTTTAAAATAAAGGTAGTTTTTTTTGTCATTAATGAATGACCAAAGCTAATGATGTAATAATTTCATTGCGTTGCTAGGTTTTACACTGCTTTTAAGTTGGTTACATGTAATTCTGTACCAACAAAATGAAGGTTTTATGATAAACAAGGAATGATGTAACATTTGTTTATTGTGAATGCATGACAAACAAATGTTTCATAGTGGTCTGTGCGACCGGCAATCACATTTTAGTAATTAAGCCACTTGTGCCTTGTGCTGTTTTAACGTGAGAGCGATATAAAGATGATTTACACATCTGTGGCCTGAAAGCGTAACTAGGATATTATAAGTACAGGAATTAACCCTGTTATTGACATAAATGAGCTGCCTTGTATGTCATATTGATGAATGTTTTACAGCATTCCAGGCCATAGAAACACCATTATTGACAAGCATACTGTTCCGCTGACACTCTATAATTGATCACTCATACATGTATTAGTGCCCTGGTCATTAAAGGGCACACTGATTATTATGATTAATCATTTTGCATTTTAAAAAAATTCACTGTAGCGTATGCGATATGTCTACTGTTTAATTTAAGTTTTGCTTGAGATGGCTTAATATTGTTTATGTCAGTAGTAAACATACCAATCAATAAATGTTATTTTTATATTTTACTACAAGTTGCGCAGTTTTTTCTACAGGCCTTGTATTGCAATTTTATAATATATTTACAACTGTGTCAGTATTGACAGTTCATTAAACTTGAATGGCTCTGGCAACATGTAATTATGTCCATAAAATAAGTCATATGTTAACTATGTCATTCATGAATGTTTTGTCGCTCTTAGCAGAGTCTTTAGTTTTTAATAATACCTAAAATAAACAAAAATGTATTACTTTGAGTGATTGTCCTCTTGTGCCCCAGTATTGTCACTTTTGGAGAGCAATAAATTTAACCTTGTCACGTGACTCATGTGACCAGGTATCCCTGACCTGCAGACACTGTGCCCTGTCTTCTTTTCCAAAAGGTGAATGTGATAGGGATTAATTAAAAACAAAGAAGCACAGCATTGCCTGGTAACACAGCAAGTGCTTGTATGTTGCAGCCATCAGCCATGACAAAGCAACCGAGGAGCTAAGCAAGTTTGACAAGAACACGCTGAAACACACCGAGACGGCAGAGAAGAACCCTCTACCTGACATGAACGGTAGGAACATATCTCTCCCATGCTTCATATACCTCACTAGCTAATTAATGTCTCTCTGCTAGTCATGTGATGTCTTTAACTATCGAAAATAACAAAAAATTTAGTCTTGATCTTGTGTAACCAAAATATTTCTTTGGTTAAGAACTTGATTTATGCTTTATATATTAACTGTGTTCATGATCTAGCAAAGCTATGAATATCTTTAGAACTTAAGTCCTTCTTGCATATTTTTTATTGATCAGAATAATGTAAAATCCCTGTGTCTCTATTTATATGACTATTAATAAACTGTTGAATACATGTAGCACAGTTAGAAAATTGGTCCATTTTGTATAAAATATATTGTTTAATGCAAGCTAACTTTCTATTGCACCCGTCTCACATTTAGTACAACAATAAAACCTCAACAAGGACACCTATTACTGTGCAACAGTATATTTTATTGGTACTGCATGTAAAATAACCAATAAAAATATTACAATGATATGTTTTGTCTACATTACTCATAATGATGATGGCAAAATGTAGATTTGTTTTCTGTATATTATGCTCTCTGAAATTTAACCCTTATTCTGTATGATAATAAGATATTTATTATTCTGTATGATAATAAGATATTTTTTTGTTATTTTATGTTGTTTCTTACATATTTCCATGCCTGTTTTACATGTGTTATTTTATGCTGCTGTATGTTTCTATTTATAAAATATGGCAAAAACCAGTAAATATCATAATTTGTACCGGCATCTAAAATATTTTCTTGCATAAACAAATGCTTTGTTTTTATATAGTTTAAAAAATGATTTTTGTAACATTTAGACTGAAATCCAAACAATATCATTGTTTTCAATTGCAAATCGTCATGGCATGTTATATCATAAGTTTTACAGAGCTGTGGAAATATTGAAACTTAGCCTTCTTTGTTTTTCTTGAATGTTTTAATGTTTATCTCAAAAACATAGCCCACATCTACTCATTTTATGTAGATCTAAATGTGTAACAGAATATAAACACCTTTGTGATTTATAAAAGATCAAAGGTATATGTGAGTAATGTTGTGGCTATATTTGATATGTTTTTGCAACATGTATTCATCTATTCAGTGGTTTCATTAAGTTTTGAAGTAAGAAAAGACTTCTAAAAGTTAAAGTGCAACATGAGACTGTTTGTATATAACTTCAATCTGTCTTAGAAATATAGTTAGATGTTGTTGGATATTTTTGTCAAATTTAGGAGGGTAAGTTTCCCACTTCCTTTGACTTGATGAAACCTACGTTTATTAATTATTATTGAATAACAATCAGATGATTTACCAACCCCACATCATAGACATGCACCTTTGATATGCAACGTTATGTATCATTTGTATTACATAGTTTTCTATCTTTCTTCTCTGTATCTAACATGTGTTTAGCAATGGATCAAAAAGATTGACAATCCATGTGATCAGACCTTGCTGTTGTTGGTATACATGTAAAAATATCTGACAGCAAATACAATTATAGAACTGGTTCAAAATATTTTATAATAGTTTGAACACTTTGAACCGGTTTTATACTGCATTTGACGTCTGGATATTTTATAATGTGTATTTATGTAAAGGGTAATAGCCGGTCAAATGAAATTTCGAAAATGTCGAGTATTTGGGTTTTTAGTGGTATCCAGTGTATCAACAAAGCCTCAGTCAATATAAAACTGGGATTTAACTAGCTGGTCAATGCTTAAATGATATCTAAAATATCTGGTCCTTGATATCAGGCTTGATGGTGGCCACCTGAAAGGTAGGTCATTCACCATGAGTGATTTGGGCGTACAGAAGCCAGGGTTCAAGTAGGAAACTGTCTGTCTCTCAAGTTGAGTGACTTGTAAGAATTGTGTTTCTTATATTTTTGACAATGCTTTGGCCTTAAATTACAACTGTCAATGTTGCTTACGCCAAATCTAGAACAACTTTGGTAAAACAAATCATTAACTGTGAAATGGATAAGATAGAAATCGAAATTTTAATCCTTCATCATAAAATAATTAGTGCTATAAATGTCATTGTATATAAGTGTTTATACTCAATTTTTCTGCATTATATTGTCTTTGTGTAATCCTCCTGAACTTTTTCTTTTCAATAACAATTACCCTGTATTTAATGTTAATGCACTTTTTATTTACATTCACAAAGTAGTCAACTCTTTAACAGATTTTTAAAGAAATAATTTAGTAGTTTAAAAAAAATGCAATATCATATATTTTAAATGCATAGTAAAACAAAGATAATAAAGATATAATTATCAGTGAAAAACTACCCAATATAATTTTAGAAGAGTAAAAGTCAGTTAATAAATTGATAAATGATTGCAATGTTAGTGATAGCGGAGGAAAAGAAAGAGGTAGAACATAGGCGATCGATAGGCGAGTTTGATCGCTCCTCATTAAAACGGCAGAACACGCAGGAGAAAATAGTCCTACCCAATAAGGAAGGTAAGGGTCGACCCACGAGGTCACATATGTTCATGTACCTTTCTTCATGTTTTCATTGGGAGACTTGTTATCATTAACCTATTAGGCAAAAAATGGATCATTAAAGAAAGCTGGAAATTATTATTAGTTAGTGCTTGTTGATTTTCATCTCTGAATAAAAAAAAAAGAAATAATGGATCAAAACAGAATCCTTGCTATTGCAGCGACAAACACTCGCACCCTACAATTACATGTGCATTTCCACATTTCCACAGTGAGTCATCAGAACATTTAAACGTTGCACAAATTTTGCTGTCTGTGCACTGCACTGCTGGTAGGGAACCTTAAACTTGAAATAAGCTTGCAATCACACCAAGGTTTTCCTGATAAACGTTGCATTATTCTCCATCAATTACCACTCTGTGTTTTACAGTTCATTGTGTCCTACATTGCGGCTTTTCAGTTGTTAGTTTTGTTTTGCTTGTTTGAAAATTGTTTTTTCCTTGTAAAATTGTAAGCAACATTTTTACAGGTAACACCTACAGGCGATACCATCTCTTTTGTCATTTAAATTATATTTAGAGGAATTTATTCAATCATATAAAAAGGAAGTAGGAAAACACAAATTATCCATCATTCTTTTCAGCATCTCTCTTCTCTTCCACTGACAGCTATCAAGTTCTCCTCGTAGTTCCTCATCAGTGCTATGTATCATTTTCATGTACGAGTCTTGGTGATGCAGATTTCAGCTGTTTTCTGTGTCTGATGGCCTGGGAACTTTTCAATATTTCTCATATTTGCAGATTCAAGTCAGACTGTGATGATAAACAGCAACATTTCTCCAGCTATACTTACAAGATTTGTCCTAAATCTATTATCAGACTGGTAGTATTATGTATGTTTTCTTATTATTTTATAGTCTCATCTATTTCCATCCTCTTTCAGTTTCCCCAGTCTTCATCAACAACAAGAGGCTCCTACATGTACATGTGTATTAAAACTTTCTGATAGAGAGCAGTTTTAATGTAGTGAAGTGAATGTTATTGTTCTGTTCCGTGTCCGTAGCGATCTCCCAAGAGAAACAGGAGGTGGAGCTGCGCGAGTCGATCGGCAAACACGACCGCTCCAGCCTCAAGAAGGTGGAGACAACAGAGAGGGACGCTCTCAAGGAGAGTAAGTTGATGGGAGCATTGTCTCTACCCTTACATTGTCTTTGCTTATATCTTAAGACTGAATATCTTGAAATACTGTAACATATTTTCATTCAGTTTGGTCAAACAATTTAATAAATGAAAAAAATTCAAATGGTTTAGACCACTTTGTATTCAGGGGGTAGTAACATGCTAAATGCTCTAGGTACACGGCTAACGTCAACTTCTTCAATTATGATATACATACTTAATTCATGCATTTGCCAAATATCATTATTATTATTATACCATTTTGGTAGTCCTGACAGTATAACTGTGTGTCAGTGCTGTAAAGCCTAATCAGTCGTCCATCCATTCCCCCTATGTTCCAGTCGTGGCCCAGGAAGCCACCCACAAGAACATTGAGAAGTTCAGCAAGGACCAGCTCAAGCACGCCAAGACCGTCGAGAAGAACCCACTGCCCACCGCAGACGGTAACACTTGCTTATGTCACCTTGTGGCTGTATCTGAACTCCGTTATCAGTTATTATTCAAATACAGTATGGGAAAATTGTTATCTTTTAACCAACAATCAGCAGTATATTTTTCTACATAATTAAAATTATTTTTAACAAATCAATGTGAAGTCTTTTTAAATAGTAAAACACCATGATATATCAGTTATTCTATTCTCTTTTAGTTCAGTCCTAGTGTATACATGTGCTTTGATTTCTCTGCCAGCTCTGCTTGGCTGTTCTCTGCACATTAAAGTCAAGAATCCTCTCTAAGCCTTGCCGTTGCCGGGGAGAAATGATTAAATCTAAGCTCTCAGAGAAACCAGAAAGCACTGATATATTCAGACATTATGTACGGATTATGACTTTTTTTGCTTAAAAGCTTCCTATTCCCTCAGGAAAGGCAAAATATAATTATAAATACATTAAATACATGCTTCGTTTCTCTGAAGTAGCTTGACAAATTAGTGTTAATGATGCTTAATGAATACTGATGTTTTCTCATAGGTCTAAAAATGTCAGTATCTAAAAATTGTTACATACACATTAGAAAACTTTCAATGCTCCCTGTTTCAAATTGATTTACATTGATTCTATAAAGAATATTTTCTCAAAAATTTAGTAATGTATGGTTGTTACAAAATTATAATTGCTTTTTAATTCCCTGATTTACATATTTTCTCTCTTTAATAGTATCAATCAGAAAAATATTCATATCAGATATCAAAAAGATATGCAGGGGCATTGGGATTTTTCTTTATTGTATTATACACATATACTTCTTGGGAGTTGAAATGTGTTGCCCAAACAGAACTATTATTTCTGCTATGATGCCTAAACTGTGTGCTTCAACTTTGCAAGATCTGCATGCAAAGGAGTAAAGCAGCTGACAGGTAACATTGCCCCTACATTGTGACCACACCAAGCCATGAAATACCACTCAACCACTATGTTTCCACCACTTGCGTTCCAACATATTCACTGACCATACCCACCGTAATGATGGAGCAAAGTCAAAGTAATAACAGTGACTGCTGTTTTTGTCAATTTAAGAATGAAAAAAGTTTTTAAAAAGTTAATATCGGGATTAAAGTTTTTTTTTCTTCTTTAAAATGAGTATGTTACCATATAAAGACTTTATGGCATGATTGTTGTCTACTGGTATTCAGGCCAGCTCATGAAGACTGTATTATTTTAACTCCTTTTCAGTAATCAGATATGTAGTACATGATTTTCCCTAAACAAAATTGTAAGGACGTCTCTCACAAGGCTTTCACATACAAAAAACCTGGCAAACGAAAAAATGCATGCTTCCTGGTTCACCTTATACCAGATATCATAAAGAGAAATTCAACAATACCCATGTGTGTCACCATTTTAGTGCTTTTGTGTGCTGTGTTTCTGTCTGTGCTTGTAGTGTTTTCATGGATAAACACCTAGAAGACATGTTGATGTCACACAAGTACAATAGTAATAGTTTTCACATCTTTATAGTGATATAACTGCCTAAATAGCATAATAATGTGCGTCTTCATTTATGGTAATTTATCTCACATGAGATACCCTTTGTTATTTGAGAAACATCCTTGTTTAAGGTATTATGCAGACTTGTGTAAGGCTAAATAGACAAGAGTGTGTGTGCGTTTTTTGTATTATTGTATCTGTTCAGGGGATTAACATTAATTTAGATTGTCTCGTGCAGACTAGAAGAATATGTAACCAGAGTTGCGTTACTTTTAGTGTTTATAAGTGTGTAGTTATAGATTCAGATTCTTACAAATTTATTCTCTAGTAATAGTGCTTTATGTTTTTAAAATAAAATCATTTAAAGTTATTCAGTTACAAAAGAAGAAATTTAAATATCTTCAGAATGTCTCATTGAAAAACATACTTGCATGGAATATTTCTATGAACTCTCTGTTCATACTGTTTTAAATTTTAACTTTTTGGTTCATTTTCAATATTTCATTGTATTTCTAATATTTTTAAACATAATGATAAATGAATACTTCCAATGAAATAACAACTGTGATACTCAATAGCCCCCTCGTCTGTGTTTCAGATATCAAAAAGGAGAAGTCGGCATCGTAAAGTGCTACCATGTTGATCAGACAGTCAAAGAAAGACAACTCCTAGAAGCCAAACTACACTCATGTCACAGTTCTCTCCCTTGGACCATACACAAAACAACACATATCAACTTGGTGGTTTATTCTTGCCATTTGTTTGTTTAATTTAATGAACCTTTTGTTGTTACTTTTATCAAGTTTGGTTATTTGCTTTTTGGTTGTTTAAGCATAGTTTGAGAAATTGCCTTGTGTTTCTAGTGAAATCTTGCTAGACTCTTTGACTGCTGAGTTCAGTGTAAATTATCATACCTGCCATAATTGTTAGTGTTTTGGATGGGACCAGTATGGTATTAGTGGTGAATTATTTCACATACATCTCTCATGTGTATATTGTAACTCTCTAATTGTTAAATATCACAGCATTATATATAATACACTGATGTAGCATTTATCTGCATACTCGTCTGTTTTCAGTACCGCCCTAACTTGTGCCCTAGTCTGATAAAACAAAATAATTCTACTTTATGAACATGCTTGATTAGAATTAGCTGCTGCAGTCAAGTACCTGATGTTTTGTTGCTCGAAGTTTGTTAAACATACAACTTACAGTTATCAATATTGCATGTACATACACCAAGTGCTATGGCGGCTGAGTTTGTTAAATGTTTTGTCTTCTGTTCTCTGTTCTTGAGTAAAACTCAACTAGTAACATTAGTGCTTCAGCTGATCAAAATTCAAGTGCAATTATTTTTCATTCGGTTGGGTCCATATTATGTTATATAGTACATACACATTATTTCTCTATACTTTGTATTTGATTAAACATGTTAATTCTTCTCATGACCAAAAGTGAATAATCTCAATTTTTCATTTTGCTACGTTTTTAACATTTTTTTCTTGCTTTTGTAGCTGCAATGTTAACCTTATACTGTAGAATGTAGAATTGTGTTTTGTTTATTTTCTTTGCAGTATTTTGTGTTTTTTACTTTATAACTTTTTCTAGTCTAGTGTCTGCTTAATTAACTACATTCATTGGTGCATAATGTTGACTATTAATTATCTGAAAGTTAAGATAGTAGGATAGAAAGCATTTGTTTATTTTACATTGAAATGGTAAACTATTACACTGCCTAAAATTTAAGGGATAAGAACTGTTTTTTCATAGTGTTGCATGCAATTTTGACCTTACTTTTATTGTCTAGTTTCATTGTTTGATTAGCTTTTTAATTTAAATTTCATTCAGTTGTCAACAGTTTAACCTTGTTACTTGTATTGACGTTGTGTGACTTTTCGACTATTTAAAATGCTAATGATTTGTACAGTAAACAATAACTTAACTTAAAATGAATGTCACATTGGTATTAAAATATGTGATTTTCAAAAAAACAACTTTAACAATTTTTATCACTGCTAAAAAACTTTAATGTCAAAAGTCCATGTATAACATGATGTATGATGGTTTTAATCTAAAACACTGTTAGCATGGAATTACATCAAACTTGAATGTAATTCAATGAAAATTATTTTCACAGTCCCTCAGTTTTAGCAGGGTATATAACATTAATGATATGCAATCTTTCTTTGTGAATTGGGCATTCTTGTAAACTTTTCTCTGACTTTGGGACCAAACAACTTTTATGCTATTTTGACAGCAGCTACAAGTATAATTTCAATTGTATAGCTTTGTAATCTATTATTAATAAACAATATCAGCCAAGCACGTGTTAGAGTAATTTGTTTGGATGTAAATTACATGGCGTGTGTGATATTCAGACACAACTACCTTGTATGTAAGCATGCTCGCCTAGCAATGTACACTGCTTAACACGGGAGTAGCCGTTTGGTAGTTTTCCTGGGGGGTGTAAGTGCGGTTATTTATAAACGCACTGACATTTATCATTTGGCGTCGGGGTATTCGATTGTAGTCAAGTGGTTTACGACTAGGCAAAGTCCTCTCACTAGCATGTCCACAACGAAAGGACCATGAGTCGGCTTGAAGCCACGGCGATTATTTTGAACTTGTTCAAGCCGAAGCTTGGCGTTTATATAGTAAGGATAGTGATGATAGGGTACCCTTAAATAATCTAAGGAACGTACTAGATATATTTCCATCAATTAATTCCATTTTGGATTATTTTGTCGGATTGTAATCCAAGAACCTTGTAAAAGTGCCGCCGCTCTGCAAAACACTAGAAGCGCGTGTGTGGTACAGTATGTTTAAAAATCAATATATTTTCTCATTGTATATTTGCTTCAATTTATAATCAAAACGTTGAGAAATAAAGTTTTAATACTATGAAAAACACATTTTTTTCAATTCCCACCAGGAAATGACCACGAAGGGACTAGGATCGTCGAAAATACATGAAATATATAGGTCAGTCATTTATACACAGCAGTGTCATTTAGATTCAAAATGGCTTTTTGGTCTACTTGACAAAGTTCAAAACATAACGCATCAAATATGTACCTTGACATTTCTGGCGTTCTAGTATATTTTATATATGACCTAAAAGCATGTATATGATTTGGCTCGACTATCAAGGAATACTATAGTAGATACGGAGCTATATGCCATTCATTGTTGGCGTCCCCTCTTTGGTTAAGAAGTTTGTAAAAGACCTTTTGTATGAAACTTTATATACTCGTAAAAAGCAAGAGTACGCCTAGCAAGCTTGATCAATTCTAAAGTGCATTGCCGTTATTTCCTCTTATTTTGGAAGTTCTTGGTTAAGAAGTTTCATGAAATGTGATTTTTCATAAATCACTTATGTTGTTACATTTAACGATTACGAACTGAGAATGTCCACTTACATCAAAACTAAAGTATTATAAATCTAGTGACATTAAAGAATGTGATATTAGATTAATCACCAAACCGATTTTTACCAGTGTTGATTAGGCCATTAGTTTTGAAACAAGTTTAACAGGATGCACTCTTCATATTAAGGGCCGGTAAAAAGGTTAAAAAAATTACTTCCCTTTGCATTTGTTAAAACATAATTTCTGTAACATTGTTTTACAAAATTACATGGTTAAAAATGTAATAGATTCTTTGTTTATAATTCAAATTAAGGTTAAGACCTTTGTAATGGATGCACAGATTTGGAGCTAGGTAGAAGTTCCAAAAACTTTATTTTGTTGAAACATATGCCATGTACAGACGATCCACCACACCGCTTTTCACAGTTTTGTCTTTTTTTTATTTTATAAACCAGATTGAAATGTTTCATTCTATTCATATTAAAGGGAGATAATAATGTGTAAAATAATTTCCCTTTAATTTAATTTAAGCAAATAAAGGTAACTTGCATTTTAAAAAGAATTTTCTATGGTTGAAAATTAAAAGCATAATTTATATCACATTTTAATAAAAAAATCTTGTTTATATTTTGATAAAAAAAAGACAAATGTGTATCCTTCATAGTCCATTACAAAGGTCTTACCTTAGATGATAACAAACTCATGCATTTTTCATTTGACAACGCCACGCTCAGTTCGTTATCCTTAAACTTTACATATCTCGTAAATTTACTTTATTAGGCCACATTTGAGAACAACTTCAAGGTTTGTTAACTGTAATCTGCCTTTGCACTAATTTACGACACTTTTAACGTTAAAAATTGGTAAATTAAAAGTTTCATAAAATGTTAATCGTAATCATGAACAATTTAACTTTACATTACTATTTCACAGCATCTATATCATATGATGATATGAAGTTTTGCCCACTTTGGTTAAACAAGTTTCACCAAAAAACATTTCTGATATATCATTTATGCTATCACATTACATCTGAGCACATTCATCCTCACTATTTAGAGCCACTTATAGCCGGTGATAGTCGACTGTGGGGTCCTGTGGCCGCTCTTGTTGTTACTGTTTTTGTTTGCATGTCTGCTAGCTTAGAAATGTTTAAAACGTGGATGACACTTAAACATTTTATGCTTAATTTTAAACGAACCTTTAAACAAAATGTTAAGCGTTTTATTCACAACATGTGCAAAGTAGCAATCTTCAATTTGAAGCATTAAATGTGACAGTGGATTTGTTAATAAACAAAATACATCCTCTTTTTAAAAACACAACAAACTATACTGTATTATTAACACAAATGGTTTCTAATAAAGTAATAACTTATTATAACAATGAATTAATGCAATCGGGTCTAAATGTTATATAGCGAGAGTCCCTATGCGGTTGACGTCATCTGCGAACCGCCCGGTTTACGGTAGATGACGGACGATGACGTCATCTGACTCGAGCCGCTGCTCGACGGCAAGGCGTAATCGCTGCGGAGGCGCGAGCAGATCATAACTGCGAGTTCCTTCTGGAAGCGGCGCCCGCTGAGGCAGTAGAGAAAGAAGTTGATGGACGAGTTGATGACGATGCCGAGCTTTGCGATGGAGAACGCCTCCGACACGATCCGCATGTTGCTGCCCTGTACCAGGCGTAACATGCATACAGGGATTATTATAATAGTAAGTCTTAATATTATAAATGCATGTACACTTTAATAATATTTACTGAAAGAAAAGAACAACAACGATTTATCAACAAATAAATAACGTGGTAAAAACGCACTGCCAGCCGATAGATGACTTATATAGTAAGGTACCACACGATAGATTTTGATGCCTGAAACGTTTTGAAACGTTTTAACAAAAAATCAAGGGCATCGAAAATTATGTGTGATTATCTCACAAACAGACGGCAGCTGAGTCCCTTTAAAAAGGCGATTAAAATCAACATGAAAACGGTTTAAAAAAAATTTTAATGGTTCGACTAAAGTCAGTATACTATATTAATTTTACCTCCGGTTTCATGAAGAAGCACTGTGTGATGCACTGGAAGGCGATGAGAACGAGAAATGTAAATGTGACGGTCAACAGCAGTCGCGTCAAGTGCGCCTCCGACTTCCGGGCCTTTTCCTTACCGGAAGAGCCGCGTTTGGCGTCCATCTGCCTGTTCATCTTCGTGACGCGCTGGATGATCAACATGTTGAGAGAGAAGATGGAGCCCCAGGGGACCAGCACGAGCACCATACAGTGGACCCAGAACTCGTAATCCATGCTGCCCTTAGACACGCCGTATGACGACGCCCGGAACGCCGGCCCGCCCTCCTTGCGTTCCGCTGCTGGCACGGGCTCGAATGTGCAGAAGTGTGGGATATTGACGATGAAGCAGAGCAAAGCGATGATTCCCAGGCCCAGACACGCTCGCTTCTCTGTACACATTTCCTGAAAACGGAAATAGACGGAAGCTGTTTACAAACTTCTTATACAATTGTGACCATTATGCGTTATTCTCGTTTATTTCAGTTTCATTAATACCTATTGATAACGGTATTTTTTCATAAAACATAAACAAACCGTTTGGTAACTGTGTCCTTAGGAATGTCCTAAAATAGCTTTTTAGTTATTTACAACGTGAAAGGAAAGTGCGAGTATTGCTTACTTTAGCCCGTGTAATCCAACAGACTTGGATGTATCGGTCGACAGTAACACCCACAGTGAACCAAATGCTGCAAACCACAAACAGAAAAAACACGGGGTAGCCAATGTAGCAGAAGAACCCGCCATACGCGGGTGACGTCATAACGTGTGGCGCCCATTTTTGTACGCTCTCCGTTAAAAGGAAAAACACGAGGAGTCCTATGTCCGCCACAGCAAGGCCAATAAGGTAGGTGCCCGTCGATGAGCGCATGCGTTGACGTCGCCACACCATGATCGACAGGACGTTTCCCACGAGCCCTATAAACACGAGGATAGGTCCGATGATCGCGCTTGTGACAAAATGCATCTTCTCCGCCGTGGCCATGTCGTAGCCGGCGTCCGCGGCAGTTGCTGGTATTGTCGTGTTGTCGTCCATCATGAGGAACCAGTTAACAAGACTTAGATGTTCCTTTAATTTATTACTTTTTTGTTTAATTTGAGTTGGATTTGAATTAAATATGTTCCTTTGAATTAACCAATTATTTTAGTACACCTGCATACTACTGTATCAATATACACATGTATTTGTGTATTATGTCAATGAATTAAAAAATAAAAGTCGTACTACATGATAACATTAATTCTAATTAAACTGATTATATACGGAAGCTTTAGAACTTTTCAATGTTAGCATCTCAGACAAATGCGGTTAAGAGTGACAGAGGCTGGTATATATAGTCGGAAAAAATGAACCAGTTATGCCCCGTAAACAATTCAATCATTGTCAACAAATGTGTACGTAGCTAGCTTGTGAAACAAGTAGTTCTCGTACAATTATTCACATTTGTTTGTTTTGGCAAATCCCTGTTGCCTGGGTTAGAGGAAAATAAAACCATTATATTAAGATAGTATACATGGCAACACAAACGGTAATTTGGCATTAAAGGTCATAAAAATTCGTTCAGATAAAACTGTTCGCGACTTACAATGTACTATTGAGTACATGTATATACAATTGAAGACAGCAACTTGTTGCTTTTATTTAACTGTTTTATCTCGAGAAATTTTACGTAGGTAAACTGTGACATTAGCACACCTACAGTTTGTTTAACGTGTTTATAACACTTTTTTCAACTCTGACAAATAAAAGACCCTTGTTCTAAAATTAAAACGTTAAAACGTAAAGGTATGTCATTTTTTGAACGAACACGCCATATAGAGCTACGCACTACGCCTCATTCATAAAGAGGGGCCCGGAAATCTGTCCTTACAACCCTCGAACTATGGTAATTGTTAGGGCGAGCTTATTTCGCAAAGCGAAGTGTCTACTTTCTCCCAAACAATCAGGAAAAGTCTGGAAAAACACCCCACCAGCCACAACAACATCACGTGCCCCGCAAACGTCACCGCAACTTGTCAACGCGAGTGCGGCATTGGTGTCCGTGCAGTGGTGTCTATGCAACAGTCAATTGAATGTACTTAAACCCACTTACATGGGAAAAATCCGTTCAATTTCCAAGTAAATAGCAACAAATATATAAACATTTTATTAATGTATTAATCATTGCTAGAGAAAACACATCCTTTAACGAGAAGATTTCCCCCACGGAAGTCGTAGAGAGCTGGCCACACGAAAAACTTGATGACACTCGCCTCGTGCTTGTCACACGACCACCACAGTCGATGCACGTCCTCATCATAACACGTGTCACTCGTGCACAGCAACATTGGCACGTGCTGCGCGATCATCTGCCACGTGACGCGTGCGCATTGCTGCATGAACGCTTGTAAAGACGGGTGGCCAAGATAACCTTCGAAATGTTTCCACGTGGGATCAGTTGACACGCGTTCTTTACATTTCTGAAAAAAACAGAGCACGTGTCACAACAGCTTATGCAAGTAAGCGTTACACAATGTGAGTATGGCGATATGAAACATTCACATGATAAACAATTAGAATAAATGAAAGTTGCGGAATTTAAACTATTCAAGTCCTATTATTCCACAAGTTGTTTTATGAAACACTTCACAAGTATCGTTCAAGTGGTTGTTTATTACAATGCGATCTTAGACATGATAATCACATACCACCACGAGCGGCTGCGTGTCCAGGTCTGGTGTGTTTTGGCGGAGAATGTCCCGGATGGACGTCAGCAAGTCTTCCGGTAACGTCTGGGACTCTCGAGCACACCTGAGGAACGTCGAGTCCAGCTGGAACAGGAAAGGGCCTTTTAAGCACTGTTTTAGTAATATTTTTCTTAAGAAACTACGGTAAATTAAATGAGCTGTGTAAGATGTGAAAAACGTACTCGTAATCTTACCATTTTCGCCGGATCCTTCAAAATCTCTGCAATGCCACTTTCGACGTCTGTCATGAGCTCTGAACTGACGTCGTAGCACATCTGTAAAATAAAATAGGCTTTAAATAATCTGTTTTATGTCAGATTTAAGCTGAGATTACAAAATCCGCGACACCTGACATCAAACCAGGATTGCCACGGCCAAAACATGAACAACATAAACCCAGTAGCAACGCTTTATAGTATTAAATGATAGTTTTATACTTTCATCGTAATTTTTGGTAACAGGAGAATGTTAATCTACGCACATGTGTACTTGTAAAAACGCCTGAAACAACGGTCATAAACTCATAATCATTAACGAGTATATTAGTTACCATTAACAGATCAGACAGGAAGTGCGTGACGGCGGCCTCGTCTACGGACGCTACTTCCTCTAGTGTCTCCTTGGCGTCCACCCACTCTTGACTTTCCAGCAGCGTGTACGCATGCGCGACAGTAGACGGACGGCACTTCTCCTGGATGTTCTCCACTAGCCTGGCGTCCGGCCTCATCATGGGTTTGACACATTGTGTAAGTCTACCTCAGAAACAAAGATAATAATAATTTCCGCATTTTTCTTTAAAAAAAAATACAGACTGATAAGAAGTTAAACATATTGTAAACATCGGTGTTACTGACGATAATAACGCAGTGAGGTTAATGTTTATGTATACAATGAAGTTATTGAAATTATTATTTATTTTAATTTATAATAAAATTGTTTTATTATTTACAAAAACAATTTAAACGTTTATATGGAGTAAACGAAATCATACCGTAGTTTGAGCGAGTCATTTTCAGTCTTGACACTGTTGAGTGAAGATTCGAGG
>Ga0224511_10000863_pt1 | contig 16442 bp, 10 predicted proteins | sample SF_May12_sed_USG_2_FD_169988 | JGI IMG/M metagenome (GOLD analysis project Ga0224511, IMG submission 169988) | Sediment microbial communities from San Francisco Bay, California, United States - SF_May12_sed_USGS_8_1 | ecosystem: Environmental > Aquatic > Marine > Sediment | place: USA...
GGTTTTGGGCACAACGTATCAATATTGAAGTTCCACGTCACATTTGTGAGATACCTGTATGGCCCCAAACCTGTAATTATTTGTCCATCAGTATTTCTCACAAAAATATACTATTTGACTCATCTGTAGATATTCATTTGTGTAAGTGCATGCTCAATGGCCCCCGAACCTAAACAGGAGTCTATTTTGGAAACTGACAATGGTTCATCCCGTCATGCTGTTAATTGTTGCTCATACCATTCTCCTTCTGAATTTGAATAACAATGGTAAGTCATTTGCTATGATCCCTGTCATCTGATGATAACCCAAATGTGACCAATAAACTGTTCAATGAAAATATATTGTATGTCATTCGACCCACAACCCTGATGTACCCTCCAACTCGCTTCCCTCATGCATTGAACTACCATTTTGGGTATAGTAATAGACATTTTGTTTGACTTTACGTTGCCCCAGCATTACGTTTTACACTCTGTTCTTTCTAAGTATAAACTTCCTAGTATAGTACGCTGTCAAACCAACAGAAGGTCTGTACATGTCACCTGCTTTACCTGGACAGAAGCCTGTAGTCTGATAATTAAATTTTGCATCATTAGTGTTCATATACACATAGATATATTACACTAGTAACCCTGTTATGCTCAACTCATGCCCTCCTTTGTTTTTAATGTCATGACAAAATGCTTACAGTATAATGAGTATTCATGATTCCCGCTGGTATTTATTTCAAAATATAATTTGTGCATCTAAATTTTGATTAAATTGAATGTGATAATCCTCTAATCTCATGCATACAACTAGTTTCATGTGTTACACAATTTCACATGCGCGTTATTCTGCGTGTCACACAATTTTTCTCATCAGATTCATACCACATGTACTTATCATATGTGCTAATATTCATATTGTAGGTACAAACTCCTCACCTCTTTAATCAGATGATGTGGAGTGAATCATGTCCACCACTTGCATCACATCCTGCTGGATGCGCCAGTTCTGACCGACATATCTCACTATATTTGGTTAACACCCAAGCATCACCTTCTTCGACCAACGCATCTACAGTATTAGGAAGACCTCACACAACAGCATCCAACACAAGCCAGCAGACTCTTTCTGAAATTCAAATGCAGGCGGAAGAGCCTCCTTTTTCCAGACTTGGCACTCCACCAGTTGTCAACTGGTTGCTATTGATGAATGAGCAATCACGCAGACAACCTTCTACAAATCAACTCGGCCAACGGCAGCTCACCCTTCTTTCTACTAAAAATCAGCAGCAGGCACCAGTGCAGTCACCCATTCCTGTGATCTCTACCAGCACACCTGAGAATCTCGTGGCTGCCCCTGGGCATGGAGCAGAGATGTCCGCTACCCAAATCGGCGACGTATTTCAGTCTACCTCAATAGTCAGTACAGTCAGCACCTTAGTCAGTGCCTCTGCAAACAATGCTGTTCAAGTCCGCGCCACTTCATCCATGACTATGATGTCTTCCGAACCAGCAGATGCCGCGGAACACCCTTTAGGTTGCGGAATCGACATCATTCCACAGGTGCCCATTTCAACCACAAATTCGGAAAAACACCCTATTATAGCTGTCAGTCACTGCATGGATTCTGAGTCCAGTCACAAGCAAGCTGCTTCTGTTCAACTAGATGAAACCAACCTGCAGGCACGAGTGTGGTCATGTCAGCCTCCAGCTGTTGCTCATAAAAGAAAAGCCGCTGCAGATGCCATCAGTCATCCTTCCATTAAACATCTGAAGAGACCGGCAACTCCCACACAACTCCATCATCAGTCACTCATGATGCAGTGGAAGAGCATGCAACCATACACCCACACAAGAGCATGCGGAGAGATGACTGGCTACGGAATGTCACCAGCTCACAATTACCCTTATCACTACCAGAGGCCCTGGATGACTGATCCTAGAGAACTGGATGCCATGAAAGCTGCTAGGTCGGAGCATAAAAAGAGGACCTCTAGAACCTCTTCAATTCCTCGTGGTTAGCACTACTACCATAGAATATACCTATAGCTCAATCAATAGCTCGATCAATAGATCAATCAATAGATCAACCAATCAATCAATCAATCAATCAATCAATCAATCAATTTACTTTGTGCAGGTTTGAGTCCCAATGCATGGCACATGCCTGCGATAAAGGAATATCAAGTGCTGCCCGGAATCCTAGCCCGAAAAGTCACGACTCAACAGTAAGTCCACCTTCATGATTGGAATTTCTCTGCAGGGCAGGTCAGTGGCACCTAGCTCAGAATATCAAAACCAGTCCCAGCTATGCCCAGCCCTGATCGGTTCTGTTTCAACTTAGTTTTTGTTGACTATAATTGGATAATTCTAGAAATCAATCTACCTCTATATGAGGAAGGCCACTGGGAATCACCTAATTATCATCTCGTGACATCATGATGCGCCATGAGGAACTTGCCTTCAGCAGTATACCTAATCCTAATCTTTGACACCTGTTGTATAGGGCATGATAGGCATATGACAGCTAGCACTGATTTTTTTATCAATATTGTAGGCCGTTGAGAAGAACCAAACATCCAATGGCTCCCGTTCACCACCAAGTCCCCCATTATGATAGCTTCATGGGTCTCTATTCCCAGCACACTGCTAGCCATCAGATGAACTACATAAATGGACCGGGATACATGTAAGACGGCTTATCAGCTATAGATAGGGCATAGGGCATATAGTCTCATTTGGCTGCTCTATAACACCGCTCTCTACCTTTCTCCATCTTCTTACATATCTGGTGATCATCTTTCCATTTCTCGCTATGCATTGTTCCACATATAAGCCTCACCTCTTCTCCTTGCTTCACACAGGAACATTCATGCATATCCTCCCCAGGCTTCCACTCACTCACAACATCACACAAACGAGACAGCTTCTCCTCAACCAATCGCTGCACTGGCCTCTCAGTCTACCTCAGCCGATCTCCCAGACATTGTAGTTCCTGAGAAGACCTTTGAAAGACAGATTGGCTCTTTCGGTAATTCACTCATGTTTCTGTTCCACATTAGATTTACGTCATTCTTCTGTAGTACTGTCATACCCACGTAGTATGTCCTATCATTGTGGTGGCTCAGAGCTTATCCTTAAATAACACGTATGCTGTCTGTTTCTCACTCATTTGTATCTACTATATGTACAAGTTGATATTGTTTTTCACAGCGCCTACAACGTTAACCTTTTTAGATGAAGATATTTATGATCCATTTCTCACCGAAGATAGCTGCTTCATCATGCTGTCTAGTGCTAGATATGTAGGAAATCACTATGCTGATTTCGATGAGGAGGCTGAACTCTGCTCCAATAAGTAAGCTCCCATGTCTCCGGTTCTCTTTATTTACAACTTTAACTTACATTGTTCTTCATTGTACAGCCCAGGCACTCTTACTAGCCTAAGATATGGTATAAATAGCGATTTATGCGAGGATCACACACTCACAGTTAAAGTGTCTGCACGGCATCACCATGCAGGTGATGAGCTATCTTTATTCACTATACTCACTATTCACAAACAGAACGCAATAACAACTGGGCTATCCAAACCTGATGCATATTTTCTCACATTATTTCATGAACTTCCTTTTGACAGAATTTCTCTTGCCGAGCGACTGAGGAAAATTGTCAGATATCTGTAACCACTGATAATAATAGCTCCCTATGCTTATTCGCACTTTTGTGCATAGTTCTAAGATGTTATGCTGTCCTCTAGCTATTTAGTCATTCATACACATTTTGTGTTCTCTTGAACATATTTGATTTTGTGAAATAAGCAAGAGACATCGTGGCAGTGAAAGCCTGCACGCACACATTTTACTGATATTGTCAGATCCCCCCTGGTCAAATGGTTCTATGGAATTCTCATTCTATGATATATGATTATATATGGTATATGATTTTTTGTGTAGACACTATACAAAATATAGTTCTAAAAACTCCAATGCATCTGTATCATTTTTAGTTGGACCGGTGGATCTCAAGTGAGGGTTCGGCCTTTTCTCCATGATTCTGCGCTATATTTCAAACTGCACAGTCTGAAGTAGCTCATACATAAGTATGTTTGTGTCAAGATGCCCTGGATGGCTTTCTATACTAGTACGATCCTAGATACTAAATATAAACCACCAATACTGGTTAGTTGTTTTTGTTTGTCTTCCCATCGCAGAACAGCGCAGAGTTATCCTCTCCGTAATTTTATTTAAGCCGGAAAGTAAGAACCCCGACGATAACCCAGGAGTTGCGTATATATATACGTTATTCCACTCTCACGCGAAAGGAGAACCACAAACCATTGTGACCTAATTTATTTCCCAAGGATGGCAGCAGGTGAGTGTTCCTTCTTTTTATTTTTCAACTTTTGTGATCTTGTTTTGTCTCATTGCATTGTGTAAGAACCATGTTTTTGTTTGACTCATCACGCCTTGTTCTTCTTTTGTATGCGCTTGTTGGATTATACAGAGGGCAAATCGGTAAGTTAGGTGGTGATTGACCACGGCCGACTCAAACTGGGCACACTGACTACTGAGTCAGTGAGTGAGACGAATGACTGACACACTCTCAGTGTGAGTGACTGAGACTGACCGACTGCGTCAAACTCAAACTGACTTTGATTGTCACTATCAGTGACTGCGTGAGTGAGTGAGTTACTCACTGTGTCACTGTCGCTGTCAGCCACTCAGTCATAGTGCCTATCATCCATCATCCATGTCAAACTCAAGCTAAGTGAAAATCAAACCCGTGTTTGAATCAAGTTAGAACTTAGATGTTGTAACGGTAGTAAAACTAAAACTAGTAAAAGGCAATTCATCAGTTGACTTATTGAGATTGAATACCTATGTATCACAATCGGTGATTAGTGAATCACATCAATCAGAGTTTGCTTTGGTCATAATCCTAGGCTATTGATTCCCTTAGTAAGTTTATTGAGAGTGACTGTGAAACCTACTAAATCATGTGCCCAGTACAGTACTGGGTACTAGTAGCAGAATTGTATATCGGAAGCGAAATTAGGAGGTTTGAATTGAGTTTAGTGGCAGAAACACTTGGTTTGGCGGTTATAGGCCGCTTCCTGCTTATTGGTGCTGTATAATTGTCCATTTGTCCAATTATCCATTGTAATGGCCTTTGTTGATGCCATCACAATGTGAAAGATCAATATGACTTTCATGAAGTTGTGTGAACCCAGCAATTTAAAGGTAAACTACAATTGAAGTCTTTTTCACCAAATATCCGAGAAATTTCAATCACCTGTATCTGCCACCATGTAGTCTGTTGAGTTGTGGGTGTATAAAATTACTGGAAGTCATTTTTGCACCTTAAATGTACAGCATGGAATATTACATACTTTTATGCTTTTACATGTGAACTTTCCCTTTTACCCTGCTAAAATCAAACATGGCGCTTGTTTCACTTTTCACATACAAGAGCTTTGCTTTGTCTCCTCTTCTCCAAGATCATGTTGTCACATATGTTTGGGTGATCAGTGTAGAATGCATTAGCGTGTTCTTTAAAATTTTGATCTGTTTTGCGTGTCTTTTGACAGTCCAACACAGCTTCAAAGAAACGACGTTTTGTTTCTGCGCATTTCCTGCACGCAGATTTTGTTTGTTTTCGTAAGGTTGGGTGTGATCAGACTGAGAAGCAGAAGGCTTCAGGTCACCACCCCGTAATGCTAGTTTCACTACTCGTCATCTTTTGGAAGGTTAAGAGATGTAGGGTCTACTAAGTGTTGATCGTGCTTGTTGATATGCTTCATTTTCTTTGTAGAATTTTTCAAACCCGGAAACTCCAGGGTATGTCGGCTTTGCCAACCTTCCCAACCAAGTTCACAGAAAGTCTGTAAAGAAGGGCTTTGAATTCACATTGATGGTTGTTGGTGAGTTGAATTTTCTCAACTGAGTCATTGTGATTAGTACAAGTACTGCTCTAATTATTGGCAATGGCCCAGTGAGTGATGACTAATGCTATAGTCTATTATCTTGAAAGCGTAAGAGAAGGAAATTGGTTAACATGTAATGAACTCTGTTAATTTTGTCATGCATAAGATTTGAACCCGAAGACAGCAATTAAATAGTAGCTGGGTCATAATTTTTGTTTCTAGACTTTTACCATTTAGTTAATCATAATGTCCAACAATGAATGAACAAATATGAGTATACCCATTCCATTCACTAGGATTATAAAGGATTTAATGAGTTATTGAGCTATTAGAGGCAATGCTTGATATAGGTATGCATTTCAAAACACCGGCGAACGAGCTGGAAGTGGGATGAACCACTCCTCTGTAGAGTGGCAGTCTTTATATGGGGTTATCTCGCAACAGGCACCTTCGGATTAAATTGATATCCGTCAAGTATGCTGCGGGCTCTAACTCTGTACGAGTACTTGAAGCAATGTGATAACCGCTCAATACGGACTACTAATAAAATATTTACACTTGCAAGTAGCCAGCACAATGAGGCCTATTGTATACAAAGTTACTCTTCTTAGATTGGGTGTGACCTATGCCAACTCACTGGATGTGATAGTATGTGCTGCTACAATGCATTCTGTTTGTGTTCACAATGTAACTGTTGCATGTGTACAGTGCATGCACAGTGCAACTTGCATTAGGTGATTTCACAGCCACAGCTGACAATCTTTAGATAATGGGTGAATTGAGACACACTGAGTCATTTGTATAACCGCTCCCTTCCTGTATTCATGAAGCATGCAGGCTAGTTAGACTGTATGCACACGAGATCGCTCAGTTTACTTGTGGTAATCAGAGAATCACAAGCTCAAGATGACCTCTGCATCCTGCACCTGTTCCCCAAAATGATCTCAGGTCTTTGTTGGTTTTTGGAAGTTAACCCAGATATAAAGAAGAGCTGTAACTTTGGTGGTACCACTAAATGTTCTTTAGCCTGACTATGTCAGAAATATCAAGAGAGAGATTTCGATATTTTGGGTTTTACAGGATCCCTATTCACCCTGTGGAAGCCGTATCCGGGATTATTCTCCGGGTCATGGGCACTTAAGTCATTTTTTGAGGTTATGATCGAGTTCACTTCACAGCAAACTCACTCAGCTTTTCCTGCAGGCGAGTCTGGTCTAGGAAAATCGACATTAGTGAACAATCTATTCCTCACAGATCTCTACCCGGAGAGGCAGATACCCAATGCAGTCGGTACGTTCTTCTGTGTCATTACTCATCTTTGGCGGGCTCTTTTAACCGCAGCGCAGTGACTGACGCGGTGGTATTTTCCTACAAAAGTGGCCGTCACGGATGCGCGCAATCATGCAATCCACCAGATGGACAGGCTCTTGTGATTAATGATGGGGTTTCAGCAGCCGGTTATAGAATGCAAACAGGCCGCCTGAGGTAAATACCAAAGGGCACGGCAAACCTGGGCCAGATATCTGTTGTTTAGAGGAAATCAATTTTTGATTGGCAGGTGGGTGCCGAAAAGAATTTCTTCGTCAAAGTCACATTTTTGTCTGAAGAATGCACTGTTTATTTTGTTGTATGTTCAGATAAAATCAAACAAACTGTAAAGATTGATGCCTCATCTGTGGAGATTGAAGAAAGGGGTGTCAAGTTGCGGTTGACAGTGGTCGATACTCCAGGTTTTGGAGATGCTATCAACACACAGGACTGGTTAGTGTGATGGGCCTCTCCATATGTCAATGCCTCATCAGTTTTGTTTTGCACCATTAAACTGGTATTTATATCATTTTATCATTTGACTTCAGGCATCCCCAATCAGTTCCACAACTGTTGTCGTGTCATGTTTTAGTACAGGCTTGCTTGAAGGCAAGTAAGTACACTCCACCCCAGACCTCTTTCTTCAGTCAGATATACTGAGAAAGATAACGGTAGTTTAGTAAATTTATGCATGCCAAGTTGTCACCCTGAAACTTCACCAAATCGACCACAAATCCGCCAACTCATCAGTCATGATGATTTTCGTCTTTGAAAATGATCAATTGTAGGCAAAACCATGAATTTCAGAAGACAATTTCGTTGCTACATCTATACTTTCTATTCTGTTACATTCACCATTGACTCCGCTGGATAGTTATGCATTAAGATTACTACACCCTGAGTCTGTCTGGCAGAATGCTGCCCGCTAGCTTCTTGTTTGGCAAGTTCAGTCACCTCCTGGCAACATCTTGTGCATCACCTGCATGTGTCCTCTGTTTGCTTGCAGCTATGGCTCCATTCTGTCCTATATTGATGAGCAGTTCGAAAGATATCTTAATGATGAAAGCGGACTAAACCGACGAAATATCACTGACAATAGAGTGCATGCTTGCTTCTATTTTGTTAGCCCTGCAGGCCATGGGTAAGCAACCAATGTCCACTGTTTTTTCCCATTGTTAACGTTCTTGACCCTCTGTAATCGGGATAGTTTCTGGAAGCCAGTTCTGTCGACCAAAACTGGCTGTCAGTGTGAATGGGCCAGCATGTCAGTTTCAGAGTGTAGCCTGAAAATGGTTAGTTTGTTTCATCCTGGCCAGACCCGTCCCAATGCTTTTGGTGAATGTAGCTATGTTATAGTCCTAACAACTAGTTGTATTCAGTTGGGACTTTGGGTAGCATTGAGTCCAAGTGGCATAATTACATGGTCGAATCACTGATAACATGCTTGTAGATTGAAACCTCTTGACATTGCGTTCATGAAGGCTGCTCACTACAAAGTTAATATTGTGCCAGTCATCGCAAAGGCTGATACACTGACCAAAATAGAGTTAACCAAGCTTAAAAAGAAGGTATGGTGCATGTATACGCTTGATCATGACAACATTACCTCCCAATATACCTTTATCATTGACCACAGCCAATGTTCGAATGTTATCCCTACATGTACCGTATTATTTGTTTATCAGATCCTTGAAGAGATCCGAGCCAACGGTATCAATATCTATACATTACCAGACTGTGATGAAGATGAGGATGAGGAATTCAAACAGCAATGCGACCAACTCAAGGTAAAAACAGCAACAATTTTCTGTCTAGCGCTTAGCTGTGAGGCATTTAATGGACCAGGCTGATGTTGTATTTTAAATGAGATGGCTAGTAGAGGCAGTGTCCTTGCAGTTTGGATGGTGACATGTTCCCCTTGCCCTGTACACCACTAGTCTCGTTCTCAGGAGTCTCCCCCTTGTTATCATTGGGCTTTGATACAGCACGTTTCCGCCATCCTATCTTGGACCCTCCGAATATCCGTGGGCGCTGCACATGCTGAATATTTTATGGTTTGGACCTAGCAACCGACATTGAGAATGCATTACCTAAGTATTTTGGAGCCAGCCAACCTTCAGATCTGTCCAGCACAGAGTGTTACAGCCGGGTACTGAGGGACCGCCCAGACCTACCTAATACATTGTGTGCTGAATCACAGACAGAATGCTGTGTTCTGACACCCTGGGTAATAAGTCAAAGCTTATTACTCAGCAGGTATAACTAATTTGTTTATGTCTGGTCTGCATCTTGTAAAGACTAATCGAGTTAATCCCTCAGGAAGTAGATATAGTCTCTAACAAGGGTGGGCAACTCCGATTACTCATCCAAGTCCGCTTCTATACTTTCTGGTTTACCTCTGCAAGTGATGGATGAGCTCAGAGTCTTCTCAGTAACTGGAGTCCCAGAAGAATCTAGTTGGCGCAAGGGCATAAAGTTGAGAATAAGCGCTCTCTATCTGCTTTTTGCAATACTGCACCTCAGAATGTAATTGCGCATGAAAAAAATGGATCAGAGTAATTAGTTTGAACAATGTTGTTTCAGGCTGCCATGCCATTTGCTGTTGTCGGCTCGAACCAGATAATAGAGGTAAAAGGTCGTAAGGTTCGAGGTCGTATGTACCCATGGGGAGTCGTCGAGGTGGAGAACCCAGAACATTGTGACTTCATCAAGCTACGAACCATGCTCATGTGAGTCAGAAACAACTAGAGAAACGCCATATGATATGTCTCCGTGATCATGAACCTCATTTCTAGTTGATTTGTGCGGTAGCCAACATAAACATTTAGAAAGGAATGTCGTCGGGTGAAGCAGTGGCTTTGAAGATGGGATGGCACACCGAGCTTAGGGCGCGGGTCTATAGCCCCACTCCCATCTCACCCTCATTGGATTTGCATTGTGATGGTAAACAAAGAAGGCCCACGGAGTAATCATCTTTATGGGGCACACCATGGACCGGAAGCAAGCTGTAGATTAGTGACGCTATCTGTTCAAAACAAAATGATCTTGTCTTATCTTTGTGTCACTGACTCACATGCTTTGTTGCAGTACGCACATGCAAGACTTGCAGGAAGTGACCCACGAGGTCCATTACGAGAATTTCAGATCAGAGCGGCTCAGTACAAACCCGTAAGTTAGCTGAATGGTCCTCCTGCCGCATTTATTGCTTAGTCTTACGTGTTACCTCTCGTTGCCTGAAACGTGTTAGATGTTGTGCATGTAACCCACCGCGTGACTTGGTGTTGATGTACAAAGGCTTTCCATCCATTACTCACAGACTGAAGTGATGACCCCCACCCATCATATTCTACTCTATGCTTTTCGCGTCGCTAGATCTTTTCGTATATAAGCTTTATTTGTCTACCAGGGTCGGGATGACCTCTGGTAGACCATTGCCTGCATGAGTTGATCTTTTTCTAGTGGAGGAGATGAGACGGACAGAAAACCAAGGTTCATTTTCATATGGCTAATAGCATCTTCCTTTCTGTGTAACATTCCCATCCAGTTATTGCAAGGGCAAAATTTGTCTTCCTGGCCAACAATTCGGTTTCATTATTTTATGGTTGGGACTATAAATTTTGCCCGCGCAATGCTTGTCCTGTCTGTCTTGCTACCACTAGCACCGGAGACTGTAGACGCTCGCTCAAAGTTGGGCTTTGTTTCTCCTACGCATGCACTCTGCACCGTGTAGAACTGACTGATGTTAGAAAGTTTACCTTCCCATCTCAGCGTGTAGATACTCAGCAGCATTTGAATGACCGCTGGCTAGTGTTCACATGCCCACTATAATTTGCTTTGGGTGTACATTTCAATCAAACAAATTATTAGTTTTCTCAGCGTACTGAATTAAGAGTAAAATAGCGAAGATCCCTCGTTAGCACCTCCCATCACTTCCAACATAGTTGTTCTAGGCAGAATCACTGCTCAGGTAGTCAGGGGATGCAGACATAAAGCGTCTGTTTTTTCATGGGTGATGAACTATTTTGTAGCACAAAGGTTTCCAGAGCTGTCGCAAATGGCGATGACAACGACAAGGCACTGGCTGAAAAAGAAGCTGAGGTAAGCCACTATCATTATCATAACCGGAATACTATATACCAGTAAAGGGAACATTTTGTACCTCATTATGTGCTATCCATGTTTGTGAATAGAGTGAGAAATTGTGTCACAAGCTTGTTGTCATGACTGATCACTGATCATTATGAGTCTCAGCCATTTCCTTTCAAGCGACTGTATTGTTTGTTTCTGATGCACGAACTATGGCTTAGGGTTTTTCTTGCTTCTTGGTCTGAAAAACTGAACATTTGTTTTTCGTATGTAGCTCAGAAAAATGCAGGCTATGGTCGCTCAGATGCAGGCACAAATGGCAAAACAGGGAGCTGTCAATGGAGGGACTGTGTAAACAAAGGTTTGTATAAACTGTTGAGCCATAGCATCTAACAACGGACTGCGACTTCCTATTACGTACATATTGAAATGTCAAGTCCCGGCATGTTTCATTTTGGGTTCCATCAGCGTCTCTGGACTGCTGTACTCAAATCGGCTTGCTCGCTTATAGACATGCAGTATATAGATATGCACTGTATGTTGTAGACATTGTATATAAATATTATATTAAATAGAATTATATGTCTTATGTGACTACCTCAGATACATGTGTAAAAGTAACAGGTTTATGATCCGAAACTTTGTGTCAGTGTAGTTTTCGATGAATGATAAACCTGGGTTATTTTCCATTTTAGCAGAATATACAGAATCGCCAGCAACGATGTTGGTGCTACTATCTCTTACTGATGCATTCGGGTCACGGTCATCTGTCGCCACTCACCGTTATTTGATTGTTACATAATATGTCCATTAACATTTTTCTCGGAGTTGTCATTTCTTGCCATTTAACAAAGATGGGACAACTACTATGGTTCAATTGTTTCCTTTACTCTTGTACATTGGGCACCAGGCTTGCCATTTTAGAACGGTTACTGTTGGGAAAACTATTTAGAAAAATATCAGAAGGGAATTTAGAGCGACATTTTATTAAATACTTACACATACAATAAATCCAACTAAAATTGGCAAATTGGTAGTAGTACAATGCTTAGTAAACCATTGGATGGGGAGCACAGACTGTCCTGATGCCTTTGTACGTACTCCAACCATTTTACCTATCCATTCCTGCACTAGGTTGATAACCAAGGAAGGTATGATAACTGTATGCACTGTCAAATTGAAGGGGCTCTATATAAACCTTCTGGCCTTTCAAAGTGTGCGAAAATAGCTTTCGGTCTTTATTGACCGAAAGCTCACCAGGCCGGGCCATAAGTAGTCTGTTACCAATTAGTTTGCTTATCACAACTCGAAACGTGTCTGTGTCTGCATGGTAGTATACTCTCCGTACTACCACTCGTGATACTATAGTCAATGCCACACACAAACAACTCGTCAATATCACGCTGACCACGGCAGCAAACAGCGGGGTCTCTGCATTGTGATCCACCTGAGAAGGGTGCACCCAGTTAGGATCATCAGCAGTGAGGAAAGCTGTGCGGATAGACTTGCTCGCAAAATAGATAACAAGAGGTGTTGATCCTAAAACGAGCCATTTGAATCCTGATAGGTAGTTGGAAAGTCCTGATTTGTAAACTAGTCGTTCAGTTGGTTGAGCTCTATCAGCATAACGGAAAGTTTTCGCTGCGGTTTCCTTCCACATACGGCGAATCTGCCATATTGACATTTGACGTGCGCAGCATCTTACACCCTATAAGTTCAAAGAGATCGATCAATGCTCGCCTACTAACCCATGCCATCATAAAAAAGTGGACTTATCTTATATACTCAGCGGTCGGAATCACAACATGTCCCAGGAATGAAAATCACTGACAACTCCCTAGGTTTGATTTACCCTGCACTAGTAAAACTGCACTAGCAAAAGAGCTCCGACTGAATGCGAAAAACTAAAAAAAAGCCTTTCACCTTATCCTCTAGTTTAGTAGCAATATAGACTAAATCACCAATATTGGCAGTGCCTGTTGTCTCACTACTACTAGTACCAGTAGTTGCTCAATTAGAGTTACTGCTGCTACTGCTGCTATTACTGCTACTGCCACTGCCACTGCCACTACCAGAATGAGTAATTCAGTCACTTATTAGTGACTAAGTTACTCGCTGTAACTCAGTACTTGCTGTAACTGTGTAATGTAAGTGTAACTCATTGTAAGTCAGTAAACACTGAGGGGTAGTGGGAAACTATGTACCCGTACTCTCGAAACGATGTACCCTGTACCTTCGAAACCATGCACGAGGACTTAGTTTAATTTTTAAATATTATAGGGGTTATTCCATCTTTTGTCAAATTTTTTATGAATGTTTATGGTATCTAATGTCCTGGGTACATAGTTTCGAGCTTGAGGTACATAGTCCATTGTTTCGAGAGCACGGGGTACCTGGTTTCAAGAGTACGGGTACAAAGTTTCGAGGGTATGGGGTACATAATTTATCACCCTCAGAGTCTACTGACTTACAATAAGTTAAACTTACATTACATAGTTACAGCAAGTACTGAGTTACATTGAGTAACTTAGTGACTAATTAGTGACCGAATTATTTATTCTGGTAGACCGTAGTGGTAGTGGCAGTGGCGGTAGTAGCAGCAGCAGTAGTAGCAGCACTAATCGCAGTAGTAGTAGCAGCAACAGCAGCATCAGCAGTAGCAGTAGTACTAGTAGTAGTAGTAGAAGTGGCAGAAACAGCAGTAGTAGCAGCAGCAGTAGTAGTAGCAGAGTAGTCTGTAGTAGTATCAGCAGTAGTAGTAGCAGCAGTGAGTAGTACTAGTAGCAGCAACTTCCTAGTGACTACCTAAGTTACTTATAGTTAGTGGCTAACTTAGTCTTCCGCTACTGTCTACTATTAGTATTACTAACGTAAGTGATTAACATTAAGTTAGTAACTAACCTACGAGTACGAGGTCTACTCAGTCAGTGTCAGTCATTGACTGAGTCAATCATTCATTGTGTAGTTGAAATTGTACGCATTCCTCACTGACGCTGACAGTTTCACTTTCAGTACGTATTTGTTATACAAAGTTATCCAGAGAGTAAATAAACGCTGAGTGACACCAGCGGGCTTACATTGCAATCTATCGCACTGCTAGGTGGAGACAAAAATTTTAAAAGAGGCCCTCGCATGTTACCACCCTCAACTCAAGGCTCAAGTTTGGCATTCAGCGATCCACCTCCGGCGTTTACCGCTACGGCTAACGGATGTGGACAGTGTTGCGAGTCTCCAGCCTGACGCCAGTTCTTGAAGCTGGGGTAATAAGCACTTCACGGGCATTTTGCCAAGGTATAACGGTTGTTGCTGGTCGCCACTCGTATTGACGGCTAGTTCCGGGCTTTGGAATGGGCTGGTCTGGTTGATCAAATGTTACGATCTGGTTGATTTCTTGCTACGAGCCTGAATTCTATTGCTAACCACCAACACGTCGTTCTCTACTGCGTCTATGAGTAAATACCGTGTGAGCTCCTTTCTGTAGTCTCATCAACGCGAACCATGGGTTAAACTGGCTTACATTTCCCCATTAGAATTAGATTAAACTTAAAGTAGTCACTACTCAGTCGATAGACTAGTCAGTCAGTGGTATCACTATCAGTTTATCACTATCACCCAGTTTCAGTATCACCGAGTCCGACTCTGACTCTAAGTTAGACTCCAAGTCTAACTGAGAGTGAGTAATTGATTGCTAATTTATTGATTGCATTGCTCATTGCTCATTGCTGAGTCAGTGACTGAGTGACTGCGAGTCGTTCCGTAATCACTGAGTGAGAGTGGTTGCAGTTGCACAGTATTCATTGCACTGACTCACACTACTGCGTCTATCATCGACTGGTTAAAACTCAGTCAGTCAATAATTGATTGCCTCACTCCAGTCAGTGAGTTAACAAGTTATGCACTGGCTATGCAGCGGAGTGAGTGATGAGATTATGGGCGCAAAACTCACTAACTAAGTGACTAACTCACTCAATCACTGTTGTGTACGTGTAAACGAAGGGTGTGGACTGTGATTTTGATTGTTGATGCAAAGCAATGATTAAATCATTAATCCATCTCCATTTCAAATCCACAGCCTAAGAGGTTGTGGTACTTCAGGTCCGCCCTTTGCCATGGACTCCAATGACGGTACAATTCTAGCCCCTTGGGACTAGTCAACTAGTAGTAAAAACTAGTACATGTACTAATAGAAACCTGCAATTATAATTTAGATAGTGTATTGTATCAGCGCTCGGTGCTCGATGCCTTGAGTCAAGCAGTTGACTTATTAAACTAGTGTAAAGAACAACGTACAAGTAACGGTAAATTTTCGTACCTAGATACTATAATACAATCGCTGTACATTGCAGTACAGGTCTTTGTGGAGTGGGTTGGATCACGGATCTGTGGGTTAGATGCAAACTGAATTGGTTAGATGACCAGTAGAGTATCATACTAACCTCTGAAGGCTGACTCGGTGGCTGCTTGGCCTCAGTCATCAAGTGTCACTGCGCCAGATACGACAGTCTGATTGGGGCGGTTTTGCGTTCAGTTTCAAAGAAATTATTAGGGTGTCATTAAAATATCAATGGGTTTATCGACAACCAGATTGAGTATTGGTAGAGGTGATCATAAAAATGTCCCTAACAGCAGATTGTTCTCGTTTGAACTTCATGTATTTCAGAGGGTTTTTGTTGCTTGGGTTACACCATTTTAGGCCTACGCATTCCAATTACACTATGAGCTTTAAATAATGCACCAGCAGCAGTTGCTGAATGCAGCCTTTGATCTGTTTTTTTTCTCTTATCCTAAGGATGATAAATGTGCCTGATATCCACTCAGTCACAGATTGCTGTAGGAACCTTTCAGACCAGCAAAAACCAAACTTCCTATGTTCGATGAAACATTGTGAGTTTAGAGGCAGAACCCCCTGCCATTTCTCCCATCGCCCTATGACTGTCTAGGCTGTTGTGGAAATTCTGGCCATGTATAATTGCCAATAATATTGTTTATTACTTGCCTATCCCAACAATCCCAGAGATATTCACCCAAGATTGGCTATAGTGTGCCTATCCTAGAATCCATTATATACTATTTGCTTGAAAAACAGACTAGGTTATGCCAAATCATGACCCACCTAGGCATGTGGAATCCAGCTA
>Ga0224511_10000864_pt1 | contig 16441 bp, 9 predicted proteins | sample SF_May12_sed_USG_2_FD_169988 | JGI IMG/M metagenome (GOLD analysis project Ga0224511, IMG submission 169988) | Sediment microbial communities from San Francisco Bay, California, United States - SF_May12_sed_USGS_8_1 | ecosystem: Environmental > Aquatic > Marine > Sediment | place: USA...
ATTAACATTTGATGTGTAGGCGACTTTGATAAACTATAAGGGCTGATAATGTCAGGTGATATATTAACTGTAAAAACAGTAAAACGGGTACGGTCGGTAAGAGGCAGTGCCTTAGTTCATATTAATTTATAACGGAATGTTAGAAGAGTTAAATGCATTAAACATAATCGCGACGAGAACAACTGGTATTTTTGTAGATGTACCAGAAAGCAACATAGCCGCAACATCTATTCAATCTATGCACCAGTACAAGCAATTACATAGAATGCCTCTGGCGTATTATTATAATGTGACATGTAGTTTTGCCTCTGTAATCAAGACATGTCAAAGGAATGTGAAACATCTAGGAGTTAAACAAAACAAAACATAGGTCGTGTTACTTTTGCAACAAATGAGTACCAGCCATATAGTTGTGGCGAATTATGTACAAATATACAAATCGAAGACACGCAAACACACTCAACAATTGTTGTACGTTTGCTGACTCGGGCTATCTTACTAAATGCGAGGTACACTTTTGTCTGTTTACATGTATTTGGGGATAATTTTGACATACTACTTTAAATTGAAATATTTAATGATATGATATTAAATAAATAATTGACGCGCTGCGAGTGACAGTGCATTTGGCCAACCCGAGAATACACTGTTGCCCTAGACATTACTTCATGAGACGAAATGTTCTGTGACGTCGTCAAGTACACCACAATAACATTGTAATTTTGTTACTGTTATTAAAACGGTTTTCAAATGTCAGTTGGATGCACAATTTTCAAGATATAGGTGTAAAAACGAAGTTTTAAATTGCGAGCAATCAAAAACAGAGTGTTAGGTTTCAATGAGTCGGTTTACCAATAGGAGAACTGCCAAGAATGTTCTTCTCGCAGAAAATGTAATATTGTTTGGCGTTTTAATTATCGTATATCAATTACTTTTAAAGAAACGCTTTAGGAACAGCTAAGTAAATTTGGGTGACAACTATAATTACTTTTTATCACATTGTAACATGTCTAAAACATGAATTGTGAATATGTATTTTGTATTTTATCCACATATTACAAATTCTTTTTTCCGCAGTATGGATTTTGATTAGTTGTAAGGCAGTAAGTATAGTTAATTTGCATTATGATGTCCATGGCGGCATGATACCAGACTTCAATTCACCGCATAAAGTTCAAGATCAAAAATATTGAATAATTTAAAACGCCCTTAGGGAAATAGAATACGTATGGCATATCTTGCTTTGAATATTTTAAAACTTTTGGTCAACTAATATTACCATTTGCCGAACATGGTATTTGAAACGTTAATCGATATCAATGGTGCTTATACGATCAGAAACAAGATGTGTTTTGTTCGTAGACCAAGCGAAGACAATATTAGCCATCAAATCAACGGTCGCGTCCGCTTGTGTGAGTATTAAACGGGCAAACTCTGCTTCACGACTACACTTACACATTGCTCCTTGACATAGACATAGTTATATTTCCGCTTATCGATAATGTTCTTATCTAAACTGACATTAACGGTACTTAAACGATCAGAACCAACACGATACATGTATGTTTTGTTCATAGACCAAGCTAAGACAATATTAGACATCAAATCAAAGGGCGCGTCCGCTTTGCAAGCAACCGTTTCACCTTCCTAAACAATGTGAGTATTAGATTCAACCATTGCTCTTTGACATAAACATGGTTATATGTCCTCTTAATATATAATGTTCTTATCAATATTTTCATTCATACATTAATGATTACAAACTACTTTTAATAGCGTTTAATAGGTACATGTAGTACGGAAAAAAACGTATAATTATGAGTGCTAAAATATACACTTATGGTTTAATTTTCAGCAGAATTTAGAATTTATTAATTATGTGTTGTACTTTGTATCAGATACTTACGTTCAAACAAAAAGTAATATTGTGTCATTTACCCGCAATACTTGGATTGTTATCTTACCATAATTAATTGATAAATACGCCACTAGATAATTCGGTACTATATATAACATTCAACGCACTAGAGAGAAAATAACCACTGCTGCATGTAAACGTTTTCTCAAAAAGGGTTTAAATCAGATTACAGCAGTCTTGAACTTGACGATGATAGTTAATATAGTGGTATTGGCAAAATGTCTTGCAAACGTCACAGAGAAACAACGCCTCGAAAGTGGAATATTTGGGAGGAATTCTAGAATATCGAGAATGTCTCATGAGATCGCGGAGCTATTAAGACCAAGATGCTGGGGATATATCTCACGGATATGAAACCTGCTGCCATTTCCTAGCAGATGTCTTTGGCGTTCAGGTGACTTATTCTAAGACCTTTTGATTCGAGCGCCTGAAGGAACGATACGGTGTTTGGATTTGTATTAAATGTTAACAATACATGGACTATATTGCATTATAAACAGAACAAACAATGCATATTGTGTTTGCTTTCAATGTACTGTTATTGTTTGGCGTAGCTGAAACTGTCCGAAAGACCATAAAAGGCAACGGCAGGTGGTGCAAAAAGCTGAATAACAGACATTATGTCCAGCAAGGAGAGGTGGATGTATTACAGACGGACGGACGGACGTGTCCCCCTACGTCAGCAAGATTCAGCGTTTACTATAGTCGCCAGGAATCAGCGCTTTCAACAGGTTTTAAATACATATAATTTAATTCATAAAGTTTTACTCTGACTTCAAAATTGTTGTGTATTTATCAAACAGTAGAAAGGGCATCTTTATCTGTGACAAATAAAAATTGACAATATACATAAATACAAAGTAATTAATTATGGTGGTGATACGCACCTTTATTTTAAAGTACAACATAGGCAATACTTTATAAGTCAGAGACGAAAAGCGTTAATATATATGGTATAAACCCCTCGGTAAATAATCAAACGCCTTCTTGAATATGTCAGGAAATGGTATAGCCAAATCATTGGTTCAGACTATAATTTAAGACTAGCAATTCTGTAAAAAAAATTCAATGAGTGTAATTGAAATGCAATTTTGTCTCTGCAATGACGAACTTACAATGAAATATTATTAAAGGTACTCCTCGGCCGCCTGGTTGTATGACCAACAAAACAAGCAAATTTTTAAAACCTATATGTATTAATACTAACGTATTTGTGGTATCAAAACCTAGCTTGTTGATCTTTATATATCCCCTAGCAGTTGACGATTCGCTTTAATCCGGTAATTTATCTGTTGACCAGACTAAAGCGCTGCACCGCTTTCCCACGTCAACAGATTAAAAACAATTATTAAATAAACAGTTTGGTTTTTATTATCTTAATCTGAATCACCCTTACATTCTAATTATAACATACGATAAAGTGTAGTATAAAACAATTTAGTACAATTACAATGCTGACTATAGTGATATTTTAAATACATGTAATAGCAAATCCGGTGTCGCATTAACAGTTGTTGATACTAAATCTAATGCCCCACATACACATTAGGCACTGTGCAAAAATAAGCGCATTACTCACTGTCGAAATTAAATGTGGCATAGCCTGTTGCCTTGGAAACTAATGTTATTGTCATTAGTAAAACAGTAATCCACGTGTCTCTGTTTGTGAAATATGAGACGATGAAGCAGTTGACACTTGACATCATCAATCGTGCTTTTGATTGATAAGATTTACAATGGCTATTCTCGTAGATTAATGCGTTTTGAATGTGTAAATTGCTAGTAAACTTGCAAAGCGCCTGTACAATAAAAATGTTTATTTTGAACATAACTTTCAAGGTTCAGTTTTTTAAACAGAATCATAATATTCATATTTTGTGTCACTCAAATTTCATTGTTCGCATACTCACTGAAACATTGCACTGTGCGAGTATGGTGACGCTCAATTGGCCAGAAGTTGTGAGACAAAAGATCTTCACAGGCTGAATGTGCCTTTAAAACATCTCAGATTGTTTAGTTAATTTAGTTGCGGTCTAATAAGATCATTTCGGGAAATTGTGAGATCACGGCATACACTTATCAAGGGATACACTTTTTGATTATCGTTTAACTGGTGTGTTTTTGTGTTTTTTTAACGGAGGGTGGGTCGGGGGAGGTAAAATAACTTAGATACAACCTTTTTCAATACGTGTGTATGCAATGTTCATAGTAAGGTGTAACGTGCATAAACAAATAAATATATATGAATTGAAGACAAAACTATTAATGGTAGCCCCTAACATGGTTTAGACAAAGTATTATCGAATGTATTTCTTGATTCCAAAAACGTAACATTTCGAAACATTATGGATCCAATGAAATTTAACTATTACTAGTTCACTACGCCTAATATTTTGTAAAAATACTTACTTTTCTACAAAGGATTAAATGGCATATTAATACAAGTCACGGTGGAAAAGCAGACATCTTTTTAAATGTTCCAGGAAACAATTTACCCACACATTGATTCAGACCATGACTTAAGTCAAGCAATTTTATGGAATGCCTGTGGCGTATAATTATAATGTGACATGTAATTTTGCCTCTGTAATCAAGAACTGTCAAAGGAATGGTGCGCAACTAGAAGACTGACAAAAACAGGTGGTGTTACATTGTGGCTTTAAATGTAAAATAAAAAGCGTCCTTTGAGCAAAAAAGTACAAAAATATAAGAACCTGTATTTGTGGCATTTTAATTTTTAAATATACAATTCAAGGGGTATTATAGAGCAATAATTATATTTTGAAATGACGATTTCACATATAGTCGCGTGTAATTACCATAATGAATAAACCAATTAAATGTATGTTGGCATCCATTGTAAGTGAAAGTGTGTGGGTGGGTGTTTGTGTGTCAAATATCTGAACTCGAAATTCATTTTTATATTCGACGTCAAAAGAAACATACAAATATTTGAACAGTTTCCTCTATGATGCAATGGTATAAAAAATCAAAGTAAGTGTCTTGAAATAATAACTGTATTAACAAACTTAAAAAGCACGATATAATGAGTGAACTATTTAAGCACCAAATATTATTTTAAACAAAATCTAACAAATAAAATGTATCTGGTGTAAAAAACAATCACACTATTAAACTGGTAAGACTTATGCCATTGACATGTTTTGCGTCATGCTTTGAACATGTCGATTTTTATATTTCGAAAAATGGCCTGTATGGCGTTTTCTTTACATTATCATACAATATAATTATGAAGTTGTAAAAAAGATTCAATGCTGTTGAAAATCTATATACAGATAAGGTACAATGGCGATTTGTGCAGAGAAATAACTGCACTGTCTTATTCTTTAAAGATAAGCTTTATTTAATATGTATATATGTTGATATTGTGGTTCCCATTGATAAACTGAGAAAACTATACAGTTTTATTATGTTGCATGAAGTAAAACGCAATGTTGAAAATACATTGTCCTGTGGACATATGGACCTCTGTGTCTCACACGTAGGGATCACCAAGGCTATGTTAACTCAGACATCAGTTTCTATTATCAGTACAAAGAGACGTTTAGATGGCAATTACATTAGACTTCAGGCGCCATCAGCCATTTGTTGATTGCTGGCTTACCAAATCTGGATAGAATCTAACTATAGCAATTTAGACTCAGTTGTGGGATAATAGTGAAACGTATAGTTTTATTACTATACTTATGTACAGTTACAGCATTCCCGTATGCACTTCTATTCTTGTAACGCCAGTGTATGGGGAAAACAGATAACAAGCGCCTTTCGGAGACGGACACTGGCTCTGTCCAATGTGAATTATACGAAGACATCCCCGGTTCGCAAATATCGAGAATATCTTGCTAAAGTCTCTTGAGATTGCTTTTCTATTAAGATAAATGCATACACTATTCGGCTCACGCATGTGTAAGATGCTTTCATTCTCTGGCCGATGTCATCGTTTTATAGGGGAACACATACAGCGAAATCATTAATATTCTTTGGACAGTTAGTGTCGTGTATTCCGTATGTAAGACAATCCACACAGTTAAGATCCCAAAGAAATACTTATTCACTTTAGTGATATTGTATATAAATTAAAATCCACGAATTCAAGTGTCCACGAACATGTCAAATTTCGTTAAACCACGAACTTTCTTGCCCATGCAATTAAATGATTTAACATTATTACGTATGCTTAAATGAAAAGGAACGATGACAATTTTGTGGGGTTTGCAGAGTGTGCTGGTGTTCAATGTACATACATCTGGTGAAATGTCGAAACCTTAGCATACCCAAACGACAATAGGCCGCCGAATGTAACAGTTTGCAGTATGTTATGTTATTTCAATACAGCGCTTGTTGAATTTTACTAATGCAACAGATGGCATTATAGTATAGTATGTTATTTCAATCTAACACTTCAGTCAATAAACGAATTAAACGAATTCGTTAGTTTGCCTTATAATAATATAACGCGCTTAACTGAATTCTCCCACCTCCCTCTGAGCGTTGATACTCCATATACGCACTAAAACTAGCAATTCACCCTTAATTAAAGAAATGTAACAGTTCGCATTATAATATGGTATCATATCTAACACTTGAGTCAACTATAACTCAAACTAGAATCAGTCCTATTCAAACGAATGTAACTAACAGTTCACATTATAATAGGTTATGAAAATCTCACACTAGTGAAATAAACAAACGCAACAATTTGCATTTTGGTATGTTATTGTAATCTAACGTTTGAGTCAATAACTTGTCAATATATTCAAGGTGAAGCAAAATATAACGTGTTCTAAATAGAATTTACATTTGGAAACCAAGATAAAACCAAAAATCAAGCGTTTCTGATATTGCCGTGACAAAATATAATAATATTTGCACTCCAACACAAGTAATCCATTTTTATATCTAGTTTAATGGGATTTTCATACAAATCGGATATGAGGCACACACAAATGTCAGATGTTCTAGGAAATGAGGTATTCGGATCATTGATACCGACCTTGAATTAAGTCTTGCAATTCTATAGAGTTTTCTGTGGGTGTTTAATTGAGCAGCAGAAGGTCTGTATTATCCGGTGAAACTCATAGAAATGGTGAACAATTAGGTTGGAGTATATCAATGGTACTTTAACTTGCAGTAATCGGTTATATCATTAAAAAGGCGTTCCTATACTTTTTGCTTTTTTTATAATTATTTAATAGGAAATTAACATGGACATTTGCGCTGTTTTTAATACATGTAGCAACATGTCAATATAAAAAAACCTGCGCCGAATGCAATAAGCATTTGTATAAGAAAGAGATTCTATTACTCTATAATATAACCGCAAAGCTCTGTTGGGGTTTTAGTGTGTAAACATTAGACATAATTTCGGTTTTAAATATCAAAAATTGGTTTTGATGTACATCCACAATTTTGCAACTTTATATTTCTTTCAGAATAGAGACCAAAATGTAAATGTCAGAGCTTTCGTCTCGATTCTAATGCCATGCGTTTTCAACTGGGTTTGATCAGCAGTATTAGATCAACTATTATCAATATTTAAAAAAAATATATATATGATACAAATTCTAACTTTCACCAACATTTATCTCCAGTTTGTACTTTTTATATGCCAATTGTGGTCGGTCTTTATAATTGTTTAAACTAAATATTTGTGGTAGGTGGTACCCGAAGACAATGGTATAAACAAGAACATCTGTATTGTGTTTAGCAAGTTTTTCCTAGTACGGCTCGTATAAAAAGTATATAAAATAGTTGTCGCTTTATTCTTGCTGCCCTGAAATGAACTGTCATAAGGATTATGCTTTGTTCGTCGAGGTATCCATGGCGACAAAGAGAACAGTAAGTTTTATATTATGTTTCATGTTTGCTAAATAAGAAATCATAACCAGTAGTTAATATTTTATATAAATGACAAATACAGGAAACTAAGGCTACATTTTAATATGTTCTCGTATTAACTGTTGACTGTATTGCAGAATAGAATGGAATCTTACACCATAATTATGCTGATTTTTTATGTTATGTGTTTTACATTGACATAATATCTGAATAATCTAAAATATTCTATCAACGTCCCCTGATCATTAGGTTCTGTAGAATTAACCGGTTATGGAATGCATTATGATACCATTTTTGTGATACATGAACACACACATTATAGAATTACAATATTTGAAAGTGCATGTACACGTGTACATGTTTTCTACATCATTGTGTAGTTATATGTTTTGGTCTTGTGGGATCATGGATTTTATGTTGTTTATATTTGCAAATAGAGTTCCATTCCTGCGCTAGCGGACGTCAGTGTTGAGGCATCCTTTATTACTATTGACTAACAGCTTCAATAAAGCCGAGGCTGTTTTTTCCCATGCACGCATGCTAAAGATTTTCCATTGTTTCTCAAATCGTTTCAATGAAACAGAAATGTGTGATGTTTATTTATTTTGTTGCATGTAACATAGATTTGCATTACAATCTTATGATTGTTTTTCAAATATAAAGCAAGTCTACAGACATAAATTATTGATAATGGAATGCGTTAAACATGCGGAATGAGAAAATTGTCTACAAACGACAAAAAGGCATACATTCAAATCACGTCGGACACAGCAGACACCTACATAAATGTACCAGGAAACAATTTAGCCGCACCATTGATTCAGACCATGAATCAAGACAAGCAATTATATGGAATGCCTGTGGCGTGTAATTATAGTGTGGCATGTTATTTTGCCTCTGTAATCAAGAGCTGTCAAGGGAATTGTGTTGTGCAACTAGAAGTAAGACAAAAAAGGTGTTATGTTGCAGCTACCGTATAACTGTAGAATACAAACAAACCTCCGATATATCTAAGTAAACATAATCATATATAGGAAAAAATAATTTGCTGCAATATTTAATTTTCATCTTCATACTTTTGCAGAGATTTTGATGACGATAACAACTATAATGAAATAAATATTATGTTTAGCAATGTTAAAAGGTGTTTCCATGGTTGTGCCACAAAAATGATATACTGTAATGAGTAATGAGTATTAAATAAAGTGTAAAATATTATATCAAAGCTGATTTTGACCAATATATAATATATTGTGTTGAAAGAAATGTGCGTTATAATTAGCAGGTTGGCCTTACAGCGAAAGAAAATCATGTGGGTGGTTGTTTAACAAAATTGACTTTTTAAAATTAATATTGGTCAAACAGTGGTCCGCATCGAACTACATTCATGATATATTTATCGTGGACAAACTATATTTGTACAATTCAGTAAACACTGAAACGTTTTATGAATAAACCAAGCAATAGCCCATTCACGGAAATTTAACTCCATAAAAATTTAATTTACCGTCAAACTGCTTAAAGATAAACTTATTTAGAATAAAGCTCCATGCCATTGCATTAACCCATTCATTTCTCCGACAACAGCGTCGAAGGTCAGACAAATGTGTTCAAACGTGAAATAAGACAGATTCGAATTGGAAAAAAAACGCGCTAAACAAACTAAACGTAAAGGTAATTATGTAAATGTCTGAAGATTACACATTTGTTAGACCCAAGATTTATTTGTTAAAGTATGATTTAAAATAATCAATTAAATGTTATAATATATCCAAATCTACAAAGATTCTATTAATTTTAAATAATATATCATTGGACTCGTTTTGTGCTCATCCTTTAAGAACACCAACGAACAGTAAACTCATATACTGTTTCTACCTTCAGTACAGCGTGACGTTGAGCCGACCTTTAAAATACTTTCAGGCGCCATTATGCATCTGGGGGCCGTTTCATTAACATTTCCATAAAGTTATGTTAAGAGTGGCAGCCATATTTACGCTATGTGAAAAGTTATGGACGGTATGCGCTTGCCTAAACTAATGGGAAAAGTTACGCCAGTTTTCTTATGTTGAAACGCTCTTTTTCCATAACTTAGAGTCGCGCTAAAATTGGCATAATCCCTCCTTAAGTATACTTAAGTATGTTAGTGAAACGGCCCCCAGATAAGTGCTTGCCTATCTGAGTTTAAGTTAACTATTGTAATTAAGACCCAGATTTGCAAAAAGATGGAAATGTATACTTTTATAACTATATTTACGAACAGTTACCGTATCACCGTATTCAGTGCTCCATTCTTATACCGCAAGTGTATTGGGAAAATAGATTGCAAGCGCCTGCTAGAGTTGGACAATGCCTCTGTCAAATATAAATTATACGAAGACATCTCAGATTCGCGAATATCGAGAATATCTTGCTGGGGTCTCACGAGATGGCCGAACTATTAAGATAAATGCCTTTACCAGTAGTTACGAATGCGGGATATGCTTTCATTCTGCGGCCGATATCCTTGGTGTGTAATGAACACGTTTGAGTAAAGAAATTGGACCATCTTGTGCCATACAATTATTCAAGCTACAGTTTACCTAATGATAGGTGGACATTACATCGGAGAGACGATGAGGACCATGTTGGTCCTGCAACTGCTGCTAGTGTTTCAGAGACATACGACTTTCCAAATGTCGGAACCTGACCAAACTCACACAAAAGTGTGCCGAAGACTGGATAGCAAGCGTTTTATTCAGAAAGGTGACGTTAAAGTACTTCACAATGAGGGTCGAGCGTGCCCTCCGACATCAGCGAAATTCAGTGTCTTTTACAGTCAATCGGAGTCGAAGGCTTACACAGGTTTTGAGTTGTTCATTCATTTTTTTAACTGAACTATTTTTAATTTAATTCTTATGTTAAGATTTTGATAATAAGTGAAAAATAGGTTTTGAGTGTAACATTTGATTTAAGCGCAATACAACGTGTTTATTTTTTTTTTTAAGTTATATTTCGAAACCTTCCCCAGAAACAAAAATCGTGCGTTGCTCTTGTGATCGTGACAAAACATAATTCTCAATAATATTTGCTCTCACAAACAAGCAATCTACTTTTTATGTTAAGGTTCAATGGGATTTCCATACAAATCGGATATTAAGCAAACACACATGTCAAATACGTGTTACCACAAATAACCGCACGTCGTCTTAAATGTTCCATGAAATTTGGTATCTGGATCAATGATTCAGACAAGGAATTAAGACTTGCAATCTTATGGAAATTTCTGTAGGCGTTTAATTGGGCAGTAACATGTCTATTTGCCTATATAGTCTGAGGACGCTCATAGAAATGGTGTTCAATTAGGAGATACTCACACCAACTGGGAGATGAAGTTGCAGCGTCCGTTTTTATCAAATGACAACAACATTAAGTTAGTTTTTGCCAACATTAATATTAAATGAATATTATTGTGTTGGTTTTATAAAAGGTCACATTAATTAGAGAAATAATTTGTTAACACTATGTTAGCTTTAAACCTACATGTACTAATAATTTAAAAAAAATGGTTTTAATCAGAGTGATCCGAAAAAAATTTTCTTCAGTTTAGCCAGTGTCATCTGTATTGTCCAATGCATGGTTCCACAAATTTTTAATCTCCGCCCACATTTGCTAAAATCCATTGTTCATGTGATAAGGTTTATCAAAAACAGGAAGTACGCTTTCTATTGTATACACTAGGTCAGATTGTCACCTGACAATATATCCCTAATCCATTGGATTGACCATGTACTGTTATAAATGATCATGATCGACAGTTGTGGAACTGTCCATTCTGTTTACATTATCTGGACCTTTGACGAGAATGCGTCCTGATTGTGCAATCGAGAGCAATGTCTCCGACCTCTACATGCTTAGATGCACAGTGACATTTAGACCTCTGACTTTACTGTCTGGGCTACGCTCAAGATGGCCTAAACCAACTACACCCAATTGTCTGAAGGAAATATGTGGTCTGTGTTATTTTGACTTGAGAAGAAAAGTCTAAAAGGGTACATAGTCCTAAAAAACTCAACATTCCTTGGAGAAATCAATTTGAACAAAGAAAACAATATAAATGGGGAAAAACACAAAAAAGTTTATAATGATTGTCTGTTACGTCTTGTTGTTCTGCGTGTTTGTGTTGTTCTATGTGTTTGTTTTTGCACGAGCCATTTTGTCACGGTGCCCTTAAACTTGACCAGTCTACATTCTTTACAACAATTTTCTTTTAACATCTTTTCAATTTATATTGTCACAAATCCACCTTAGCATAACTTTATTGCTGTGAAGAAGTTTCATACGTGCGGTGAGTGTCACAGACCATGTTACAGAGGTATACAGTAACACTGGTCGTTATGTTGGTATAGTCAATTCGACCTTGGTTGAATTGGAAAGACTGAAAGGAATTCTCTGAGCTTATTCGAAGCAAAATTACAGCCTGCTGTCGGTTTTCTCGCTTGCTTCCTGTGTGCTTTCCCTTTCATCAGTTTAATTTAACTTACTACAGCTGTTGTTCAGTGCCTGTGTGGCGGCTGTAAAAAGTCGCCCCGTACTATATCATTGTGTAGTTATATTTTTCTTGTCCTTAGGGACTCGGGGATCATGGAGTGTACATGTATGTTGTTTACATTTGAAAATGGAGTTCCGCTCAAGCGCTAGGGGGTGTCAGTGGTGTGGCATCATTCATTACTACTGATAAACAGCTTCAATAAAACCAAGGCTGCTGTTTTCTCGTCTATGCTTCCTGACGAATTTCCCTTTCATCAGTTTAATTTAGTTTACAACCTCCTTCAGTTGACGATGTACATGTATCTCCAAGGCAATGTAACATAAGTCGCCAACAACTTCAATCCTAATCACCAACTGGTACCTGTTTCGCGGGTCTACTATCTACAGACGAGCAAATACATAGCATCGGGGACACCTGAAGCCATGATCAGGCTTAGGATGTCCCTTTTGTGGATACATTTCGAGGAGCTGTACAGTAGTTCTGACCTTCATAACTCTCACGTAACTTTAGAACTATTGGACGGTTAGAGTTATGATGGCAGCCATTACGATATGGCGGAATACTGAAGACGACATCGCACTGTGTGAAAACCTATTTTGGATTAATGGTCTTATTTCATTTTGTTTGATAACACAGCTGATTTTTTTAACTACGAATGTTGTGAACAATCCCAAATCGCTTACTTTAAACACGATATTAAATACTCTCTTAGATTATTTGTTTCTAAAACAAGAAATGCAAATGGTTGACTAACAAAAAGACATAAACTGATACCCAGTGGATTGAAATGCAATGTTGAACGTAATTGCGTATCCGTTCTGAGACTAATGTATAGAAGATAGCATTCTTTCCTTAAACTACGGCTTAGAAAGTGACCACAATCATATTTATGAGATCTTCGCACGGTTCCAGATATTGGCCATAAATTATGACTGTAGTCTAACTCACATTGACCCTGAGACCTTTCTTCTCCATCGTTACTTTCCATTTAGCTACTCTCTCAATCATTGCATGTCATCAGGGGTGGCATATTTCATTACCATTAATGAACAGATTCAATAAAACCGAGGCTGCTATTTTACCCATGAAAGACATGCTTTTTGAAGACTTCCCTATTTCTCCGATAAATCAGCATCGTTATAGAAGCTATCAACGGCAACAGTATCTGGAGTTCGTGATATTTTTGTTTCTTGAAAACGTTATAAAACTGGAGACTACGTTGGCCATGTCTTTTAAGAAACTGACAGATTTAAAGACGATTTCCATGTCCGATGTCATTTGCAGAGAAATAGAAAATTAGATATATCTTGTAAATAAATGGGGTTTCTACCAAACTGAAAACGCTGTATATTATTTAAATGCAAAACCGCAATATAATAATTGCTGCTACAATTAAAAGGGCAATCTTTAAAACATATCAAGTAGTTACGTAGAAACATTTCATACTTTGAACATTAATTAAACACACGTAGACTTACGTTAATTCATCATTCAAACACATTGCTGTTCCTTAGCAAATGATGGTCAATGTGATTTAGAATTCAAATATTAAGCAGTTATTCTAAAAAATAAAACTGACGGTCATTTGTGTTACATTGTACTTCCAGGTCAGCAGATGACTTATAGCCTGCCAACTCTGTACATTGTTTGGAAGAGACACCAGCATCAACGCAGTTTATTTAAATAAATGATATTGCTTTGTATACACAATATGTCCCTGATTTAATTAAATGATTGTGACGAGCTTTTCATAATTAATTTTTATTCACGGAATTATGGTAATATCTGACCATTTACTATAAAAAGCAATTTATTAAAATTAAAAAGGTATGATTGCGAATTGCTGTTTTTATTCTACAACTGTTAATTAAAAATAGAAAAAAAATTGAGTGGGGTCCAGTATATACAAATGTAATTTGCGTGTTTTGTGTTATTGGCTAATGTTTATACCATGTTAACGACATATTTAAACACACGCTCTACTCGATCTACATCAGACGTTATACAAATATTATGCCACATACCAACACATCAGATATGTTAAGTGTTTATGTGTTTACCACTCGTTATGAACTAAAGCTAGGTATTACTAGAAACATTTAGAGGTTTCACTGAAATCATTGAACACACTTTGAACAGCTGATTCTTAGAATCAACAATAATGCAAACAAGACATAAATAAGGATTCATAATCCATTCTTCCTCATTCAACCCACTCTGATGTACAGGAAGGGCTGCAAACTTGCACCTGCTAGCCTGATATTACGTGTCTGCAAGAAATATTTAGTATTGTTATTTAGCGTAACCATGGTAACGTGAAACCATTTAGAGATTTTAAATAATAATCGTAATAATTCAAGACCGAAATAATTGAAATTGAAATTAGAAATATCCTTACGGCATTAGCAAAACAAGGAAAACGATTAAAACGTGACATTGATAGTACCTAATGTGTTTTGTTTATCTACAGCAATAAGTTTTGAAATAATTTTTGGCCACTCTAAATGTGCTTTGGTATTGCTACCAACGTGCATTTCAATTTCAGAATAAAACAAAGAACCTACAAAGCCATTTTAGAGTTTTAACGACCTGTATTTATCTCTGAATACAAGAAGGACAATTGTACTTTTGACCAAGTTCTTGTCTTAAATAATGGATCTCTTAGTTTGATTGGCATTTTAGGTTTTCGCTTAAAGTACTTTTCTCGTCCATTTCCAGGGTTGTAAGAATGTAAGTGAGGCCCCAGAGCTTTAAATTGTAAGTAGCTGTCATACAAAAATCCTGCTGTTCCAATCATTTAAAATTGCATACTAAAATCTTGTTGTGGGTGCTAAACAACAATCTAGATTAATCGCATTTTAGAAATATACTGTCTTAATGTATTGGTATTTCACAATTTAAGGTGAATGTTGGTGTTATATTATTACTTAGTATATTACAATCATTGGTCTCATGGTGTAGCGTACACTTTATTTAAACTAAATGTCGCCATTTTAAGCACACATCAAACGAGTGCACTTGACGATTATGATATGAAAGTAAAAGTAAAACAAGTATGTTGTAAATGTAGTATATTATCTACTTGATATGTTTCAATGTTTTACATGTTGACAAAGAAAACAGTACTACACGTCTTTTCCCTTCTACTAAATTAGGTCATATATGCATTAGGTTTTGTTTGACATTGTTTCGATTGCATTGAATATTTAACTGAGAAATGTTCTGAACAATTAAATAAGTGAACTCACATAATCACATTGGTTTGCGAAAATGTGAACATTTTAAGGTGAATGTCATTTTCATGAAAGATAACTATTGTTCCCATGCGGTTTCAGATGCACCGTGTAACACATCATAAAAGATATCTCCCGTATAATAAAACGCTGAAACAAACTCAATTTGATTAAATGTGAATGGAGAGAAGTGTTTCATCAGTTTCTGATGATCGAATGTAATATTTTAAAACCATTTACACTTTATTTCACGACAATAAACCATGCTAAGCGTAAAGCAATCAAATGTGTTCTTCGATGAATAATGTATGAACAATGCATTTGAGCACTGTCCTCGTATCGAATGATCTTTTTGATTCTCAATAAAATTTACATCGCAATCAATCTATTTAATTCTCTCTGTTTCAGATCTGGTGGTGTGCTGGTCTGATGACGTCAAACGTTTTGCCTTAAAATTCGAAACATCCGTCTCCATAAATGACGTCACCTCTGATGACGTCAATGTAAAGACACAACAGATCTTACACACGTGTTCAGTGAAGAATGACACGGTTGTCTACACGACTAAGAAATCACCAAACCGTCTGAACAAGCTACTGCTGACCATCAACACTACCCTGCCAACCAGAATAACGTAACATATTGTTTATTGAATATAAATACCAGAAGGTCATAGACCTATGCGGCAATTTTACAATATAAACATACACAAATGGCAGATGGCATAAAAAGTACACATAATAATGATACATAGTAATAGAAATACAATGTAGAACAAGATATACAAAATAGGTTATCGCCGTATATACAAAGTATCTGAACGTATTTTAAAGGCATAATTAATAAAGGAGCCAAGTTTTTGCAAGAGACAAACATTATTAGAATTTAACAAATCAATAA
>Ga0224511_10000865_pt1 | contig 16441 bp, 5 predicted proteins | sample SF_May12_sed_USG_2_FD_169988 | JGI IMG/M metagenome (GOLD analysis project Ga0224511, IMG submission 169988) | Sediment microbial communities from San Francisco Bay, California, United States - SF_May12_sed_USGS_8_1 | ecosystem: Environmental > Aquatic > Marine > Sediment | place: USA...
CGACTAGTCAGACAAAGGCAGACCCAGTGGTCGAATCTATGGGTTCGTAACCGTCCGTGCGCGGCCTTAAAGGCCACCTGCCATCATAGCACGAGAGGTACGGTTACACATCATTTTAATCCAATGGCAATTAAGGTCAAGGAATTCCTAAACAAGCCGGTGTGTTTTGGAAATATGTCGTTCAAACATGACTGAGCTGTAGATTCTTAAAGAATTTAAACCCAAAAAAATCTAAATAAAAATCAGGTAATATTTTGCAAGAAACATATTATAAGAGAACAATGTTAAGGAAAGGAAAGATTAATTTAAGAAAAGCTAAAATACTGGGCATGTACGCAATTGACCTATCGACAGCCCGCCCAAAATGGCGTCAAACTCCAGTGACAGCTTATATTTGTCTTTATCAAGAATTAAATCTAAAAATAGTTGAATACACATCTCCCATTTGCTGATTTTAGTGGGCGAATATTTGCGTACACTGAGCTGAAATAATGTAGATTTAAGAGTTGGTTGATCACGACTGTGTGTGATACTCATAAGCATAACAGCCACACAGAAGTGTGTCAGAAGGATCCATGATTAGCTTACAAAAATGTCATTGTCAATGTTGTGTTTATTTAGATACACTACTAAACAAACAGCAAAAAGTAGCCGAAATTGCGTACACGCCCAGTATACCTGACATAGACTGAAAAAGCATAACACTTGGAACTCCCAAGTGAACATTTCATGACATAAAGCACTTCCCATAACGATTCATGAATTTGCATATTACACCAAGCTTCAACATAGACCGTCTCTGTAAAACAGCCTCTGTTTTACTTTTCCTTGTTACAGTTAATTTATCATATAACATTATCAGCAATTATAATGTATTAAAGGCGCCTACATTTTTTATTATGAATATATTGTTAAAAACGACTAAAACAATATGTCTGTTTCCTGTAACATCACCAAAAAGCTTTGGATTTGGCCATATTTTAATTTTAATTATCAATTATAATGTATCTGATATTGCGAGATGCAGCACAAACCCTAGTCAGTTTATAGGCAGTTATAATGCTAGGTACTATTTAGATCTGTGATCTATATGTAGTGTAAATGAATCTGTCTTGTAGAAAGACATATAGATATTGACACCTACAATTTCACTCCTCTTATCGGCCGCACATGTTTTTTACCGGTATAACAATATTGATAAAACGACAATATTTCAAATGCCCATTTTTTATGAAAAAAAAAATTATTAATGGTTTAACTGTCTGCTTAAAGGTAAGCATATGCATGTAGGCTTTTTATAGGACTGTGCATGGTAGGCGATACAGCCTTAACCCTAGTCAGTTCATGGACAGTGATGACTAGCGGATCAAGAGGGGGGCGCACACTGCAGCGGACCTTTGATGTAGCCAAACGCGACATTTCCTTATTTCTCGTTTTAACCACATTTTAATACAAATATAATGAATATCGCCTAAACATGCTTCAAATAAATACCTTCTACTTCAACCCTCAACACTTATAATCAATGATTAGATCCCCCTACTGTAGAAAAAGTCACGAATTCGTAGTCTAACCCTGGATTCGCCATCGGTATGATAGAATAGATTTATTTATTTGTGACCTAGTTTTAATAAAACTGTCTTATAGAAGACCACATGATAAACACAAATCTAAACCCTATGTGGTCTGGACCTCCCATGGTACTGTCTGTGAGGCCCCAGCATGGGGCTCCGTGCCCCCTAAAGACACTGTATAAAAATCCCTAATGGCTCAGTCACAACGTCGGCGATCTGTCGGGGATAACTTATGGCCGGGGTTGTCGTATAAAATAAAAAATCCTTGAACAATCATAGCAATAATTCTAATAAAGTGGAGCAGTCACATTGTCAGATTTGTTAAAGAATTTTGACCAGGTTTTTCGAAAAATCGATTAACTACAATGCCACAGTACGATTCGTCGGTGACGATTACATAAAGCGTACGAGTCGTCGCAGGGCGCCTCCGATTTAGTCGGAGGTCGACGGATACTACTCACAGACATTGAATCTCAACCTGAATTTGCAATCCCACACAGATATTCGGAGGATGCCACCGATTAATCGAACGGCATCGTAGGTCATCTGAGATTGTGTCTAGGATGCCCAAATGGGTGAAAAATCTTGTGAGCAATCGTACAATTTTAATTTCAATGATTGGGACCGCGACGGGTGTGGCGATGTCTAAAATAATTCGATAAGCCGCAGGGGTCTGGAGAGCGCCTACGACGGGTGCAAAATCCTGTGATCTGTCTCAAGATATTGTTCGAATTACCCGAGTTTTACCCATTGCCGACGCATCGTAAATGATTTGTGACTGAGCCATAAATGGCTGGTCTGGCCTCCCGGTGGCACAGTATGGGAATCTCTGGTGCGCCGGTCTGGGCCTCTATTGGCACGTTCTGCGAGGTACCAACGCGTGGCTTAGGGCCCATTATAGACACGGTATATGAACTTCTGAAAGGGCCGCTCTGGGCATCCCATGGCATTGTCTGCGAGGCCCAAGCGCGCGTCTCCGTGGCACATTATGGAAATCTCAGGCACGTCTGTATGGGCCGCCACGGCACTACATGTCTAGCCCAGGCGTGTCTGAGCATCAAATGGCACAACATTTTGAGCCCAGGCGCGCTGGTCTGGACCTCCCATGGCACTACATTTTGAGATTAAACACACCGGTCTGGGCCCCTCATGGCACAACATTTAAAGCCTAAACACACTGGCCTGGGCCTTCCATGGCACTATATCTTAAGCCTAAACACAACGATATGGGCATCCCTTGGTACTACATTTTAAGCCTGAACACACCAGTCTACCAGTCTGGGACTCCCTTGGCACTACATTTTGCGCCTTAAAACACCGATAGCAGCGAAAACACACCGGTCTAGGGCTCCCATAAAACTACATTTTAGAGCCGAAACACACCGGGCTAGGCCTCCCATGGCACTACATTTAAGCTTAAACATACCGGTCTTTTCCTCCCATGGCACTACATTTTGAGCCTAAACACACCGGTCTGGGCTTCTTATGGCACTACATTTTGAGCCCAAACACACAGGCCTGGGTCCTCCATGGCAATACAATTTGAGCCTAAACTCACTTTTATGTGCCTCCTATGGCACTACATTCGAGCTTAAAAACTGATAAGGGCCTCCCATGTCACTATATTTTGAGTCTAATTACACCAGTCTGGACCTCCCATTGTACTACATTTTTAGCCTAACCTTACCGGTCTAGGCTTCCCATCGCACTACATTTTGAGTCTAAACACAACGGTCACGGCTCTCATGGCACTACACGCCGTGTAGGTACTGTCAAGGAAATCCAAAAAGGCCGGTCTGTGCCTCTTAGTGGCACTGTATGAGAATCTCTGATGCGCCAGTATGGGTATTCTACAGCACTGTCTGATAGAGCCCAAATCGCGGCAATCCCAAAAGGGTCGGTCTGGGCCTCTCTGTATGTGAATCCTAGGGGCGTCAATGTGGGCCTCTCATGTCACTTCATTGGAGTCCGGGAGCGCCAGTCTGGTCAAAAACTGTAAAACGCTGTATTATTTTATGAACATTCTATAAACGTTCTCTACGTTATGTGCAAATGCACCCCAACAGTTTTTAATAAATCAAAACCACCCAATCATTGTCTTGTTTTAGTCATGTCCAGTGTTTCATGAGTTTTTTCGGCGTAGCTGTCTAAGCTCACTTTTGACCTACATTTCTGTATAATGACGTCTGTCTGGGATTTCAGCAATCCGCCGTTCTATTGGATTATTTCATAAGCACTGAAAATGACATGTAAGTAAACAGTAGAAAATCCCGTTTTCGATTGGATGAACCTGATACGCGCGAGAAAATAAAGGCCACACTATTGTAATGCATGTGTTTTACGATATTTTGCTTCGTTCGAAGATTAAATTTTTTCAGATATTGCTTTTTAAAGTGTTTTTGATATTGAAACAATAAACAATTACGTGTCAAACAAAATATTGTATGGATAAAATGAATTACGTCTCCAGATGTGAACCGGTCTATTGTAAAAAGTCTGACATATTACCCAATAATTATTACGTTAGCCTCACTTCGTCCAGATTCCGGGGTTTACACTTTGAGAGTCATGCAATAAGTTTATGCTGTAAAATTTGCAAGAAGGTTAGGTGTAATTCTGGAAGTTAATTGAATCTAAGATGTTAAATTTCACTATTATAAGTATTGAATTAATTTAAAACCTGGAACAATAAAAACATTTTTTTTTGAATAAATTATATTTATTTTTACCCATGTTTGCGACTACGAGTTCATTTGTCTAGTAGAGATTATATAACGCAACAACTTTTGAGTTGATTATGTCATTTTAAGTTATTGACTTGAGCATGTGCATTGAGTACAAGACAAGGCTTGCAAGTTTTGCCTGCCTCTGTCTGTCATTACACAAGTAATAAATGTCCTTTAAAGTTAACGGAATTTGAAGACATCACTTACTTTCCAACAAAGTTGGCCAAAATAGCTGTCCACTGATCATTGACAATAATCATTTTAAGTTTTATGTCATCTGTGTAAGATTTATGTACAAGTACTTTTTCTTTCCTTTTTTAAATCCGTTTATCTTTTTAAAGACATTTATTGTTTAAATTAGTGGCACACTTTTAAACAAAAACAACAATAAGTCTTGGTACCTTTAAAACAAGTTTGTTATGTTTTAACTGTGTATTTAAATAATCTAACTCATGCATTTTAATAAAGCCCAAAAGCCACCGGCGTTAAAATAGCACTGTGGTGGTTATAGTCATTGTGTATTATTAATTTAATTTCCACCTTTTTTCGCAAAGTTTCATGTTGTAAACATGTACAAATCACTTTCAAAAATCAAATTAACCATTTTTATTGTTCATTTGCTGTTCAGCTTTAAAAGCTGAGTGAAACTGAAACATGCATACTTATAAATTGTGGGATTGCCTTACTTAAACATTTGTTTTCATACGCCCGTTTAAAAAAACGGGACGTATTATGTGAACACCTGCGGCAATCGAGCGGGCGGCGTCCACATGTTTCCGCTCTCTAAGTCAAAGAGTTTTCATAAGATCTTTATCAACATTGGTAAAAATGTTGGTGTGCAAATTCTATCACCAGCGAAATCCCCAGGCGCTCCTGAATAATGGTCCTTTAACTGTCCAAACTTGTTGAAAATTAGGGTTTCCACTCTTTAAGTCGAAGAGTTTTGGTCCTGTCTTTATCAAACTTGGTAAATATGTTGGTGGGTAAAATATCTCAACCAAGTTCTATAACCAGCCTAATCCCCCATGCTGTCCTGAATTATGGCCATTGAAATGTCCAACATTAGGGTGTCCTCTCTCTAAGTCAAAGAGTTTTGGTCCTGTCTTGATCAAACTTGGTGAACATGTTGGTAGGCATAATATCTCGACCAAGTTCTATAACCAGCCAAATCCCCCTTCACTCCTGAATTATGACCCTTGAATTTTCCAAACTTTGGGATTACGCTCTCTAAGTCAAAGAGTCAAAGAGTGTTCATCCGGTCTTTATCAAACTTGGTGAATATGTTGGTGGGCATAATATCTCGACCCAGTTCTATAACCAGCCAGATCCCCCAGGCACTCGAGAATTCTGGCCCTTGAATTGTCCAAAACTAGGGTAACACTCTCTAGGTCAAAGAGTTTTCATCCGGTCATCATCAAACTTGGTGAATATGTTGGTGGGCATAATATATCGACCAAGTTCTATAACCTGCCAAATCCCCTCAGGCACTCCTGAATTATGGCCCTTGAATTGTCCAAAGACTGAATTAGCGGTGTCTGCTCCCAAGATGAATATCCTGCTCCCAGAAATGCTGTCATTGCCATTGAATTTAACACAAATACGACGGGCACATTGACGGGCGTATATTGTGTCAGTTTGGCACTCTTGTTCTATTATATGACCTCTTGATTATTACCACAATCTTAGTGAAGTATTCTGCATTCCGGTAATACAAAAGTTTTGGGATAAACTTTTTTTAATTTCTCCATTCCTTTAAAGTTAAATCAAGAACTTAATATAAACAATTATTAAATATCTGACGTGCAATATGCAAGTAAATGGTCAAGTTAGAAATAAATGGTCATAGAAATAGGACATAAATTATATTATTACATACCTTACTATCAATAGTAACAAATTTACGTTGAATAAAAAGGAATACGGGTTTTCAAATGCCGGGCATATAAAAATGGTGTGCCAAATACAGGGTTTCAACTTACGGGATGGCCAATACGGCCGTATTGGTACACGATCGAATTCACGCGCCGATGTTAACGACTGTTCACAGACAAATAACAATCTTACAAAGAAAGAAATTTAAAATATACTAATAAACATACCTTCTTATCAACCATTTGTATTTTAACGCGGAAAAAAATTCACAAAGATGCAATTATTACAGATAATGTAACATTTATCCATAACATTACCTTCTCATCAGTTTGTTTGTAAACAAATCTTTAAGTGACGTCATCACATGTGACCTCATTTGGCGGGTATAAGAACCCAAAGAAAATAAAACGTATACTAGACTCTACGACTTCTTAAAAAAAGTATCTATTATCTCCCTTTTCAGTTTGAGCAATTTTAGTTTTAGTTTATTGGAATCCTCCGAAGATATGTTATAAAAAGGTTACAAAACGGATATGGTATGCCGCGGGCCCGTATTGGCACACCTTCGGAGGCATTGGCCCTAATACTATTCATTGAAATATAGTGGAATCTACTCACAAGGCGGTGTTTTAATGTAATTAAAGTTTATGATATACTTATTACCTTTATTTGTGTCAGCGTCTAAGGTTTTTGTTTTTGGCACCTCAAAATACCATTAAAATACCCCATCAAAATTTATGGTATTTAAAAGGAGTTAAACTGACCTACAAAACGTGTTAAAGGCGTTTTCTTGTCAACATTCTTTGAACATAAAGTAAATATACAATATATTTGCAAAATTATCCAATTAAATTAACATAAAATGTATTGATAAAAATGTAACACTTTTATATTTAACATATACGCTGTTCATGAATACGATAATAGTGCATCATACATTATCCATTTACATTGTGAATGTAGGCTTCCGAATAACTGTTTAGGCAAATGGCGCTTCAGCGACTGGATTCATTAGTTTACTAATCCAAACATTCCCGCTGTTTGATCGAGAATCCTTAGTTCAAAATCTTGAAAAACGTAACTAGAAATACTGCGCCGCATTCTAGACTCAGTACCTCGGTCACTGACTTAAAAGTCGATTAAACCAACATAAAAAAGCCTTTTTCCTAAACAATAGAAACTCGTATTCAACAAGTAAAAGACTTGGTTCTGTTATGCTCCGCGCCTTCGTGTAATTTACTGAGTTAACTATTAACTATTAACTAATACCTTGACAGATCTAAAGCCGAACTATCGACCAAAAGTTTGCATATTTAATTTTCTTGATACAAAATAAATGAATTGTAGATGGTTGAAATATTTGCGTTTTCAAAGGCACGAGTTTTATATACCTCGGCATTATCCGGAGCCCATACCAATCTTTCCTAATCAATTTTAGACCCTAAAGCATCGACACTTGTATTACAACTAATAATTGGGGTAGTATTTAGTAAAGGAAATAACTCATTTGATTTGATGTGTTATTTCAGGTGGATGGATCGGTATAGGCTTGATCGTCTTCGCTACAACGGTCCGTAACTCCTACGGATTCTCACCCAAAGACCTGCATGCAGGGTTTGGTCTGGCCGCTGTAGCCTGCATTTTCTGTTTATTAGCAGGCTTGCTTGTTTGCACCGTGCCACAACGAAATAATGCTTAATAACAACAATCCTTGTGATTATAAAATAAATAGGTTTTCATCCTCGTACAAATGCCAAAACACTTTATATAGTTTTCTAGATTTGTATTCTACACCCTTAAAATGGGTTTTAATACGTCCAGAAGTATTATCAAGAAAGGACGAAAATCGACAACAATATGTTAAAATTTAGTATGATCAACGATGGTAGAATTGTGTACAATTGACAACCATATTAAATTGAGAATCTTTGACATCTCTGATAATATGTAATATATGTATTGCTGTGTATTTTATGTTTTATATGATGTTGTAAAAATAGATTTTGACCTAAATATCTTTATTTCAACTGTACATATTTAATCACTTGTTATATTTTTATATAATAATATTTTATCAAATATAATGATCTTGTTTGAAAAAATGTCTACCTTCCAGTTAGGAAAACAAAAGTTGAAAACGAGTGTACATTATTTCCATTCAGACCAGAAATATTATAAAATAATTATCAAATAGATATGAAAAAATATTGTTTTATTATTTGTTACTTTTGTTTTTCTTTCGAATATATGTTATCTATCGCAAAACATTTGATGCTTATATACATGTATAGCCAAATGAATTTCTTCTAGCTATATTGTTATTGTACCTTCGCAACACTGTGGTTCATTTTATAGAAATATTTGTAAACACTTCTCAGTTTTTAAATTAATACGTTTGTTTCTGGAAACCCGACCATACCTAGAAAATAATATATTTGGGATTGGAAGACTTTCTGATATATTTTTTTCTAAGTTAAGGTAGAAATGGAAATTTCTACACTACCTACGTAATTTTAAGTGGTTACATGAATTAAATGTTTCGTTTGAGGGCCTCAATATTTTTTGTTGCTGTTTTTTTCTTTTATTGTATTACACAGAGCATTTCACAGAAATCATGAAGTGTACAAATATAAGTGTACATGTATTTTAAATCAGTATATTGGAACTGTATTAACTCTTTTAAATAAATAAAAAATATATATGAATACACATTGAATAAGTGACAAAACAGCAGTTACAAAACAGTTTATTCTAAGTTTGTGTTAGGTCTTGTTGTTGTGTGTGTGTCATGCTGTTTTAAGTGTTTATTTTATACTGGCCATGTTTTCATGGTGCCCTTAAACCTGAACCTCTCTAAATAGTTTACAGCATTTTTGCTTTGAACATCTCTTTAATTTATAATAATATGTCTTCTATTAATAAATACCAACATATTGCAAATGTAGTTTATATCGATAAATTGTAATTGTATGTTATACCAGCAGATTGTAATTGTATGTTATACCATCAGATTGTAATTGTTTGTTATACCAGCAAATTGTAATTGTATGTTATACCAGCAGATTGTGATTGTATGTTATACCAGCAGATTGTGATTGTATGTTATACCATCAGATTGTAATTGTATGTTATGCCATCAAATAGTAATTGTATGTTATACCAGCAGATTGTGATTGTATGTTATACCAGAAGATTATAATTGTATGTTATACCAGCAGATTGTGATTGTATGTTATACCATCAGATTGTAATTGTATGTTATACCAGCAGATTGTGATTGTATGTTATACCAGCAGATTGTGATTGTATGTTAGACCAGCAGATTGTGATTGTATGTTATACCAGCAAATTGTAATTGTATGTCATACCAGCAGATTGTGATTGTATGTTATACCAGTAAATTGTGATTGTATGTTATACCAGCAAATTGTAATTGTATGTTATACCATCAAATTGTAATTGTATGTTATACCAGCAGATTGTGATTGTATTTTATACCAGCAAATTGTGATTGTATGTTATACCAGCAATTTGTAATTGTATGTTATACCAGCAGATTGTGATTGTATGTTATACCAGCAAATTGTGTGTGTATGTTATACCAGCAAATTGTAATTGTATGTTATACCAGCAGATTGTGATTGTATGTTATACCAGCAAATTGTGATTGTATGTTATACCAGCAGATTGTGATTGTATGTTATACCAGCAGATTGTGATTGTACGTTATACCAGAATATTGTAATTGTATGTTATACCATTAAATAGTAATTGTATGTTATACCAGCAGATTGTGATTGTATGTTATACCAGCAAATTGTGATTGTATGTTATACTATCATATTGTAATTGTATGTTATACCAGCAGATTGTAATTGTATGTTTTACTCAGGAATTGTAATTGTATGTTATACCATCAGATTGTAAATCTTTTCATACCAGCCATTTGTAATGTTTGTTCTGTTAAAGGTTCATGCTACAGTTTTTTTTTCGCCTTAAAACAGCGCTGCGGCTTCTAAAACCCGGCACCCGGAGCCCGTTTTCCTATGGGATCTGTTCCAGGGTACTAGCATTTGGTACTCTTTACGAAAATTAGTAGAGACAAATGGTAGGAAAGTATGTTTTGTTTTGTAAAAATACATAAAGGTTATTACATGGAAAATATAATGAACGATGCTTTGTCTGTGAGAATGATTTCTGTAAGTTTACTTCATATTACTGTTTTAAGAAAAAACTTTGTAAATTATTTTTGATTAACTTATTGAGAAGATTGCAATATTAAATAGGAAATCGCTAATGTTCCATACTTGTCACTCGCGATTTATGTTTCAACCACATTTAATTAAGAATATGGCCAAATACACCAGTTTGATTTGTTGAAAATATAACTTCTAACGGGAATTTTTAGTACAGACATGGCATCATACCTATTTACATTTTGAGGTATGCTGATTCCATTTTTTTGCTCTGCCATGGCTGTATTTTGAGTCCTTGACCTTCAAAATGTCAAATCCAAATGGCCACTTTTTAAATTTTATAAAGTTTATTTACTTACTGGAATTAACTGAATTCATAGGTAAGCAGATTCTCTCATGTCAGTGTCATATTAAAATAACATTGAACATTGGTACTATGCTTTTTATTTGTTATTTTCATAAATAAATTGTCATAAATTGCCGTCGTAATACTTAGAAAGCCAAACCTTTACTTACCAATGATGTACACTATAAACCTTTAAGGCTTGTTGTGTATACGTAATTGCCCCATTGCCATTTAGAATAAATTAACATAGTTACCTACATTTTTATTTTTTATTTTATGTTTGTTATACATTGGAGAATATATTGGTAGTATTTGGTGATATTTTATTATGTATGAGTTTAGTTAACTTAAAAACCATCCCTTAGATTGAACAGATGTGCCGAAAAATTATGTCGTAAATAAGGTAATACTTTAATTTTTATATGTGTTTCATTATTGCATTATTTAGCAATTTATATGTAATATAGAATTCTTAAACTAAAAAATAGAATTATTTATGATATTCTGAAGATGCATCCTATAATTTAATGCCGACAAAGAAATATATGAAAATAAAAAAAGTGTTAAATATGTGATATCATTGGTATCTAATAATATAAAACAATTGAACCCGGTAAGGTCACATTTTTATTTGATTGTTCATTGCATAACATGATGTTCTTGACATACATAAAGTTTGAAAGACATCTATTACAATGTATTCGGAAATAATTCATGAAACTGTAGCATGTGCCTTTAAAGCAATGCTAAAACACTGTAAATTAAATGGTTTGATATTACACAAAGCTTGTTTCAATGGCTTTAATTTGTAATGTTTGACACATAACTGTATTATGTTGCTTGAAAAAGCACTACGGTAGTGCGTTTACTTCACGTTGAGTTTTGATATTTGCAACGTTTTGAAATTTAAATCAAGTATTATTGCATTGACCGTCGTTGTGGCAAATACCCCTTTCCGGGTCAGAGTTGATACACATGATAAAACGCACCTAAAAATTGTAACCAGAAACTGTAAAGTGGGACACCAGTTATAGAAAACGCCAAAAGTGGGGAAACCAGATATGATTTAACGTCTGATGTAATACTGAATCAGACATTATGAAAGGTTGTTTATAAAGATTACGTAAAAGGTTTATATTTATGAAGGTTACCTATTTTACACAGCTTCAAAGAACGACCGTTAACTACACAGGAATACGTAGGATCGTGTAGAAGCTAGAATGGAGATGGCCGGTTAATGAAAACACTCACTTTCTGTTTAACCCTTTTACATTTTGACTTAAACTGTTGTTCTTTTTTAATACTTCTATCCGTCACGTATACATTTAGTAACCATTACATTGACAGGCCCAGCGTTCCCTTCGATTAAATTATACAATATAAGTCGGAAAGCGTCCTAATCATTGGCTAGTGATGCAGGGTAAAACATGATCAGTGATAGCCCATGTTTTACTACTTTCAGACTCACTGTGGCAAGTTAAGACCGGTGGTTCATTTAAATGTAAGTGTTCATAATTAATTTACCAATTAATACATGTACATGCATTTTATATAGTCTTTGTCACAACCCTTTGATTCTAACACACTGAAAGCCCCAGTGCAATCATTAAAGATTTTGTCAAGACCAACAAGAATCTTGACAACATGTCATATGCTCAACTAGCCAAGTTGTGCAGTTTGTGTAATCATAAAATCCGCCCTCACATTTGCGTTCAACTATCCGCGATGTCCATTTTGTAAAACCAGAATATAAATTGAAGATATGTTTCAAGAAAACATCTTGCAGAAACGAGTCGTTAAGATTAAGTGCACCTGACAATAAGTTTATGACTTATACATAAACAAACGCAGTTAGCACAACAACAAAAACAAACAAAACAAGACGTAACAAATCCATGTGCTCACACCTATGCCTGCCATTTGAGCCATGGACAGCCGGTTGACGCCGGATATGTAGATGTTATGAATTTAAGAGATGTTCAAAAAACAAATGTCGCAAACCATATAGATAGCACCACCACAAACTGACCCGTACAAAAACAAACACTTGAAACACCACAACACATGGACAACAATCGATGACTTTCCATGACGGGGTGTGGTGGTCGAGGGTGGGAGGAGTTAACCCAGTTTTCAGCTATACCATTCCACAAACGTCCTCAACATTTATTGGAGAAGAAAATAAAAAATGAAATAAATTTACTATCTCTACTAAGGCCACTTTGAATATGAGCAAAACGATAGGAAAGTGAAATGAAAGCCTATTTTAAAAAGGTAGGTAGAGAAAAAATAATCCTATGTACAAATGTCTTCTGCCTGGCCAGTCCTATAATTTACTAGTAGCTATTCTTAACTCAATCTGGTTTCCCCAAAACATCGTGTCTAATCTTAGCTCTGACTAGCTCGTTATCCTTGTGGCTTATTAGATAGATTTGGAAAGTTTTCCATGCTAATGTTAAACGGCAAAAACAAGGTTACAAAATTATGTATAGGAACAAACACTATTCTAATTAAACAAGCAAATATTGAAATTCAAAACTAGAGTAAACCAATCGTTGCCACTTCCGTGCCTAAGGCTGCCATGGGATACAGATATGTATTCAACGGAATTTCATTCATTATCTTGAGAGGAGCTGCACATATCCATTTGTATTAGGTTGCGGATCAAATGCGCCAAGTAAAATAGTTCCAGTAATATTTTCAGGGCTGTGTATAGCCTGGTCGTGTGACAATAACGTCGAAGTCGATGAGAAATTAAAATTTAACATTATTAAAACATTTTGACGTCATAAAACTTCAGGAATTATTAGATTTTAAGTAAATCTACGTAACATCATGAATGTTAACAATAACACAACGAAAGTAGTTCATGTTTGTTTACACACTCGCTATCATTTCACGTGCGTCTTTACACACCCGTTATCGAAAACTATTGATCAATTGGGGTTATTATAATTATATAGGGAGACTTTTTTGCATATGTAATAATAACAAATACAAAGAATTGGAAAGTGTGTCAAACCGTTTTCATTGAAACAGAATTATCTAAAATAGTGTCTATATAAATTCTTCATCTGAATGATATCGGTTTGTGTCCATCTCAGCAGTGATGTCTGGAGCAAATTGTTATCGATATTGAATGCAATGTGGGAAAATGTTCAACCCATTAAGTATACCAATTACTGCATTCTGAACAAATAGGAATATCACATACAACAACTAATAGACCTAAAAACAGTAAGTGACTGACAAGTGCAACATGTATAATAATGGGTAAGAATTTGTTCTTCACCCAGACGGTAAACGTGTTCGACGATCAATTACGAATTATTACCGAGTCGCAGCAATGCCTGCCAAGGTATGTGGTTTATTTGTTGTGAGATGTATAAAAATCCAGGAGCGGGCTGTTAGTGTTAATTGTTTAATGCAAAACGGGGCATGTGGAAAATGCATTATAATTAGGCTTAACGAAGGAAATGGGGTATTAATGACGTTTGCTAATAACAGTCAAAGTCACTTTATCCGTCTTAATTAGCCTAATATTTTACATATATCAATACATATTTATGCAAACCAACCATTTATAAAGACGTTCTCAAAATATAGTTTCAATCATTGACACTGTGACACACAGACGTTTACATACAACGATTTGTTTCAACTGCTGCTCTGTTGACATTCTGACTGATCAAGCAGCATCGTATTTTACCGATAATAATTCGGGAAGACTCGGTGATTATCGGAATGGATTACCAAAAATCTAAATATAACGAAGACAGAGATATTGATGACGGCGGCAGTTGTAAATGGGCTGTTCAATGATTCCAAAGCTTGTTTACAATTGTCACGTGACAGACTACGTCACCGCTATTTGCTTACTACCGAGTCAATACGGCGAATACCGAAAGCGCTTGTAAACAATCGATCGAATATTATTGTTGGCAGTTGTAAACAAACTATGTTGTTACATTTCAAGCGCTAATAAACTAATACAAATTTTACTGACCCTTGTCCATACGTAAATACTCATGTTTTAGGAAATGTTTTCAGTGTAGATATTAAGACTATGATATGTATTTAGTACAAAAATGTTGATTGTCGTACCATTAGTGCCATTAATATCAACTTACAAATGCAGGTTTAAAGAAAACAAATGAACTGCAACGACTACAGCAGTTAATACGTGAGTTAAAGACATAATATTATGTCATATAGTTCATTACATTATTTCATCTGAAGTCAAAAGATCACAGAAAAGTAACATTAAGTTTGTGATTTATTTTTAAAGTCTGTAAATACTGCCGGGACTACATGTAAATAATAATTTGCAAAGAGAACGGCTGCAACTGTAAATGTGCAAAAAGGGACGTGGATTGGATGGATGAAAGAACGTTAAAGATAACTACAAATTACATTTGTGTATGGTCGTATATGTGGCTTTTTCAAAGTTAATAATGACACATACAGCAACTCACAATTTCCAAAAGTTATGCCGACCGACCTTACCTATTTTTTTGGCGATGTTAGTGGAAACAAAGAACATTTTTTACGCCTTAGGTTATCAGTCATTCATGCTGTCTGAAGTTAACAGTTAGACAATATGAAAGGAAATTACAAAACATGCCTTATTTTCAAATGTCCTTTTTTGAAAAAAATTTATTGGTCACATTATGTCAAATATGTGTATATATGTAAGTATATTATAAGCACGTTATGTATTGAGAATAGAAACAATACACTGAAATATAAATAATGAAAAGAAAATCACATAATCATAATTATACATGTATATAACAAGTCAACTGAAGATACCTTTATACCTACATACCGTAATACAGTTTTATACATTATTTTAACATTTAAATTATAGTATTCGGAAAAGTCATCGATAAACAAATTAAAACATACACTTTGATAATACGTTGTACTAGTTTCTATTTTTAAATTACTAAATCTGAAGCATTTTTGTCTACACTTGAATTGCTTAACAACGCATCTGTCGGTGAACAAAAGGTTTAATTTAACATAAGTTTTCAGCCTTTTTGATAAAAGTTCTGGTTTGTAAACATACGTTTTGATTTTTGTCTCAGATTCAACAGCTACGAGTCAATTAGGTACATTAATATGCCGCTTGTTATCATTCGTACCATGATGTCGAAAACATATTTCATTGTTTGCAAGAAATGCAAAAGTGCAACTGACGATTTGTGTATTCACTTTTTTTACAATTGTCCAGCAACGGGAATGCTTAAAAGAATTTAATTAAAACACGAGGTAGAGAAAAGGTTTGTGCCTTTGTATGAATTATTAGTTCCGCATTGCTACAATCTCATTATGAAACAAAAGGACAGTTATTAAGCTGTTTATTAATGTTAATTTTTATTATTATATATATACGTATGTCTATAAAAGTTAATAAGTCGTTAATCATATTAGGCATACAATAGTATCATGTGAAATATCTTCGTAAAGGTCTAATTTATTGGATTATCAAGCACCATCGATTGTGCGAATTTAAAGTGTCAAGTAGTTTCAACTTAATATCATTTTAAACAAGAAATGTCTTTAAAAAAAGACAAACGGCGTCGGATTAAAAATAAAAGAAAATATAACACAAGGTTAAGTACTTGTACATAAATCTTACACAGTTGACAGAAAACTTAAAATGAATATTGTCAAGTGGACGGCTATTTTGGCCAACTTTGTTAGAAAGTAAGTGATGTCTTC